>JGI10211J34971_10002973_pt1 | contig 13656 bp, 19 predicted proteins | sample Etolagsediment_FD_34971 | JGI IMG/M metagenome (IMG submission 34971) | reverse complement strand
CGTCTTCGTACTCGTGATCGCCTTCGGGCTCTGCATCGTACTCTTGAGAGTACTCTTCAGCGTCCTCTGGCATTTCGGCTTCCACCTCAACGGCTTCTGCCTCAAGCGCCTCAGTGTCCGTCACGTTATCCTCTCGGGGCGCGATCATGTCTCTGATGGCATTCTGTGCGGTGTTCAGATCAGTCCCTAACGGGTTGTTGGCTTCTGACATTGCTATTGCTCCATATTATGCGCTATTTTTTTGTTTTTTCAATAGTCGCATTATCTTCCATTGCACGCAGCTTCTGGCGTACAGCCTGAACGCCGCGCAGTTTCATGTAGACGCCCTCTCGGACGTCTCTATCGCCGGTGCTCGTCGACTTGAACTCCTCCCAGCAATCCTGCTCCACCTCATCCAGAAAACGCATGAGGTCGGTGTCACGAAGAAGACGGGCAGCCTCGTGCCCGTCGTCTATCATTTGCTGCTTACTCTTCACCATCTACTCCACTCTTAATGACGTCGGCCTGTGCCTTCATCACCTCCCGATTGATCGCCAGCTCAGACCGGATCTGCTCCACGTTAAGCTGCGTGCCATACTTGGCCTTCATTTCTTCCGCCTTCACGAACAGTTCCGCATCGAGCTCGTCACGCTTACGGTCGTCTTCCATGACCATTTTTTCGCGTCCAAGCTGTAGCTCCGCCGCCTTCTTCTGGATGTCCGCTTGGATCTGCTGGATCTGCACCGCGATCAACTGCTCGTTGATGTCTGGCTTATCCTCTTTCGGAGGAGCTTGGAACTGCGCCGGATCTGACCAGAACTGCGACGCGTCCTTGAACCCTGCAAGCTCGGTCATTGCCTTCAGCGTGTTGGCCAACTTAGTCATGTCTGTCAGCGGGTTCACTGGGCCCATCTGCATGATGGCCTCTTTCTGCATCTCTCCGATTTGGCGCATCATCATCATGCGCTCGCTGTCAGAGCCGCGGCCAAGTCCGACGTTAATCGTCACGTCCATGTTCGCGTTCCATGTGCGTGGATCGATCGGCACAAACTCATTTGTCAGGCGCACCATGCGCTCGCGATCCTGATGCGTCGTAATCAAGTGCAGCACAATCTTGTAAAGCTGCTTCATTCCGGTTTCCGCAAAGATACGCGCAATCAGCTCAATGTGCTGCTGTGCGGCGCTCACAGTCGCCTGAACGGCTGCCGCGGTAGATGACTGCAACGCACCCGCATCCAAGCCCGCAGACGCCTTTGAGATGCCTGTGCGGGCCTCTTTGATCTCGTCCATGTACTGCAAGACAGGAAACGCCTGCTGGCCGACGAAAGGCATCGTCAGCGGCTGCACCTGACCGGCGGAACGCTGGCGGATTATGGCGCCTGTTTCGGTCGACAAAACGTCTTCAAGGTTAACCATGCCCTCGGTCACCGCCATGCGTGGGTGGATAGACATTGCCAAGCTGTCGAGCGTATTACGCATGATTGACGACTTGATGCGCTGGATGTCCATGACGGTGTCCGCGATAGACATGCCAAAGAAGTCATGCGCCTCGGGGTCTGGGCAGAATACCGCAAACGGAACCATCGCACACGGCTCGTTGGCCAGAATAGTGTTGCCGTCACCGGCGGTGCACACTTTGCGCAGCTCCGCAATCCCGTCGCCGTCAAAGTCCACTTTGATGTAGTTTTCGACGTAGAGCACCTTTTTCATCGCCGGATCGTAGCGCTCGTTCATTTCGTTGGTCAGCGCCTTGTTGCGCGTGTAGCGCTCGACGTTCGTCTCCATCTCGTCATACGCGGACGCGAGGGAAGACACTTCGTCGTAGTCGTAGCCCATTGCCACGAGCTCAGACACGGTCACGACGCGTCGGTGTGCAACGTAGTCGCTGTCCTCAAGTGACTTTGCCTCGCGTGAAATCAGGAACTCTTCCGGCGGCACGGCCTCTAGCTTAACGCGCCCATCAGGGTGCACGTAGGTCACGCGAACAGCATGAACAGATGGCGGCGGAATGATTTGGCCAGTCATCGGATCAATCTGTGGCTCGCCAACCATTTCCGATGCGACGATGTCAATTTGCGCGTCAGGGTCAGACATCAACGCAGACAACGCGTTATCATCCAAGCCGGATAAGTCATGCGTCTCAAACTTCGTCTGGTCGTCCCAGTAGCACTTTAAAACCCCAGCCTTGCGAATCAGCGCGTCCTTGAACGCCGCGTGCATGTGCAGAAAGCCATTGTTGTCACGATTGATGATGTAGTTGGCGTACTCGGACGCCTGCTTCGCGGCTGCGACATCCTCTGGGCCTTGCGGCACGTATTCAACGGTACGCTCGGTGCTGTGGAAAATGCGCATCAGCGACGGCATGATCGCCTGCACGGTGTCGCGCACGTCCATGCTCACAACTTGGCTGCGCCCCTCTTCCTCATTCCCAAACGGATCGCCGCGGTAGTATTGCGTTGCAGTCGCGCGGACAGGCGAGATCCAGTTGTCGATGTAGTCGATCGCGTCCTCGATCTCCTTGCCGACAATGCCCTGCAGCTCGGCGTCGTCCATCTGGTCTGGGTTTAGCTCGGCTTCGATTTGCGCCGCAAGTTCGTTGATTTCGTAGTCCATAACGGCTCCTATCGTTTTAAATAGCCTTCAACGTCTGCTAATAAGCCAGCGGTCAAAGGCATTGGGCTGTTGAAGCCGCGGTTTCGTGTCATAACAGGCTGGCGTCGGGAACTTACTGAGGGCATTGCAACGTCCATGCGGTCACGACGATATGCTTCTCGCGCAGGACGTGTCGCATATTTCAACCCCTTATAGCCACCGTAAACCGCCGGCGCGACGTCTAAGCCAAGCATTGCAATGTGGCCAAGCATATCAAGGTTTCGGTCTTCTTGGTAAGCGTCACGCACTGATCTCATACGCCCATACACGTCATCTACAACGTAAGGCAAATTCGCGATCGGCGTCATCTCTTTCAGTCGCGTCATCGCTACAGCTTCCATTGGGTCGCGCCCTTCATCCATAGCACTTCGAACGCTAGTGCGGCGCGCATCTAATAGATTCGGGTTAACATTCATGTAATCCATAAAGCCAGCGAGCTGATCTTCGGTGTACAAGTAGTCGCCAAAGTCGCGATACGTGCGCCCTTGGTCGTCCGTCTTGTAAATTAGCTTGCGCGCATATGGGTCGATGTCATCGAATACTATGGAAAACTTTTTACGGATGTCAGCCATATTGCAATCCTTTTAAACAAGTGTTAACATCCTGATGTAAATTTAGGAGGTATAAGATGGAAGATGAACTTGAGCCAATCCGCAATGAGCTAGTCGCGTTAGCGTATCTCGCGTGGGGTAAAGATGAAGACATACCCGACGATATCCAAGAAGCTATTGATGACATTATGGAGCAAATCAGTGATCTCATTGACTAGTTCCTGCTAATATACGCGTCTAACAGGCTTCGAGTGTACTGCGCTGCAGCTTCTGGGCCTTGAGAGCGTAATAAATCTTCATACATGCCAGCTTCGTCTACAAATTGCTGGTCGACTAACTGACGTAAACGCGGGTTGCCCATGTATGACTTGATATCCTTTGGTAGCGGCTGCAGTTTACCTGCGGCTGCCTTTGGCAGTGCTGTGTCACGCGCTCCGATGATAAATGGAAGCTCAGAGCTTAATGTTAAGCTCCCAGTGCCTTCTTTTCTAGGCATATACGCGCCATAAGATGGGTGATCCTTACTTTTAACCATCTCTGACAATAAATCTGGCGTGCTCATGCGATAACCAACACTCAACGCCTCAGAGTTTACGAGGTCAGGATTTGTGACAGCAAATCGAGCTGCGCCAACATCTGGGAGGCCAAGGTCTTGCATTTGAGAGCTGTCGAAAAACTTAATCAAGCTCGCACGTTGCCCACCCTTTAAGTTAGAAAGCCAATCCGCAAATTTCTCACGATCCTTGTAGCTCGGCACATTTTTTAACTTTGGGAAGCGCGCAGAAATTGCATCATCAATCATACCAAAGCTATTCCCGCCCATCGGGCTTGCCTTGATCATCTCACCATAGACTTCAGACATGTGCTTTGAGAAGTCGCCAGAACGCTCCCCCATAGGCATATACGCTAGCAATGCGTCTTCACCTAACAAGCCAGCGTCATTTAGCGCCTTCTGTTTAGCGCGCATAGCTGTCGGCTCAGATGCCCACGAACCGCGGTTGCGCTGATCCATGTATTCAGGGCCACCGTATGTCTGCTTTGGGTCTGGTAGGAGATAATCGTTGATACGTTTAATCAGCCGATCGTTTGACGTACGGTCTCCGGTTGCAAAGTAAAGGGTTTTACCTTGTATCTGCGAAGGCGTTACAACCGTTGGTCGGTCTAAGTTTCCAAGTAAACTACCCTCAACTTCATAGTTGTAAGGCGCATTGCGGTGTTTCGTCATAGAAAATGGCGAGTAAAGCGCAGGGTCTTTGGCACGACCCCCGCCAACGCGTGGCTTGTCAAAGTAATTAGCGCCAGACATGATAAATTTTAAGAGGTCTTTTGCACTTGCCATATCACCACTTCACCTTGTTTGCCCAGTACGCCGCGGACATCTTGCCCTTGGCAATGTTTTTCGCATGACGCGCCTTAAACGACTTGCTGCGCGCCGTAGATTTCCTGTCACCGCTGACACCCTGCTGGCCAAAGCGGATCGTCTTTACCTGATCGCCATCCTTCGCAACCACGACGTGCGATTTCGTCGGGTGCTTGGGCGTGCGTTTCGGCTTGTTGTAGCCGGATACGCCAGCACGTTCGAGGCGGCTATCCTTCTTGGCGGGCATTAGCGGAACACCTTACCAGTGCGACGATTAACGTATAGCCCATTGGGCAACTGGATGACGTCTGGCGTAGGGATCGCCGGAACGTCAACATCAATGTCGCTGTAATACGTTGGATCCTCTGGAAGTAACGGCAGCGGGCGTTCTAAGTCGATCGCACGCGGTACACGCGTATTCTCTAAAAAGTTGATGTCGATTTCCGCGGGGCTAGCGGGCGCAGCGGGCAACGCCGGAACGTAGCTCGGCGCCGTCATGTCTGATAAGTTTGCTAGCGCCTCAGTTGCCGCGATCGTCGCGGGGTCTTGCACTGGGATTACGTCGCTGTAGTCGATAGGCTCAGCCTCTGTACGAACATCAAAACGTGTTCCTTCCTGACCGCTTCCGCCTAGATTGTAGGCACCCGTCAATCCTCCAGTGACGCTCTGCGTTGGACGCAGGATTCCACTATCAAATGCGCCCATTCCGGCACGTTGTCCAACGCGGTCACGGTCACTGTATCCCATAGGGCGTATGCCAAGTAGGTTCGCCAGAATGCTGACTGGGCCACCGACGAACGCGTCGCCGCTTCGTCCGAGTCCGCCGCCGTCGACGAAGTCACGTGGGCCCGTAATGCCGCCACCCTCGCCACCGCGGCCAAAGAACGCCAGAGGCCCGCCGAACGCAGGTTTCTCTTGGAACACGTTAGACCCGCGATAACGCTCCTCAGCACCCGCACCCCGATCACGGCCGATTGTAGCCGCCGTGCGCTCGTAGTAGTCGTCGTCGCGCTCCTTCAGGCCAAAGCCCATCTGCAGGTCATCAAGCAAGCCCATTAGATCGCCTTTTTAAGTTTACCAAGGCAAACGCCGGCCTTTTTACACGCTGCCGGTGTCGGGCAGCCCTTGCACGGTAGATTGGTGGTCGTTGTAGCTGACATCACTTCTTCGCCTTCTTCTTCGGTTTTTTCGCAGTCTTAGCCGCCGCCTTAAACGCTTTTGCGCTCGGAGCGCCCTTGGCCCCTGCCTTGCGCATCTTTTCGCCAGATCCCTCCGCAATACGTTTACGCTTAGCGTGTATGTTGGCATACAGTCCCTTCTTCGGCATCTTGAACTCCTTTTAACACGTTATCCACATAATACACCATTTACGCTGCAAATAAACCCCGCGCGTGGGAGGTCGCGCGGGGGAGCTTGCAGCTCTTGCGGCGTGGAAGGGAGGAACCGCATGGGCGTAATATAACAAAGTTTACGAAAAACTAAATCGCAATAAAACGTCATTGACGGGTTGCAATCATGTGTATGTTAACTTAAGGTTAACGAACAGGAGGCAACAATGACATTTTTCTACATACTCATCATCGAATACGCTTTGCAGGGGCATACCCTGCGCACGCCGATCTACTTCGAGAACGCGCAGGACTGCTCAAACGCGCTGCGCGCCGCGGACGCGCTGTCAACGCAAATACCCGCAGACCTCTACTGCGAAAACACCGGCAAGCTGTCAGGCTCAATACGGCCAAAGCTACGGCCACAAAACTTAGGAGAGTAAATATGGGACTACTTAGAAACATTTTTAAAAATGCATACGCGATCATTTCGCGGCTATGGAAAAAGCCAGCGCCAGAGCAACCCAAAAAGCGCAAAAAGATAAAACAGCGGTCGCGTGACCACTTGGGCGCGCACTACTACCTCGGCGACTTACTCGACCAGCTCGACAACGCGTTCAAATCGCTGGACAGCCTCAAGAAGGTCAACAGGGGCGCGTATAACACTTTTAGCAAAGTTTCGTGCCACGTAACATCGACAGACTTAATGAGAGGGACTGGTAATCAGTACAGCATTACGCGCGATCAAATACCGTCAGTGGGGTGCAGCTTCCTAAGCGACACTGGCGATAAGCGGGTTACAAAAGTTGTGGATGGCGACGAATTTAGGGCGCCGACATTTTGCTATTTCAAGCGCATAAAAAATCCAATCAACGTGCAGCAGACAAATGGCATCACGCTTGAGGTTTGCTGCGTCTTTGAGTTTGATAAGGGGCCGGAGGCTGTGAATTATTACGTCTCCATAGACGAAGATTTAAACATAACGCCTCTCAAAGAGCTTCATGTTAAGGAAGTGCCGGTGCGGCCAAAGGTGTCTCGCAAAAACAACAGGCCATTTAGCATACGCAGAGCGTACTGGCAGCAAGCTCCTTACATTGAAGACATGGCAAAAGAGCACCATGAAACCGTAGAAGAGGCCGCGGCATACCTTACTTGGATCGCCATAAACTCTGTTCTCGCAATGGACAGCGGTGTACACGTCCGCGTCGCAAAAGGCTCAAAACGAGTTGCATTCGCCATCGACATGCTGCGCACGCCATACTTCTTCAAGGATCGCGACAAAACGGTCAACGAAAACGGCAAAACCCAGAAAATCTTTCACATCGTGGCGGGGCATAAGCGAAAGCTCGCAAACGGTGATGAGACAACGGTTAAATCGCACTTCAGAGGTATACGAAAATTCATGTGGAACGGATTTAAAATCAATATCATCCTAAACGGAAAACACATGATATCCTTCAACGAAAACAACATTGACGGCGTAGAAATCCTTGAGAGCCAGCCAATGCCAGAGGGCTATGTAGACGCGCTAAAAATCATAAACGCAGCAAGCGAAGTTTACGATAGAGCTTAAACACCATGGGCGCCTCATCAGCGCCCACCGTAAGCCATGAGTGCGGGGGCGGGTTTTTACCTCATTTGTTTTACCGCCAAACCATGGCAACGTGAGCCGGTGCCACATTCGCTGGTGATCACGTACTAGAGGGGCGATTGGTTCACGCCCCTCTTTTTACCAACGTAACGGGAGGACGATATGAAGATTAAGCATTGTAAATTTGAAGACTGTGCAAACTTTTTTGCTGCAAAGCATGGCGGCGTAAAATATTGCAGCGGAAAGTGCTGCCAAGCACAAGCCGATCGCAACTTCAAAAGAAAGCACGCAGATCGAATAAGAGAAAAACAAAAACTCTCAGCACGCAAATACAGAGCCAAGTGGGATGAGGAAACGCGCGCTAGAAAACGCGAAGAAGTGCGAGAGAACAACAAAAAGTGGTACCATGCGCTATCTGATGAAGAGCGGTTAGCGCGATCGAGGCGATCGTATGAAAACTGCGACAAGAAACGCAAGCAAAAGATGGCACGTCAAAACCGCCGAAAACTTTATCAAAAAAACGAAAACTACAAAATACGCCATATCCTGCGTAGCCGGTTAAGAAACGCGCTATTGAGCCAGAGCACAACGAAGTTCGCGCCAACGCTGGATCTACTCGGATGCACCATAGAAGAGCTAAAAGCGCACATAGAAGCGCAATTTGAGCCGTGGATGACGTGGGACAACTGGGCGCACGATACGTGGCACATCGACCACATAAAACCGTGCGCGTCTTACGACCTAACAGATCCAGAGCAGCAACGCGAATGCTTCCACTACACAAACCTACGCCCGCTTGAGGCGACGGAAAACATGCGGAAGAACGCCCGCCTAAATCACTAAACCACCCCACGTATACCACGCCGCAACGGCTTGCTCCACGCGCTGGACGACGCGCGTCCATACGCCATCGTCGTGTGGTCGTTCGCCAGCGCTAAGCAGACAGCATCCGCGCGGTCAGGCGAATTAACGCCGCGCTTCTTCATCGCCTCCTTGCTCTCAACTTGCATCTTGCCGGATGAGGTAAAGTGATACCGCGGCGCCGCTAGATCCGCATACAACGCGTCATCCTTCGGCAGCTTAACGTCCATACCCTCCAGCCACTGCTTCGCCCTAAACCACAACTCAGCGCGCAAGTTTATGTACGTCTCCTTCTGCGACGAACGCTCCGACACGTTCAAGCCACGCGCCGGCAAGTCAAGCTCCCGCAAGCGATCCAGCACACCAGCCCCAAAGCCGTTACTGTCAACAATGATCTCAACTGGACGCTTGGACGGCGGCAATGCGTCGTACTCCGCCTTCACAGCGCCAGTGAGCTGCATCAAATCGAGGTTGCGCCAGACCGTCAGCGGATGGATCACCGGCCCCTGCCTCTTACACAACACGCTGCTGTCGTTGCCCTGCCGCGCGACGTCCAAACCCCAGATGGCCGGCGTGTCCTCGTCAATCCGGATCTCGTTCGCCATCGCGTGCTCAATCAACGAAACCGGAATCACCGTGTCCTCCTCAGACGGGGGAAAGTTGCCAAGTACACGCACATGATACGCCGGACTATCCTCGCCGTACCGCTTCTTCATGTCTTCAACGAAATCCTCGCTCACACGCGGGCTGTCAACGCAGCTCACATGCATCGTGTACCAGTCCTCGCGCAGCCGATTGTGCGTGTCGTAAAAGAAACCCGTGTTACGCGTCGGGTTGCCGGTTAAAACGGTGGTTGCGCTGTGTCCTGACATCGAACCAGAGGCAGCCTCAAACACCGCATTCGGAACACCGCTGGCTTCGTCGGCAATGAGAAGCACGTTCTCCGAGTGGACACCGGCGAGAGCTTCCGGCTGCTCGGCGCGTGACGTCCTGCACGAAATAAACGTGGCCTCCGGCTGGCTCTTCAACTCAATACGGTCACTTTTGATTTCCAGCAAATCGTTAAACGGAGGCTTCAGCCGCTTGGCCACGTTCTTCATCTCAGCGAAGCAGGCGTCAAACAACTGCGAGCTCGTAGGGGCAGTCACAACCGTCTTAGAGGGCACGCGCATCAACACGTGCCAGATAGCCGCCATGGCAACGGCCGTCGACTTACCTACACCGTGGCCAGAGCGAACGGATATGCGGCGCTCCGCGGGCGCTGCGATCGCGTCCAAGAGCTCAGTCTGCCACTCGTCCGGCTCGATGCCGATGACCTCGCGCGCAAACGCGACAGGGTCGTCGCGGTAACGACGCATTAACGTGATGAACGGGTTATCTTGTAATTTTTTTTGAGGGGTCATGTTAACACCTGTTTGCGGAAAGGGGGGTGGGGGTGCGTGGAGGGGTCATTTGCAAAAGCACCGGCGCGATCTCGCGAAGGGGGGGGTCAAAACGCCGCGACTGGCGCCGGTATGCAAAAAACGCATGGCAAAACGCAATTCGCAGAATACCTATTATGTTAAAACTTTGATAAGTCATTGCTTTTAAACGCTTTTATATTGAACCGAGCTATGCGCCACGCGCAAACCACAAGATGTAGTATCTTCGCCGCGTTGCAGCGCGTCGACGCGTTGACATAATTGAACGCTTGTTCTATTCGCGCGCACGCATGTGTGACTGTGAGCCAGTGTGCGTTTTCTCCGTCTACACGTCATCCACTTCCTCCGCCTCACCGTCGATCACGTCGCCAAGTAACTGCGCTGCCTGCGCGTGCAAGTCGTTCACGCTGATGTTGATTGCCACGTCACGTTGCCGCGTGTCGTACTGCGCGTTCAGCTTGGACGCCATCCACTTGTCCGTGTCCACTTGCAGACGCGCCACGTTGACCATCGACGGNTCTGTGTTCTGCGCTGTATCGACTGCACGCTCGGCGTAGTAATGCCCAGCCTCCAACTGCGCNGACGCGTAACGATCACGTCTGCCAGCCTTNGCGTCGAGCCACTTCGCCCANAGCTTGTACCCGATCTTCTGCTCTGCCATGATTTTGCGTATGCTCTTGCCGCGCGCGATCTGCTCGAACAGCTCGTCCTCTCCGATCTCTTCCAGCGCTGCNATCTTTGCCTTGCCTACTTCACCGACCATCGCTGACGATCTCCCCTGTTAGCGCGGCGTATCCGCAGATGTCGACCCAGTGATCCTGCTTGCGCGGTGACGTCTTGCTACGTGCTATCTTCATCAGCATCATCATGTTGGCCACGTCGACGACGGTGAAGTCGTGATCCAGATAGGACGACCACAGCGCTGCGATCGTTTGGAAGTTATCCTTTGCGTCGCCGTAGTCTTTGTTGCGATCGCCGCTGATGACGCCCTCTGCGATCGCCAGTATTTCGTCTCTCGTTACCATGGTATCTCGTCTCCTCCTAAATCCCAGTTGATACGATCGTCTCCGTCACGCACCATCCGCGTGACCTTTGCATTCGGAAATGCGTTGAATGCATTGTTCAGGAAAGTCTCTGTCCAGTCAAATCGTATGACGCGCGCTGCGTCTTCGAAGCTGTACACGATCCAGCTTGGATACTTCTTCCGCAGCTCCGCCCATCCGTGCAACGCGAAGCACACGATCTCGCCATCGATCTCGACGCAGTACGCGTGCGGCGGCAGCGGCTTGTGCCCTGCGTCTTCCGCTGCCTTCTCCAAGACGTCCCACGCCCTCATGAGCTGCGTTGCGATCTGATTGACGCCAACCACATCATTCGCCTGCACCTTTTCCCAGAGCGCCTCATACGCAGCCTCAAAGCGGCCAGCTAAATCTGGTGACACGAGATCCGGCAACGTGTCTCCCCATCTCTCTATCTTCCCTCGTGCCTTTTCATCGAGTGGACGCAACTGCCCCCATACGCCAGCACTAATCTTAACGCCATCACTCCCCAACGTCCCTGACGCCTTCGCGTCCCTATGGTTAGCCAGCGACCGCTTTCCTTTCTTTGCCATGCTACAACTCCTCCACTTTCCTCAGTTACTTTCACCTTAGTCCTAAGTTACCTCCTCAGTTACGTATATATACGTAAACACTGAGGAGGAACTAATTTAGGCCTCTTTTACCTCACTTCCTCAATCCACCTCACTTCAACTGAGGAGACTGAGGAACTAGTGATACGTGCCATTGAAGCCCTCCTTCAGCAGTGCTTGGTTAAGCGCCTGCGCCATCACCACGTCGGTCATGAGCCCACGTAACACCTCCATCACAAATGTCAGGTCGTCACTGGCATCCGACATCAGCGGCATTTCGTCTGCGCACCACTCGATGACCGCGCCCTCGACTTCTTCGTCCCACACGATGCGCCCCAGCTCTAGGCGGTCTTCGTCGTCATGGATCTCACGTACTAACTCTGTCATAGCTTCAGCTCCTTAAAGTTTGCTATGCTAAAGTGTACCATAGGCTCGATGTCTTGTGGATCGTCTCGGCGCGTTGTGCCGCCCATTTCCACGTGCATGTCGTTGTGGCTTGGCGGCAGCTCTGCGATGCCGGCTTTGTCTGACCACTGCACGGCGAGGAAGCAGGGTAAGCCCGTCGTCATCGTGAGCGATCGCGCCTGCATGGCTTTGTAGAGCGACAGCATGTACGTGTCGTACTTGTGCATCGGCGTCTTGCGTTGTCTGGCTTCTATGAACGCGACGGCACGCCCGTTGCGCTCCGCCATGAAGTCGAGCGACAGCTTGATCGGCATCTTGCGCAGGAAACAATTGTACTCTCGTTCAATTAATCTGGCCAGCTTGCGTTCGTTCTCACGATCCTCGGCGGTTTCGTAAAAGGGTCTATTCATGATCCCACTCCTCACAGAATAAGCCGCACTCAAAGTCTAGATTTTTCATTGGCTTTCCAAGTGCATCCGGATGCAGCTCATCCAAGAAAATGCGCTCGTTGTTTACACGTACTAACTTTGCGCCAAGCTCCCGCGATTGACTGGCGCGCTCTTTGAATACGTCTGGGTGCACCTTTCTGACGTGGTTCCAGTAAGTAGGAGACGACGCCTTAACGCAGCCTATGCAATTTGCGTTTGGGTAACCCATTTTGTAGACGCGCGGAGGCTCTATGCCGTTAGCGCGCAGTAATTGATAGCAATCTAGCTTAGAATACTGCGCATCAATTAATACTGGCAGTACGTTTTCCCGCTCAGTGCGCACAAAGCGTTCGTGACGCCCCTCTTCCTCCGAGGTGAAGCCCAGCACATGAAAGTCAACATGGTTCTTCGCTTCCCACTGCTGCCGCGCCTCCTTCTTTAGTAAAAGCGTACATGGTGCGCCGGCAACGCCAGACATAAACTTACGCTTCGCCCAGACGTCAACGGCTGATGCGCTTGGGAACTTTTCGTTCGTACATATCTCAATTTCTTGGCCGATCCAGTCTTCGACGTCGCCTAAGAAGCGGCGATTATCCTCGTCCTCCTCCGCCACAGGGTTGTTAATCACACGCACGTCGCAAAATTCGCCGTACTTCTTTATTGTCATATGCGCTGCCACTGCACTCGCGGCTCCACATGAAAACCATACTGCAATAACTTTTTTAGCCATCACCGTTCCTCCATTTTAGCTCATCCTCTAAGCCACGCTTAAAGTAGTACAAGTGATGCGTTGACGCGTTGCGCAGAAACGCGGCCAGCATGTCTTGGGCTGTCGCGCCTCTAATTGACACGACATGCGTGTCACCATGCCAGATGTTGAAACCCATATCATAGCGCCCACGCCCGTCGTAAAAGTCGATGCTTTCATTGACGGGCTTCCGCTCTTCGCTTTTGTTGCTGTATTCGTAGCTGTACTCAATCATCATCCTATCTCCGTTGTACTGATCCACTCTCCCACGACGACGCACTGCACGTCGCGCCCTTGCCGTTTATCTGGCCACTCCTCCACCTTGAGCACGCCGGTTTCGATCCACTTGGCCAAGATAGCCTTCGCCTTGGCCTTCTCGTGTTTCTTGTCTACGTCTAGGTCGAGCTGCACGGCGACGCATTTGCCTGCCCAGTGGTTCGCCCGCGCGTCTAGGCGGTACGGCTCCTGCCGCTCGGCGGCCGCGCCAACGAGGCGCTGCACGGCCTGCGCGTCTTTTGCGCTGACCCCGTCGAAGAGGTCTGGCATTTTAAACGGCACGCAGACGCCCACGTATTCACCGTTTGGCAGCTCCACCCCGTGCATACGCCTGTACACGGCCTTCGCCGCCGGCGGTGCGAGGTTTGCCTTACCATCGTCAACGCGGAATATGCCGAGGCTTTCCTGCTCGTTCACGCCGAGCTT
>JGI10211J34971_10002972_pt1 | contig 13658 bp, 8 predicted proteins | sample Etolagsediment_FD_34971 | JGI IMG/M metagenome (IMG submission 34971) | reverse complement strand
TCGTGTGATAAGCAAGAACGGCGATCTCGGAGGCTTTGGTGGAGGCCTGGATATGAAAAAGCGCCTCCTTGAGATAGAGGCGCTTCCTCGCAAGGGCAATCAGAAGGTTCCGCGGTAGTGGCGGGGTTTCCTACCTCTTGTTGTCGATATAATAAAAGCTGAACCTCCTCCAACAACGACGACAATTCCCCCGATGAGAATATAGAGGAATAAATAGTCATCCCGCCAGTTAGCGGTAACAGTCTTTGGCTCATCCATCTGGATAGTTGTGCTGGGACTGGTGGCAGTCGAGTCCCCGCTCCACTTGGTGAAAACCTTGCGTACGATGCTGCCTAGGGGGGATGTCACCGAGAAAGTGGCCATATCTCCGTCATCATACCAACCCTGTCCTTCGGGGTCACCATATTCAGAGTTGACCGTGAGGTAATGCTGTGTCTTGTAATCTGCAACTGCCATGTGCGGGGCGTCCATGGTTATGGATACGTAGTTGTTAGTTTTAGTGTTATCATCGACAGTCCATTTGAGGAATACATGTCGGGTGCCATCGTCGCCGATAATCTCGGCAGTTTCTATGTCAATATCGGTTCCCTTGTCATACCATCCCTCCCCTGACGGATCGCTATAATCTGCATCAACAGTCAGGTAATGCTGAGTCTTGTAGCTCGCGGTGTATGTTGAGTTGCCAGACACGGTGATTGTTTTCGATAGTGAGGTATCGTTATCGCTCCATGATGTAAATACGTATTGTGTCCCTTCGCTGGCCTCTACTGGAGAGGGGACCACGCAGTAATGCACTGACCCATTGGCCCACGAGAATAATTTCGGTAAGTCGGCTGGTGAGCACGTCGTTCCATCAATGATTAAGGATACCGCGTCCGGGCTGGCACCCAAGGTAACGGAGAATAGTTTTGGGGTAGTAAATGTTAGCTCAGTTCCATTACCTGTGCCGGCAATGTTCTTGGCCTGCGCTCGAAAATAGTATGTCGTCTCTTCCTCCAGACCGGGGATGTTTTCACTGAAGAACTCACCGGTGATCTTACCACCCGTCCAGGTAGTATTATAGGTGTAAGGCTCTCCTGAGTCGGTGTCATATTCAAATCGGTACTGACAGGGTTCACCTTCATCATCGGTTATCACTCCATTTAGGGTAGCTGTGGGCTGTCCGTCACTCTCACCAACTGACGTCGCTGGACTGGTGCTGACAATTGGTGGCTCCGTCACAAAAGTGATATCGAGGGTTCGCCAGTCAAGGTTGTAATCCGAATACCAGAGAAATTCCAACTGGCAGTCGTAGTTCATATGCATATCTAGATGGAAACGCCCGTTGGGACGATCAGTAGTCGTTCCCCAGCTATTTAATATAATCCAGTAATCATTGTCCTCACCGTCCTCATCGTTGTACCCCACGCACAGAACGGCATGGCCAATACCCTCGTCGGAGTCATATGTGTGACCGCAAGAGAAATCCGGGTTCCAAATGACGCTCTCCGCTTCGTCATCCCAAAAATCGTGGAAGTTGTCCCAATCACTATCGTTGGCTAGGTAGAAGGTGAAATATAGCGCTTTGTCCTGGCTGAGGACATTCTTGATATTTCTGATAGCGGTCGTTTCTCCCACATTGTGAGTACTGATTGTCGCCGCTGTGATCGATGTAATGGGATAATTGGGCGTCGTGGAAATAGTATCGGCAAGCACAGTGGTAAGCTTGTCGTCGCACTCTTGGATGCCATCCTGCCAGCTGGCATTGGTGTTGGACCACGGAATGGCTTGCCTGGTACCGGCGTAGAAGTTGGCCAGATATGCCAAGTTCCCCCCGCAACAGGCCCAGTTCGAACCACTCCCCCCGTGGAAGTTGGAATTCAGATATTGCATGGAAAGTCGGTCCTTAATTCCATTCTGAACATCAAGGGCGATCTCCATAACCCCGGTGCCAGCCCATGCCCAGCAGTTGCCGCAGTTTCCTTGGTCACGCTCAGTCGGGGTATATTGCAAGTGGTCCAGGAGGCTGTAAGATTCTGCGTATTTTGCTGGCCATTGTTCCATTTGGAAGCAAATGTGCGGATCGATGTAGGCTTCAGGGAGACTGTCACGGAGTTCTAGCCATCTCTGCAGTTCCTCCAAAGAGGGTCTCATAATGGGGTGCTCACGTTTTTCTTGCGAGTTGCACGATTGACACTGCTGGCACGGCTCGTAGTCTGCTGTTGAGGCGCTTTCTGTGAGGATCTGAGGCTTCGCCTCAGANCCCAGTTCGGGGGCGGCGGTTTCAGGCGTTTCCCCAACCGTCGTAGGATCGGCCAAGGCCGAAACTACCAGAGCGAACATCATGACCAGAACGAGTGCAAGAAAAAGTAATGATTTCTGTAAATGTATTCTAACCATCCGTTCGTTTCACCTACCAACCTAATGGAAAGTACGCCTTTCGTTCCATAAGATACCATAAAATGCTAAAGTGGTCAATAAGCATCATTGAATGCTTCTATTACTAAATACTGTTATCAAATGTTATATACAGTTATTATACCGTACCAACAGTTGCTGTGTAGGGCCCTACCTCAGCTTCTTCGGCGTGTGCAGGGAGAGTGTGATGATGTTCTGATGTCGATGAGTTGAGCAAGAATGGCAGTCTTGGAGGCTTCGGCGGAGGTCCGGAGATTAAAAAATGACTCATTAAGATAGAGGCGCTTCCTCGAAAGGGCAATTAGAAGNTTCCGCCGTAGCGGCGGGGCTTCCTACCTCTTGTTGTCGATATGACCAGAGCTGAACCTACAACCACAACAATGACAATGCCCCCGATGATAATATACAGGTACAGATAGTCATCCCGCCATTTGGCGGTAACGGTCTTCGGTTCATCCATCAAGATGGTTGCGCTAGGTGTGGTGGCTGTCGAATGCCCGCTCCACTTGGTGAAAACCTTGCGCACGATGCCACCTACGGGGGATGTCACCGAGAAGGTGGCTATGGAATCTTCGTCGTACCATTCCCCCTCTTCGGGTTCGGGGTCACCATAGTCCGAGTTGACCGTCAGGTAGTGCTGCGTCTTGTATTCTGTGGCCGCAGTGTGTGGGGCATCCATAGTGATGGATATGGGATTGCCACTCTGATCACTGCCGTCGACTGCCCAATTAAGGAAGACATATTGGGTATAATCGGTGTTAGCGTCGGTAATAGTCTGCTCTGCAGTTCCTGTCGAAGCTTCGGTGCCTTCATCGTACCAGTCTTCTCCTGATGGCTCGTCGCCATAGGGCGATTCAACTGTCAGGAAATGCTGTGCCTTATAATTTGCAACCGCCGTGTGCGGGGCGTCCATGGTTATAGATACGGGATTACCGCTTTGTTGATCACCATCGACAATCCAGTTTAAGAATACATAGCGAGTACCATCATCGCTAATGAGCTCGTCAGCTTCTATTTGAGTATTGTTTCCTACATCGTACCAGTCCTGCCCAGACGGGTCGCCATAATCTGCCTCAACTGTCAGGTGATGCTGCGTCTTATAGTTTGCTGTGTATGTTGCGTTGCCGGACACTGTGATTGTTTTCGATGGTGAAGCATCTCCGTCTGGACTCCATGATGTGAATACGTATTGTATCCCCTCCTCGCTGCTCTCTGCTGGTGATGGCGCCACGCAGTCATGCGCTGACCCATTGGCCCACGAGAACGATTTAGGTAAGTCGGCTGGCGGATACGTCGTTCCGTCAACGATTAAGGACACAGCATCTGGGCTGGTTCCCAGCGTGACCGAAAACAGTTTTGGTGTGGTAAAGGATCGCTCATCGCCACTACTTGTGCCGGCAGTGTTCTTGGCTTGAGCTCGGAAGTAATATGTAGTTTCCTCTCCGAGACCTGAAATTGTCTCACTGAAGGACTCGCCAGTGTTTATGCTGCCTGTCCAGCCAGTTTCGTCGGTATACGCACTTGGGCTGGTACCATATTGGAACTGGTACTCGCAGGCTTCACCCCCATCATGGGTTATCGTACCATATAGTGTAGCTGTGGGTTGTCCTTCAGTTGCTCCGAGCGATGTGTAATCGAGCGTCGTCACCGTTGGGATAGAGGCGGGAGGTGTCTGAATAGTCAATACCGCCTCACCTGGCCAACTATCGTACTCCTGTGGATGTTGCTGCGGAGGAGATGCCTGATCAGCAATGACAAGTGGATAAAGGTAATCGAAGGCCTCCTCCATCGATACAGACCCGTCACTGTTGCCCTCACTATCCGCTGCTCCCGCCAGGCCCTCAACAAAATAGTAGGTGAAGAGGCCATTTTCAAGATCTCCTAATTCCCAGGAAACCTCATCATCGTCACAGGCGGTGAGAACGACGCCGTCTACAACGTCATCGAGGTCCCTGACAAAGCCATCGCCCGAAGCCGGTACGCCACTTGAGAGCAGGCCCCTGCTCTGGCCTTGGCCTGCTTTTATCATGCCACCGCTGTAGCAGGTATCGATGGCAACCAGTACAGGGGCACCCGGCAGGGCGGATAGCCAGACACCCAGTTCGTCGTCGGTTATCGGACCTGGACCGGGAGGTTGGAAGTCATACTGACACAAGGCCTCATCATAAGGGTCGTCTTCATCAACGGGAGGTTGATCCAGTACTCTCTTCCCGTGCCCGGAGAAGAAAAAGAAGAACACGTCATTATCGTCTCCACTGGTTGCCATGTCGGCGATGGCAGACTGGATGTTGGCCTTGGTGGCACTATTGTCGATGAGCATTGTAATATGGTCGGCCTCCCAGTTGCTGCTCGCCAGCAGTACGTCGCGCACATCGTAGGCATCGTCGTCGGTATAGTCTAGGTCTTGAATGCCAGGAGGGTACTCAGCTACACCGACGATCACCGCCCAGTACTCCACATCGGCTTTTTGGGCGTATGCAGAAGAGCATGGTTGAATTGGCATTGATAGGATGAGCAAAAGCAATGCTAAAAGAAGAACAAGGTGAAGTTTCCTAGGGGTCATCTTTTGCATATTCACATTCCCTTCAATTTAAGAGTGGCCAGGCCTGTCGAAGGGCCGTTCATGGTTCGAGGCCGACAGGTCGGCCGACACTTCGGCCAAAGCTCACCACGAGCGGTGCCTGACACCACGAGCGGTGCCCGATGCAAGCTATTTGCAACCTGCTTCGCAGCCATGATTCGTTGGTGACCAGCCGACCAAGAGGATTTCTTCATTAGTCCACTATTAAGTCCTCGTCTTCTACCAGGCTGGTGAGTAGCTGGCGGAGCTCGGGGCAGTAACGCGTCATTATATCTGGGAACTCAAGGTCGATGATACCATCGTCCTTATTCACCCTGAGCCGTACCACGTCTCCGCCAGGGTAATCCTTGAGAACATCCAAGATCTGCTCCAGCCTCGCTATGTCGCCTTCCTCATTGGAGGTCTGAGCTATGTTGATCAGGATGCGGTGTCTCTTTGGTGGGACTACTTCCTCGATACTTTCGTCGATCTGATACTGGCGCACCGTATCGCACCCCAGTTGCACCCGCTCTCCCCTTGCCCGCACCTTTCCCTCCACCAAGAGGATATTGCCATCGGTCCATAGCTCCTTTGTAGCCTCATAGACCTCAGGCCAGGCGGTAACCTCCACCTTGCCGTTAAGGTCCTCTAAGACAGCGCTGGCGAAAGGGCGTCCCTCCTTGGTATATAGTTGTCGCACTGACGTAACTATACCGGCAGTTACAACTCGTTGCTCAACCATCTCCTCGTCGATCTGACCACAGAAAGCGGTGATGTGGGGAGCCAGCTTTGAAGCAGCATGGCTGAACGGGTGCTCTGAGAGGTAGGTTCCCAGGAGTTCCTTTTCCCATACCAACTTCTCCTTAAGAGGTGCGTCGTTCCTCTCCAGTGCCAGAGCTGGCAGGGGCAGGGGCACACTCTCTCCCCAAAGGTCGAACATGGTGGATTGCCCGCTTTCTTTAAGCCGTTGCTCGCTCTGGGACAGAGACATGATGCGGTCGATGCTGGATAAAAGAGCGCCGCGACCACCCAGGCAGTCCAGCGCCCCCACCTTGATCAAGCTCTCCAAGGCACGCTTGTTGATGGCTCTAAGGTCAGCCCTGCGGCAGAAGTCCTCAATAGATGTAAAGACGCCTTCTTCTTGGCGACTGTCGATGATTGGTGCGACTGCTCCGAGCCCGACGTTTTTGATCGCTCCTAGTCCGAAGCGAATACCCCTTTGGCCGTCTATACCCTCTATGGAGAAGGTACTGCTGCTGTTGTTTATGTCCGGGGGCAAGACGGAGATGTCAAGGCGACGACACTCGTTTATAGCGGAGCTGATCTTCTCCGGTTGACCCATGTGCATTGTAAGCACTGCCGACATATACTCCGCCGGGTAATTAGCTTTGAGATAAGCGGTCTGATAGGCGATCATGGCGTAGCTCACACTATGAGCCTTATTAAAAGCATAGCCAGCAAAGGGCTCGATAAGGTCAAAAACCTCTCTGGCTAGCTCTTCGGAGAATTCCTTACTCTTTGCCCCGGCGATAAAGCTCTTTCTTTCCTTCCTCATTGCAGTCGCTATCTTCTTACCCATAGCTTTTCGGAATATATCGGCCTGCCCCAGGCTGTAGCCGGCGAATGCCTGAACGATGAAGAGCACCTGATCTTGATAGACTATAACGCCGTAAGTCTCTTCCAATATCTTGGAAAGGGCGGGATGAGGGAACTGGATCGGCTCTAGCCCATGCTTTGCTTTGATGAAAGTGGGGATGTGCTGCATGGGACCGGGGCGGTACAAGGCGATCATGGCAGCAATATCGCTGAACGAGGAGGGCTTGAGTTCCTTGACGAAGCGGCGCATCCCTGTACCCTCAAGCTGGAAAACCCCCGTGGTCTCCCCTGAGGAAAGAAGCTCAAAGGTCCTGGGGTCATCGAGAGGGATGTGGCTGAGGTCAATATCAACGCTCTGGGTCTGGGCGATGATCTCCGTCGTTTTCTGCAAGATGGTCAGGTTAACCAATCCCAGGATATCCAACTTGAGCAAGCCTATTTGAGCGATGGCTTCCATGGGGAACTGAGTCATAGCGATCGCTTCGTCGTCCGCCCGGGTCGGTTTTTGAAGGGGTACATAGTGGCTAAGTGGTACTTTGGATATGACCACACCAGCGGCGTGGGTCGAGGCATGGCGGGCGATTCCCTCAAGACGCTTAGCGTTATCAACAAGCTGGCGTACACCTTCATCATCAAAGTAGAGGTTTCGTAGCTCCTGGTTCTCCTCAATGGCCCTTTCCAGGGTCATATTGGGCCCGAAGGGCACTAGCCGGGCTACCCGGTCAACATCCCCATAGGGCATTCCCAGAGCCCTTCCCACATCCCTCAGCGCTGCCCTCGCTCCAAAGGTGCCGAAGGTAATGATCTGGGCAACACGGTCGTGCCCATATTTCTGAGCGGCATAGGAGATCAGCTCATCACGCCGGTCATCTTGAAAATCGAGGTCGATGTCTGGCATCTCCTTACGCTCCACATTAAGGAAGCGCTCAAAGACCAGATTATGTTCCAAGGGATTGATATTGGTGATCCAAAGAGAGTAAAGGACGAGACTTGCGGCAGCGCTGCCCCTGACACCGAAGAGGATCTTGCGTTCTTTAGCGAAGGATATCAGATCCCAAACCACCAGGAAGTAGTTAGCAAAGTCGGTTTTTCTTATTACATCAAGCTCATATTCCAGTCGCTCCGCCACCTCGTTGGAAGGTTCAGTAAATCGACGGGCAAGTCCCGTTTGACAAAGCTCTTCAAGGTAGTCATCGGCACTTTTCCCCTCAGGTGTTTTTACCTCGGGGAGGAGAAGACGCCCAAATTCCAGTTCAAGATGGCACATATCAGCGATTCGTTGGCTGTTATGCAGTGCCTGGGGAATGTCGGAGAAAAGGTCTGCCATCTCCTCCTCACTTCTCAGGTAGAAGGTGTCTCCAATCTTTAGCCGCTTGTCATCATATATGGTGCAGTTGGTTTGGACGCATAAGAGGAGNTCATGGGAGAAGGAATCCTCCTTATAGATATAGTGAGTGTCGTTGGTCGCTACNAGGGGTATGTCCAGCGCTTGGCCTATGGCGATCAGTTCACGATTTANCTTGTCCAGCTCCTCTACAGGGTGGCGTTGAAGCTCAAGGTAGAAATCACNGAACANTTCCTTGTACCAGAGNGCNGCTTTCTTGGCCTCNTCATTGTCCNCTTGCAGAATGAGGCGCGGAATCTCACCCTGGAGGCACCCTGATAGGGCAATCAATCCCTCACGGTGTTCTTCCAGAAGTTCCCGATCTACCCTCGGCTTGTAATAGAACCCCTCAAGGTGAGCCTTTGTGGNGAGTTGAATGAGGTTTTGATAACCCTTTTCGTTCTTGGCGAGCAGAGTGAGGTGATATGGGTTCTTGTCTTTGGCAGTTCTTGATTGGCGTCCAAAGGGTGCTACATAGACCTCGCACCCAATGATTGGCTTTATCCCCGCCTCTTTGGCAGCGAAATAGAATTCAATTACTCCATGCATGGTGCCGTGATCGGTGATGGCTAGGCTGCTCATCCCCAGTTCCTTCGCCCTGGGGATGAGTCGATGGATGGAGCACATTCCATCGAGAAGACTGTATTCGGTGTGAACATGAAGATGTGTAAACATCGACGGATTGCGTGTCGGGGGTTTTGCTGTATTATAGCACAGGCATCGACTGAGTGCTCTCTTATTTCCTATGATATACTAATGACATGAATTACCAGGAAGCACTGAACTACATCCTCAGCTTTACCGACTTCGAGAAATTGCCCCCCTCGTACTGGTCCAGGGAATTCGATCTGAGGCGCATGGATGAGTTACTTGAGAGATTAGGCAATCCTCATCTAGCACCGAGATCGGTTCTTGTAGCCGGTTCAAAGGGCAAGGGAAGTACCGTCGCTATGATTGCTTCGGCCCTCTCAGCAGCAGGCTACAGGACGGGGCTTTACACATCCCCTCATCTGCACACCTTCCGCGAGCGAATCCGTATCGATGGAGAGCTTATCAGCGAGGAGGAGCTAGCGGCTGTTACAGACAGGTTGAAACCCGAGATTGAGGCAGTGAATCTTCGGCATGCTTATGGTGAACTCACCACCTTCGAGATATTGACTGCTCTGGCGTTTACCTACTTCAGAGACCAGAAGGTCGATTTCCAGGTCCTGGAAGTAGGACTGGGGGGACGTCTCGACGCTACAAATGTGATAAGGCCTGATGTTTCGGTCATAACATCGATCAGTATGGAACATGCCGAGGTTCTCGGCGATTCCATTGCCCAGATAGCAAGGGAGAAGGCTGGCATCATAAAGCCGGGGGCTATCGTGGTAAGTTCACCCCAGCGGAGTGAGGCTGCGGAGGCGATAAGGGCGGTTTGTTTGGAGAATGATGCCAGGGCAATCGTCGTGGGAAGGGATGTTAGCTGGCGGAAATTGGATTCGGACATCAACGGGCAAAACTTTGAGGTAAAGGGAAAAGCTGGTAGCTACAACCTTACTATCCCGCTTCTGGGCGATCACCAATTGGAGAATGCTGCTGCTGCCGTCGCCGCCCTGGAGGTGCTTGGCGTTGATGCTGAGAATATCGCTCAGGGGCTGGCTACTGTGCGTTGGCCAGGGCGACTGGAGATTCTATGTCACAGTCCCATTTTCCTTGTTGACGGTGCCCATAACCACGAGTCGGCAAGGAGATTGAAGGATACATTAAAGCATAATCTGGATTTCGACCGTCTAATCCTTATATTAGGGGTGTCTTCCGATAAGGATATGGGGGGGATTGTGCAGGAACTCGCAGCGCTCTCCAACTTTGCTATAGTTACCCGGTCTCGCCACCCCCGGGCGTTAGAGCCCCACTTCCTGCTTGGGGAACTGGAGAAGCGAGGGGTGAAGGGAGAGATAGCGGAGAGCGTGTCTGTGGCGGTGGAGCGTGCTCTGCAAGAGGCAGGGCCCAAAGACCTTATCTGCGCTACAGGGTCGCTATTCGTTGTCGCTGAGGCAAGAGAATATATAAAGAAGATCCCCGGTGAGGTTTACCCACAATAGAACGGAAAGCATTGTGGCATAATTGATCGCATTGTGATATTTGGATAGTGTCCAGGAAAAGGAGGTTGCACTATGGCAGAGCAGCTTGGATATCGAGTGGTAGGAACGATCAAGGCAGTTAAAGGGACCTGTAGCGCCGGGCACAAGGTGGGAGATAAGCTAGAGCTCAGTGGCCACAATACTGCCGGGCTGTGTGGCTTCTTCTACCATGACATCTATCCGTACATCATCATGCTGCAATTTGGCGGTAGCTTTCCTGCGGAATGGGGAGACCAAGATGTTGTTGAGCTGGACTGTATGGACAAGTGGAATCTCGTCACCCTAGAGTTGAGGCGGATAAGGGAATAAACTCAGGCGATTCCTAACTTTTCGGCAATCTCCGGGGAGAGGGCTTCTTCAGGGAGCATCCCGGCGAGAATCTTCTGCAATGCCATGGTATGGCTGCAAAGCCCCCATTTGGTGAAGAAGCTGCAAGAGCAGTGCCACTGCCCCTCTCTATAGCTAGTTGTATGTGTATTGTTTTCCCCGGCAAAGCTCACCGCAAAATCCGAGAATTTTATGCGCTCTCTCTGTTCAGCGTAACGGTGAGCCTTTTCAATCTTGCCAATAAGACTCGACTGCATAAATCCCTCCTCAAAGCTGAAAGGCACCCCGACATATGGGGTGCCTTTGTGTCAGCTTAGCTGCAAGATTAATCCAAGCATCTTATATATATTTTACTCCTCATTGCAGAGAAGTCAAGGGCTCTTAGTCGCTCAATACCTTCGTGACATACTGATGGTTGCCTGATTTATAAGGCGCTCTCGCCCAATCCTTCAAAGAAGGATGGGCAAATACATTTTTGAACTCCCTCTCCCTCTAAATACCTCAACATAAGATTGATTCGTTAATTAGGTCAGAGCTTGACTTACCACCTAAACCCGTGTTATAAAATGGAAAAAGCTCTTCGAGCTGCCACGCCTAAACCAGGTTGGGGCATGGCGGGCAGCCGGTAGACTGAAAGTCTCGAGGGTATAGGTAGAAATGCCTGTGCCTCCCGTGATTGGAAAGGAGAGCGGCACACCGATTCGTGTATGTATGCCTCCTTTCGGAGGCATTTCTTTGTTCTGGAACAGGGTTTTGAAATGAGAAATTCAGTGGCTGTTGGTGACGATTTAATAAATAAAAACGCCTTTTATTTAGTCAGGTTTGAGAAAGGAGGCTTGTGGTAATGATTGGGCAAATCTGGAGATGGCTGGCTCAAAGAAGGTTGACCATCACGTTCCTTCTTCTGGGGACAATTATCCTGCTCTTTATCTTTGTCCCGTTGACCAAGACTCTCTTCTCCTCCAGCCCCTCACTCCTATGGGAAACATTGCTTGAGGGAGAGGTGATAAGCTCCATTTGGCTCACCCTCTATACCGCTTTACTAGCCACGGTGGTAGGGCTTGTCCTTGGAGTTCCACTGGCCTATTTTCTGGCGCGCCATAGTTTTCGGGGGAAGCGATTTGTGGAGGCGCTTATCGATGTTCCCATAGTGGTGCCCCATACGGCGGCAGGCATTGCCCTCCTCTTCGTCTTTGGACAAAACTTCGTAATTGGGCGGGCTTTCCACTCCATCGGCATCGATTTTGTGTTATCGGTTCCCGGGATAGTAATAGCCATGCTCTTCGTCAGCGTCCCCTTTCTTATCAACTCGGCAAAGCAGGGATTTGAGAAGGTGGACGAGCGGCTGGAGAAGGTGGCACGCACCTTGGGCGCCTCACCATGGCAGACCTTCTTCAGGGTATCGTTGCCCCTTGCCAAAGGAAGCATCTTTGGCGGAAGCGTGATGATGTGGGCTCGAGGTATCAGCGAGTTCGGGGCAGTTCTGGTCCTCTGCTCATATCCCACGATTGCTCCTATTCTGGTCTACACTCGACTTGAGGAATATGGACTGAACTACGCCCTGCCAGTGGCCAGTATCCTCATCATAATATGCCTGGTCGTATTTGTAGGACTCAGAAGCTTTGCTTATCGTAAGGAGAAAACATGATAGAGATAAAGAACCTAACAGTGGACCTAGGTAGCTTTCTTCTTAAAGATATCAATCTGAAGGTGGAGAAGGGAGAGTACTTCATAATCCTGGGACCTACAGGAGCGGGGAAGACTATCCTGCTTGAGTCTATAGCTGGGCTCTATCCCATAAAGAGCGGCGAGATTTGGCTCGACGGGAAAGAGGTCACTGCTCTTGAGCCTGAGAAAAGGGGGATTGGATTCGTTTATCAAGATTACGTACTCTTCCCCCACCTCTCAGTGAAGGATAACCTCATCTTCGGGTTGAGGCAGAGGGGACGACCAAAGGAGGAGATGCAAAGGGTAGCGGAGTGGCTGGCTGACCTTCTTGGGGTGAGTCACCTTCTGCAGCGAAGGCCCGATACATTAAGCGGTGGCGAGAGGCAAAAGGTAGCTCTGGCGAGGGCGCTATCTGTCAGCCCCGGGGTGTTGCTGGTGGATGAGCCGTTGAGCGCCCTTGACCCACAGACCAGGGAGGGCATGCAGCAAGAACTCAGACACATCCACCAGCAACTGGAGGCGACGATCATCCATGTTACCCATGATTTTGAGGAGGCCATCGCATTGGGTGATCGAATTGCTGTTCTTAATGAGGGTCGCATCGTTCAGGTGGGAACACCGGAGCAAATCTTCCGCCATCCCGACTCAGAGTTTGTCGCCCGCTTTTCAATGACTCACAATATCTTCGCCGGCGAGGTGCACCAAAGCTCGGATGGACATACTCTCTTCGCCATTGATGATACGGAATTTGAGGTGGTAACCGAGCTTAGTGGCAAGCTTCACGCCTCCGTTCGCCCCGAGGACATCCTTGTTTCAAAGGAACCGCTAATCTCCAGTGCTCGAAACTCCCTTAAGGGCACCATAACATCTATTAGCGACCGCGGTTCAACAATCCACCTCACAGTGAGCACACCACTGGATTTCGTGTGTATAGTCACCCGCCGTTCCTTCGATGAACTAAATATAGAGAAGGGAGGTGAAGTTTACATAACATTCAAGGCATCGTCAGTCCATGTATTTTAGAAAGGAGAACAAGATGAAAAAAGTCGTACTTGGCATCATAGCGCTAGCGGTGATGACCGCTTTGCTTATAGGTTGTGGGTGCACGTCATCTCCGAGCCTCATTATCCTCCATGCGGGAAGCTTATCGGTTCCGTTAGATAAAATGAGCGAAGAATTTAAAGAACAAAATCCCGGTGTAAATATTAACACTGAATCTGCGGGGAGCCGCACCACCATAAGGAAAGTTACCGAGTTGGGTAAACCTTGTGACATAATAGGCTCAGCCGATTATATGGCCATCGAGGAACTGATGTTCCCTGATTTTACTGACTGGTATATTTGCTTCGCCCGAAACCAGATGGTTATCGCTTATCGGGACGATGCTCCGTTCGCTGACGATGTAGTTAACGGCGAGCGCGCCTGGTATGACGTCCTGCGCAATGAGGACGTTACCTTCGGGCACTCAGACCCCGATGCTGACCCATGCGGCTATCGCACGCTCATGGTAGTTCAGTTGGCTGAGAAGTACTATTACGATGAAGCCGTGGACTTCAATCTGACGCCTGACGACAACGCCGACGACCTGTACAATAGCCTAATC
>JGI10211J34971_10002971_pt1 | contig 13661 bp, 4 predicted proteins | sample Etolagsediment_FD_34971 | JGI IMG/M metagenome (IMG submission 34971) | reverse complement strand
TCTGGAGGTTTTTGTTGATGATGATGTAATTACCGGTATTCATGAGCAAATCCAGATAGCCATCATTGTCGAAATCCACCCAGTGAATCGGACCCGAAGTGTAGTTTTCCACGCCTGAACTTGTTAACGTGGTGAAGGTCCCATCCCCGTCATTCAGGAAAATTCTGGGACCTGGGGAGCCCAGTTTCACCAGATCAAGATAGCCATCATTATTGATGTCTGCCCAGCTGGCCCGGCCACCCGTGCCTTCAGTCAAAGCGATCCCTGAAGCTTCTGATAAGTATGGTAGCGTAACGCTGGCAGGGTTTTCTGTGGCTGTACTCAATAGATAGTTTTCACCTCCGGGCTCACCCTTGTACTCACAAACCATGACCCGATAATACTCTCCAGGCTGAATGCCAGTGAGGGTCACGGTAGTGCCCGTGCCGTTATAGACACAGTACCAGCCCGTTGTCGCGATCTGAGACCCTGAGCCAAACTGTGCATTCGCAGCATAGCTTGTATGATCCACCGGCTCTGCCGACCCGGATGTTGTCTGTTTGACAAAAACAGCGCGCTTGCTTCCATTCCCGCTGGTCCAGTTCAAGGTGAACTGGTTATTGCCCACCGCGCTGAAAACCAGGCTGCTAGATTGGGTTGTGGGTTCTCCAAAATACGTACTAAAGCTGACCTGAGCGCCGTAGTCGGTGCCAACACTATTTGTGATGTAAGCTCGGACATAGTAGGTGGTCGCTTCCGATAGCCCCGTGATATCATAGCTGAAAGCACCCGATTCTGTGACCGCACCCTGCTCAGATTTGCTGCTGGCAGTCGTGGGTTCTTCTGAAGTGGACCAGCAGATCCCATGTTGGGTCGGATTTGGGTTTCCTACCACCGTAACAGTTCCATGGGCGGTGACACTGTTTGGACCCAAAGCACTGATCGCCTCGGTGGTTACCACGGGCAGCTGCAACGTGGTAAAACTGACATCCTCGCCATAACTGGTGCCAACAGAATTAATGACATAGCTTCTGGCATGATAGGTTGTATTGGGGCTTAACCCGGTGATTGAGCTGGTAAAGGCACCTGTGGTGGATACTTCACCTTCTTCAGTCTTGCTGTTTGCTATTGTGGGGTTTTCAGAAGTAGACCAGCAGATTCCATGTTGACTGGGACTGGGATTGCCCAGGCTCGTGATATTGCCATTTCCTGTGGCAGTTGAGGTATCAATGGCACTGACAGCCTGTGTCGATGTGTACGCCAAACCCAGGGTGGTGAAACTTGAATCGGCACCGTAGGACGTGTCAGCCAGATTCGTGGCATAAGCCCGCACATGATAAAGGGTATTGGTGGTAAGCCCCGTGAGTTCAGATGTAAATGAACCTGACCCCGAGCCATTTGCCGTTGTATCATCTTCTATGGTCGGGTTCTCTGATGTCCCCCAGCAGACACCTCGAGCAACGACGGCCTGACCATGAACATCATCAGTCACTTCACCGCCTGATGCGGCACTTGTTGTGGTGATGCTGCTTATGGCTGCGGTGACCAACGTCGCAGTATTAATGGCTGGATCATCGGGATATTCAATATCCAGATAGGGATAGCCATCGTTGCGATTGTTGCCAATGTTCCAATATTCATTTTCACCGTTGGCGGATTCACCCTTGAAATCCCAGCCTGCTGAGATAAACATGGGTTTGACTTTTAGCTCAGCCGTTGTCGTGCCGGTACCCCCTGCACTTGATGCATGGGCGCTGGTTTGGGTGTCCCAGAATGAGTTCGTTACCGATGCACCGGTATTGTTCAGTCCGATGAGACCACCTGATGTCCCGCCACACTCTACAAAGCCTGCCGAATAGCTTGAGCTAACGGAACCACTGCTTATGCTTCCGATCAGTCCTCCAGCATAGTTGCCGGCCCGGCTGGCTGAACGACTGTAGCAATTCGTCACTGTCGTATTGGCAATATTGCCCACCAATCCGCCACCGTGGGCACTGGTTGCCATCACCGTGCCTCCGCTAGCGCAGCTAACAATGGTGCTGTTTTCAGCAATTCCGATCAACCCACCACTCAACTGGGACCGGGCTGTGGAAGCAACCGATGTACGACAATCTTCAATGGTCGCACCATCGGTTCCACCGGCAATACCGCCCACATAGCTGGAAAATCCAAACACACTTCCTGTTACATAGCAATTGCGGACTGTTGCTCCACTGATCTTGCCTGCCAAACCGCCAACGACTGATGACCCCTGTATACTGACGTTGGGTAATCCGAGATTCTCAATCACACTGAACGCGCTGTTGATATAGCCAAACAGACCCCAAAATGTACCTGAGCTCCACTGCATCGACAGATTACTGATCGTGTGCCCATCACCATTGTAGCTTCCCGTAAAGGGGGTGGTTGTATTACCAAGCGTTTGTCCCAAATACACCCCGCTGGCATTGATGTCGGCTGTCTGGATAAAGCATTTGTCCCAGTATGAGGTATTTGCCTTCAGAAATTGCATATCTGAAACATTGGCAATCTGGTAAGGGTTCTGGGAGGTTCCTGCGCCATACAGATCAACGGCATTTGCTGTGATGGTTACCTGGGAAGGCGACGCGTCGCCATCGTGGGTAAAGCTGATGGTTCCAGGAGTAGACCCAGCGACAGTGGGTGAAAATGTGACGGTGAAGGCTTGCGAGTCACCAATCCCGATACTGACTGTTGTGGGTGAGATGCTGAACAAGGTTGGATCACAGACGATCTCACTGATGGCCAGGTCCTGACTTCCAGTATTGGTAACTGTCAGGGTTTGCGTTCCCTGGGTATTCTTTTGGACATCACCAAAAGCCAGTTCGGAAACATCAGGACTGAACAGCCCATCCTTTCCTGATCCGCTGAGTGCAATGGTATGGGTGGCTCCATTGGGATTATGGGTCAGGGTCAGGGTTCCCGTTTTGTTGCCATAGCTGGCTGGCTCGAAAGTGATGGTGAAGACCGCGCTTGAGCCTGATGTCAAGGTTGCCGTGCCTGGTGAAACAGTAAATTGGGCATCATCTGTTGCGGCTGATGAAATGTGAAGGATGCCACCACCATTGTTGGTGATCGTGACCGTTTCATCCGCGGTATCCCCGACGTTGACAGCTCCAAGCACCAAACTGGATGAGCTGGTCTGGTAAACGGGAGCTCCAACCGGTGCGGTTGAATTGACCCATGTCGGCGAATTTATCAATGTAGCTGAGTGGCTGTTTCCGGTTCCATCTCCACTTGTAGAACCACTCCCTTCATCTAAACGCCAGTAACCGGCAAGCCCTGTTTCATTTCCGGCCAGGGAGGCATAGGACGCCTGGATCTCATCACCTGTGAGCACCTGGTCATAGAGACGCACTTCATCCAGTGATCCGGTGAAATATCCAACGGTCCCTGACCCAGTTGAATGTCCTAGACAATACTCATCTCCGCCAGTCTGCAGGGTGCCAACCGAGAGGGCTGTGCCCTCCTCTCGACCATTCACATACAGGCGCATCATCCCAGTATTTGATGCAGTGATGGCAAGATGATACCAGGTGTCGGCAGATGCAGTCGATGTGGATACCACCGATTTGGGTGATCCATCATACAGATAATGCCTGAACTTTGAGTCTGAATCCAAATAGACCATTTGTGTGTAGAATGACTGTGGATCCACCGATTGGGTTCGCATGAAAATATTCTGATTGTTTCCACTGCCGGGTTTCACCCATAACGCCACCGTATAGGCCGTAGGATCGACTGCATGGGGAATCACAAGCGCCTGACTGCTGGAGGCATCAAAAGACAGCGCTTTTTCGGCTGTCGATTGTGCTGCAAAGACCCCTGATCCGCTGATGGCAACCGTTCCAGTACTGATGTTGCTGATGAAGGCAAGATTACCACTCTGGCTTGTGGATGAGGTGGGCATAAATCTCAGGGTGAAGGTCTGGTTTTCGCCAGAAAGGATATCAGCGCTGGCTGGCATTGCAGTGAAATCGGAATGGGGTGTCGTTACTGAACTGATGTGCAGGACACCGCCCCCCGTGTTAGTGAGGGTGATTGAACTCTGGGCTGATTCGCCCACCAGAACATCCTCAAAATCATAGCTGCTTGGTGAAGCAGAGAAGACGGGGGTCGCCACGGGGGCAGTTGAACTTGTCCAGGTGGGTGATCCGAGCAATGTCAAATCATGCCCATGACCACTGCCATCTCCAGTGATAGATCCACTCCCTTCATCAAGCCTGTAATAGGCTTTCAGGCCGGTTTCATTTCCGGCAAGGGAAGCATAGGATGTCCGGATCTGTGATTGTGTGCGGGCAACATCCCAGAATCTGACCTCATCGATCTTGCCTTTGAATTTCTGGGTTCCCTGGGATAGTGAGCCAATGGTGAATTTCCCAGTGGGCGTGTTGGGTGCCCAGGTATTTGAGCTGAGACTGAGAGCGCTGCCATCCAGATACAGTTTCCAGATGCCGCTTTCCCGAACTGCCGCCACGTGATGCCAGCTATTGATGGGCAGTTCAGTGCTGGAGGTCAAGAATTGGACATTCCCAACCAGGATGGTAAGTTTCTGCGGTGAGGCATCTCCTGAATAGAGCATGATTCCGTAGCCATCTGAGCCAGACTGACCATTATAGACGATACCCCGGTTGCCGGTCTGTCCATCCCAGTTCACCCAGGCCTCCAGTGTCAGGTTGTTGGTGGCGGTGGTTGCCATATCCGCATCCAGATACTGGCTCGACCCGTTGAGGGTGAGCATGTTCCCGGCATCAGTCTGGGCTTGGAAAAGACCACTACCACTGATGTTGACGGTATGGTTCCCAGCATTGTCAGCGAATGCCAGATTTCCGCTCTGAGCACCGGAACTGGTTGGTTCAAATGTCACAGTAAAGATCTGGCTGGCGCCGGCTGCAATATTTGCAGACCCGGGGGAGACCGTATATACCGCGGTGGCAGGTGTGACCGCATTGATGATCAGAAAACCACCACCTGTATTGGAAATCGTGAGGGTCTGATCACCATTTTCACCTACCAGGATACTGCCAAAATCATGACTGCTCGGGGACGCTGAGAAAACGGGTGCGGAAACCTGAGCACCTGAAGTGGTCACCCAGGCGGCATCGTGAGCCAGAGAGGCGGCGTGGCCGTGACCACTACCATCGCCAGTGATCGTTCCGCTCCCCTCATCCAGCCGCCAGTAGCCGATGAGTCCGGCGTCATTGCCTGCAAGTGATCCATAATTATTCCGAATCTCTGCCGGGGTACGCACATCGTTCCAGATGCGGACCTCATCGATCTCGCCCTGAAAATTCTGACCAGCTGCATCTCCTCCAATGCGAAGGTTGTTGCTGGTCTCCTGACCTGATGGTGCAAGGCCCAAGGTGTATTCTTCCCCGTTCAGGTAGAAGAGCACATTATCCGTTTTGTAGACAACGGCGATGTGGTACCAGGTGTCCACGCTTAGTTCGGGGCTGGTCAGCCAGCCATCGGATCCATACCCAACTACCAGCTTGTTCGTGCCTGGCCAGACCCAAATCCCTCTGTCCCAACCGCCATTATCTGAGCTGAGGATTCCCTGAAAGGCTGAATGGCTCAGCCGCGTGGGCTTGATCCAGGCTTCAAAGGTGGTGGTTGCGAGGGCTGTAGGCTGCACATCAAGGTCGGTTTGAATATGATCGTCAGTGCCGTCAAAATAGACACTGCTCCCTGCATTCGCCTGGGCAACAAACTGACCGGCTCCGGTGATGGAGATCGTATGGTTTCCATCATTGTCCGTAAAGGCCAGGTTGCCATTGTGTGCCCCCCCTGACAATGGTGCGAAGGTGAGGGTGAAAACCTGGCTTCCGCTACCGGCGATACTTGCGCTGGCAGGTGCTATCTGATAATCCACGCCAGGATCGGTAACTGCTGAGATATTGAGGTACCCGCCCCCCGTGTTGGTAACCGTGATGTTTTGCTGATTCGATCTGCCAACCAGCAGGGTTCCGAAATCATGACTGGAAAGTGATGCTGAAAACTCGGGCAGGGCATCCCAGGTGGTGAACGTCTGCTGATCTCCGTATGATGTGCCGGCCAGATTGGAGGCATAGGCCCGTACATAGTAGGTTGTGGACGGTGATAATCCCGTCAGTGATGCACCAAATGCGCCGGTACCCGTTCCATTTGAGGTGTAGGCGTTTGCCAGTGTCGGGGAAGCTGAAGTACTCCAGCACACACCTCTGGCGCTGACCGACCCACCGCCGTCGGATGAGATACTCCCACCAGAACTTGCACTGCCTGGTAGAATGTTTGAGACAGCGGTCGTGGTCAGGGTTGGCAGTGCAACCACTGGATCTGAAGGATACTGCCAGTCCAGGTAGGGATATCCATTATTGCGGTCATTGCCAATGTTCCAGATATCATTTGGTCCGGCATCTTTAAAATCCCACCCAACATTTGTAAATGTTGGCCGTAGTTTCATGTTGGATGAATTCCCCGGTGTGCCCGTGTGGCTGCTCGCTTGCCCTGATGTTTCCGTATTCCAGAAACTGTTGGTAGCTGCCGGCCCAAAATCACCCACCAGTCCTCCCACCCCAGAACCTGATCCAGAAACCGATCCCACGCTGTAACAATGGGTGATTGTTCCACTGGTATTGTTGCCAACCAGACCACCCACCGCATTGACTCCTGTGACACTACCCAGGGCATACGACTGTTGCACGACACTGTTAAGATTGTAGCCAACCAATCCTCCCGTGCTATAGAAGTCTCCCGTGTTGACAACGGTACAATTGCTGTAGCATTTCGACAGGGTCGTTGAATAGCCATTTCCACCGATCAAGCCACCAGTATTGTGTCCTGCACCGGATACTGAGCCCGTGCTAAAACAATTTTCTATTGTTGAGGACTCAGCCTGTCCAATCAGTGCGCCGACATACTCTGACCCCGAAACTGAAACATTGGTTAGCCCCAGATTCCTTACCTGAGCAGTGTTTGTTTTTCCGAAGAATCCCTGTCGAGAAATTGAGCCTCGATTGATGGTCAACCCATCTATAGAAAAGGAAGCACCATTATAAACACCGGTAAACTTGATCGAAGCGTTCCCCACAGGAGTCCAGCCTGCCCCACTGTACCAGAGATTGGTCAGAGAGGCATCAATACTGGCAGTTTGAGTATACGTTTTGTTCCATTGCGCTGAATTTGCGGATAACCAATAGAGATTGTTTAACGTTGAGATCAGGTAGGGATCACCTGAAGTGCCACTTCCAGCAGGTTGAAATGTCCCCGTCACGTTGACAGGACTGCCTGAGGTGGTTCCATTTTGTGAATAGGGCCCATAATCAACCAGGGTGGATCCACTTAAATTTCCCCGATAGTAGGCCAACAAACCTGATTCAGATCCTGAACGTTCAAGATTCATGGTGGCCTGGATCTCAGCCTGACTACGGGCATAATTATAGACCGCCACCTCATCGATCATGCCATCAAACCAGTTGTCTCTCCAGCGACCAATCTGGAATTCAGCTGAGGCTGTACTCAATGCGCGTGCCTGTTCCACAACCAGTATACCATTGCCGTATACCCGAACTGTGGTGCCGTCGTACGTGCATGCTATGTGGACCCAGTTCTCCTTCGAATTGGGAATGTAAAAATCAATATCCTGGGTCCAGAGCTGCATGACCCACACATTATCTGTTGTATAATGTGTTCTTAACACGAACTCTCCCAGATCTTGAGATACGCCCATTTGAAAGACCCCACCCTGGTCAAACGATCTGGCGTAGACCCAGGCTTCCACGGTGCGGGGATTGGCACCGGTGATGGCCAGATTTCCAGCATCACAATTCACAAATTGACCACTCCCATTAAAATTGAGGGCATAATCCTGGGCCTGGAGTGATCCTGCCGTAGTGAAGAGGATGACAGGTAACAGTAAGTTTGCACGGACAGCTTTTCTACAGGCTAAAAAGATGCGCTTAATGGTGGATGTGGTTTGCATGATGGTCCCCTGGGTGTTGATCTGGTGGTCTGATAATATTTTGGATGGCAAAAACGTCTTCCTTGGACACATAGGCTTTTGCGCCCAGCTCAAGACCTTTTGCTATGAGTTTCTTGTTGGTAAAATTGGAGAGAAAAATGACCTTGGCCGCTGGAAAGTCGTGGAGCAGATGCTGGGTGGCGTCCATCCCATTGACCTGCTTCATGTTCACATCCATGAGCACCCAGTCCGGATGAAAATCCGCAAAATTCTCACTGACACGCAGCCCATCGTCCAGCTCCAGAACGCAGTCCTCGGCCGTGGTCAATATCTGGCGAACCAAAGCCCTGAACCGGGCATTGTCGTCAACGATCATAAACTTTAACGGAGGCTTCCCCACTTACGATTTCCCCTCTAAATGAATAGTATAAATTACGATTCAGAGCAGAGAGGGGAATAGAGGGGGATACTCAATTGTCTGTGGGTTTACGCACAAAAAGAGCAATTATGAATTATGAATTATGAATTATGAATTATGAAACGACGCGGAACGCGGAGTTAGGCGAACGCAGCCCGAGGGGCGGAGGTTCAGCCAATGAGGAATGAGGAATGAGGAATGAGGAACGTACGCGTCATGCTGAGGTTCTCGAAGCATTGATGCGTGACCTTTTGAAGATTTCACCCACGCCGTCTTCCCAAGGTGCTCAATGCATACCCGGTGCAGATCAAATCATCGCACACAAGACAGGCTCGCTCAGTGTGACGCATGTAGCAAGTCAGAAAGCGTGCTGATCACAGCAGTGACTTATTCTTGACTGCGAATTTTAAGAGGGCGTTGGTGCCCGTGATTCCAAGCTTGCGGGAGATATTCACACGATGGTTTTCCACAGTCCGCTTGGAAATAAAAAGTGCCCCGGCGATCTCGTTATTGCTCTTCAAGTCAGAGATCATTTGCAGGATACCCAACTCCGACGGTGTGAGCTGCTGCTTCCATTCCGGTTCGATGTGCGTTGTTTTTGCCTGGTCTACCAGCATCCCTGACAACTCGGGACTGAGATAAAATGAGCCACTTGAAACTGCAACGACTGCCTGCTGAATCTCTGAGACCAGCGCATCCTTTAATAAATACCCTTTGATTCCCAATTCCAAACCTCGCAGGAACAGCCTGCGTTCCCGGTGCATGGTCAACAGAATGATATGCGTGCTGCACTCTGATTCGCACACTTTTTGGGTTACATCCAATCCGGTCAGTTTGGGCATGTTGACATCCAGGATGGCGAGATCTGGTTTGAGTTCAAGGATCAAGCGCAACGCTTCCTCACCATCACCGGCCTCAGCCAGGATATGCAGCTTTTCTATCCGCTCCAACTCGGTTCGAATCCCTGATCTGAACAGGGGATGGTCATCGGCAATGATGACGCTGGTTTTCTGGGAAAGTTCGCCTGTCATACTACGCTTCCAATTGAATGGTTAATTCCACACTGGTTCCTTTTCCAGGTTCACCATTGAACCTGATCTGGCCCTGCAATAATTGTGCACGTTCCTTCATGCCGGAGAGTCCAATGCCCCTTCCTGAGATCGCCTTGGATGGGGGAAAGCCAATCCCATTGTCGCGGATTAAAATGCGGATCAGTCTCTCCTCCCGACGGACATTTATTTCAACAGCACTAGCCTGACTATGTTTGAGGATGTTGTTCAACCCCTCCTGAACGATCCGGTAAACCAAGATTTCTGAGGTCGGCGGCAGGAGCCCATCGATGTTGTCCAGTTCCATGAGAAAGCGGATGTTACTGGCCCGCTCAATGGTTTCAATGGCTGATTCCAGCGTCGAAGTCAGCCCCAGGTTTTCCAGGTGCTGGGGACTCAGGTTATGTGAGATATTCCTCACCTCCTGGATGGTCTCTGAAACGATATCCGATGCAGAATTAAAATATTCGGTGCTCGCTTTTGTTTCTGAAAGTTGGTTCATGCCCAGTTGGAGGGTGTTTTTGATGACCAGGAGATTCTGCCCCACGCTGTCATGCAGCTCCCCTGATATTCGTTTTCGTTCATCTTCTTGATATTCAATGAGTTTCTGAGAAAATCGTTGTTGCTCCTGGCGTTCATTTTTATGACGGTTCAACTGCTGTCTCATAAACAGATAGACCAAAGACAGCAGAGTGAAGATCAGAAGAGATCTAAACCACCAACTGGCCCAAAACGGAGGCAGAATGGTCAATCCAATACTCAACGCTGTTGTGTTGGCCAACTCGCCATCAGCTTCGTGGCGAACCCTGAACTTGTAGTGGCCTGGCGGCAATTTTGTGTAAACCGCCGATCTTTTGACACCGTTGTCGATCCAATTCTGATCGAAACCATCCAGCTTGTATGTGAATCGATCACGATGAGGTCTAGAGTAGCTAAGCGCAGAGAAATAAAAGGTCACCATCATGGCTTGTTTGTGATCTAGGATCAAACTCTCCAGCAAGTCCAGAGGCGCAGTTAAGGGGCTGTTGGGGTCATCAAAATGAATCGGCTTGTTCAAGAGATCGATGCCGGTAAGAATAAGCGGACTGGGAGTATGACTGGTCTCAATGACCTCGGGAAAGAAATGATTGTACCCATAGGTGCCGCCGAAATACAGTTCCCCCTCAGGGGTTTTCAAAAACTCTCTGCGATTAAAGCCATTTGACTGCAGCCCGTCCCGAACATCAAAGTTCTGAAAACGCCCACTGGATGGGAAAAACTGGCTAATACCCATGTTGGTGCTCATCCAGAGATGAAAAGTTGAACCTGCCAGGACACCATTCACCGTATTGCTGGGAAGACCGTCCTTCTGATTGAAGAATTGTAAACTGGCGTTGGATTTTATGAATTTTACCAGACCTCCCCCTTCGGTTCCAAGCCACAGGATCTGATCCGGTCTTTCAGGATCTGGGAGAATTGACAATATGGGGTAGGAATCAGATTGACGACTTTTTGACCAGGAAACAGGGTAATATGATATGTCGTGCTGATGAGGGTCATAGCGGATCAGGCCCAGTTCTGGGGTCCCCAGCCAAAAAATGCCTTCAGTATCTTCATACATACAACTGATGTCGATATAGGTTGCCTTGTTCAAAGCAAATGTGTTGGTCTCGGAACCTGGGTAGAGTCGATGATACTCAAAGGTACCCGAGTCCTGGTCGAGTTGACTAATGCCGCCTACCGTACTGACCCAGATCTCGCCAGCATGGTCTTGGAATACCTCATACATGACCTGATAGCGCTGACGCAGGTCAAGCTTGCCCATGCTGTATTTTTTTACCGTGGTTCCGGCCGGATCAATATGGAACAAGCCCCAGAATTGTGTGGCTATCCAGGTGTCTTGCCTTTGCCCGCGAATGATCGAGAGAAAATCACGGTCCCTCAGGGAGAGATCAAGGCCTTCATATCCTTTAAGTAACTTGAGTTCTGTATCGTAAACAGCACCCAGAAAATTTCCTGCTTCCGTATTGAACTGACTCTGGATGGGGTCAATTTTAACAATACCATAGCCCATACTGCCACTCCAGATAATGCCATTATTGTCAATATAGAGGGCCGTGGTCAAATAGTGAGGCAGGACACTGGCCACCAGACTGTATTTTTCCTGCTGAGGATCAAATCGAATCAGATCATAATACGAATTGAGGATCAAACTGCCGTCTGGATAGGATTGAACCGAGAATCCTTTTAACATTTCCCCTTTGCTATCCAAAAAGTCATAAGACTTGTGCAGGCCGGAGCTGGGGTTAAATCGGTCCAGTCCACCAACTCGGGAGATCCAGAAAGTTCCATCTTCGTTTTCAATCAGATTATTACAACCATTCCGTCTGAACCGATCGCTCAAGGTATCAGCCAGGAGGACGTGTTCCAGGGTGTGGGCCGGGGTCGTCATCCTGTCCAAGCCTCCCAGACCGGAAGCGATCCACAGGGTACCAGCACGATCGACATAAACATCATTTATAATGTTCTTGCTTGCGTTGGGAAAATCCAGATCGACCCGTCCTGACCAAACCACCTGGTCTGAAACCGGGTTGTAGCTGAGGATATAGCTGTCCTGAGTGCCGATCCAGATGCAGGAATCGTTAAGATAATTTACTGTGGATAAGGACTCAAAAAATCTCCCGCTGCTGTCCTTCAGTACAATTTGCTGAAAGTATTCACCGTGGCGATCAAAAAAATTCAGTCCACACGTATTGGTGGCGATGTACAAATTCCCATCTCCGTCTTCGTCTATGGATCGAATGAAGTTGTCAGAGAGGGACAGGGAGTCACCTGGTCGGCTTTGGAAGGTGACGAAGGATTGACCATCATAGCGGTTGAGACCTTCCATGGTCCCAAACCATAAATATCCATAACGATCCTGATGAATTTGAGTGACATAGTTTCCAGACAAGCCATCATTGATGGTGATGTATTCAATTGCCTGCTCGCTATCCCCAGCCCAAAGGGAAGCGGTGCTGGCAAGCAACATGAAAGCGGCTAGAAAAAGGGTGCGCCTTTTGGTTTGAATACAGCTAAGGCCTGGATTGAACGCCATTCATTCCCCCTGAATATCCATGATGAATTACCTTAACCGTTGGATGGGAAGAAGTCAATCCTTCAATTGAACAGGCCCCTGCTCCGAGACAGTATTTGGGACTGGGCTGAGTTTTTATTTTTCGAGAATCCGTCCTACCAGATTGGTTTGAAGTACATGCTTGCGGATAATCTCAAGATCCGGGTGAAAATCAATTTCTCCCCAGTCCTGAGGATCACAGCGACTGAAGTGGACCGGGAATCCGCTATCCATGATCTCCTGCAGGGCGCGGAGATAAAAGACCTGCAGATTTTCAGGTTCCCGAACCATGGATTCCAGTGTATCCGCATAGATCTTTGGTCCTTTTCCCTGGAATTTAATGATCCCCACCGATTCACCGTTGGCTTCTGCCAGAGCTATTTTTTTCCCCACTCGCTTGACCTGATCTCCTTCAGTGACGATCTTCATGTCGTCTTCGTCGTAATGGCCCTTGATATCAGTGACCATGGTAATGTCGTGGGGGCTGTCCAATAGGTTTCTGATCACAGAGGCATTAAATAGATCATCCCCGTTGATACTGATGAATGCGTCCTGAAAATGATGACGGGCCATCCACACTGAGACCAGGTTGTTGGAGGTCTCGAAGAAGGGATTGTAAACGATCTGAATATTGAAATTGTGTTCATGTTCCCTGAGTTTTTCCTCGATCTGCGCCGCCCGATATCCAATGATAAAAACGATATCACGAAGTCCGGCTTCCTTCAAACTGTGGAGCTGGGTTTCCAAGAGGGTGAGACCTTGTCCAACATCCACCAGACTTTTGGGAATATCCTTGGTGATGGGGTAGAGTCTGGAACCTGTTCCCGCTGCAATGATGATGGCTTTCATGAAGAATCCTTTTTGATAATGGCATGATCGTCGACCATATAGTCCCATTCCTTCTGGGGGGTGTGCCAGGAGCCATAACGATAGCTTAAATAGCCATCAAAGTCTGCCGGAATGGAGTAGTCGTAACTTTTGAAGCGGACCTTGGTAAGGGAACGGGTAAAATGAGCAGGCGTGGATTTGAGGGCCCGATTCTTGATTCCTACGACCCAGAAACAATCATCGCCAACCTGCCGCTTGACAAAAATATCCAGGGTGACCTTCCCCTTTTTAAGACCCCTGGCGAAATTCCGGACCTTGATTATTTTTGCTTCACCT
>JGI10211J34971_10002970_pt1 | contig 13662 bp, 15 predicted proteins | sample Etolagsediment_FD_34971 | JGI IMG/M metagenome (IMG submission 34971) | reverse complement strand
GCCTGTGGGGTTCCAGGGTTTCAGTTCGTGTTGAAACAAGGTCCAACGTTGGTCGTCGAACTCTTGGTTAGCGAAGTCTGCATCGCCATTAATACCGTTTATTCCTATCTTGAAACTTTTATTCCTACGTAGTCCTCCCACTTCCAAAACTATGACCGGTTTGCCCTGTGACCTGTAGCGGTNCCAGATCCTTTTATATTGTTCCATCCTTCCGCGCCATAACACACTCCATATCACCGCCACGTCGGCGTTGTCTGAACTCTTATTGATGTACAGTTGTTCGCCCGCGTTCTGTAGGCTTTTTATAAAGGCATCAAAGATGGGCCTACTGTTGAGTGGTCCATGTTGTGGCCATATTTCTATCTTCATTAAACTTTTTTCCAGTAGTCTAGATTCTGTAAATCTTTTATGGCTTCCAAAGATTGTGGTCTAAAGTCATTACGTCTGCTTTTTCCTGCTTCTTTACGATCGCCTTTCATGTGATCCATGTATAATCCCAGCTCACTGTTTATGAAAACATGGTGCCCTTTCACACCTTTCCAATAGCCGATATCATTTACCTTTATGTGTTTTTCTCTTTGATATTTCTTTGTGAGGTGCCATAATGTAGAACAATCTGTCCATTCTAGCAATTTGAACATTTCATCCGTCACGTACATTTGTTCCCAATCGTAACAGAAATTTTGTATTTCGGGGTTATTAATGTTATAGCCAACAAATCCACATTCGGGATACTTACCGCCGTCTTTGAGGTTCGGATTTTCGCGTCCTAGGTATGTTATCATGCTGTCTTTGGGTAGCAAGTTTTCTAAAAAACTTTTTGGCATGTTTCTGAACGTATAGGTGTCAGCGTCTAGCCAAATAACATAATCATATCCATTGGAGTTTTTTAATGCGTGGGTGACACAAAAAACTTTATTTGAAAAACGTACCGCATTCCATAAAAATGATCCTTTATTTTTATCAAGTCCTCCTTTTTTCTGAAGTTCGGCAGGACGTCTCACACCGCCCGGTATTTCTTGTAATTCTCCATTTGCTACTGGATCATTCTTGTGTCTGTTCTTGAACCTAAGTAGGTCTGGTTGTACCTCGTGTGCGTCATACCATTCTACCCTGGGGTGTTCAAATATATCTTGTGGTTGGTCTTCGTGATACACAGCAACGGTGATATCATTGGGCCAATGTTTTAGCACACTATCCACCGCACGCTTGGCATAGGTATTCCAGGTACCTGGTTTGTATGATGTTAAAACTTTTATTTTCATCTTTGCTCCTATTTAATTTCAAAAAGACATTTTAAATATATTTGCCCATTCTCTCATTATCCATGCCGGTATAGCCGATTTATGTAACTCGTTTGATCTGACCACTACGTTTTTTAGACAGTCATGTTGTGCAATCCTTTTTTGGTAATATTCTTTTGCCTGTTGCTGATCNTNTATCCAACCCTTTATTGGAGCAGTCCAGCCTGTTTTATGTTTATTAATAATCTCGTTTGGAAAGATATCTGCGTATGCCTTTTTACTTAACATCTTGGTTTGGTGCTTGTCGTTGCCAATTTTTTCATTTGACTTTATGCTTAGAGCATAACGCATAAATTTTTTCGTCGCCAACGGAAACCTACCTTCCATGCTGAACGACATGCCGTAGGTGTCGTTTCTGATGAAAAATTCTTCAGGTACTTGTGTCACACAATCAAGTGCCATGTAAGAATTGACAGGATCCTTTTGATCGTAAAGCTCACTTGGAAGATTTTTTACAAAATAGTTCAATAGATCATTCCTGTTTATTGGATTCCGAGAAACTTGAATGGGACGTTTGATCCTGTTCATCCAGGCCTCCACTAGTTCTTGCCAGTTCTGGACATTTTTTTGTCTAAGTTTCCAATGCTTTGGGTAACCGCCTAATACTTCGTCTCCCATGTCTCCCGCGAGCGTGACTGTGATCCCGTCCTCCGACAACATTTTATTTGTGTAGTAATACATAACCATGGATGGGTTGTAAACAGGTTGTTCCATGTAAAATATACTACTTTCCCAGAACTCGGTTAGGAGTTTTGGTGTCATGGTCACAATTTTGTGATTGAATTTGAATCGTTCGGCGAGTTGCAGTGCCTTATGGTGATCGTCGTTGTGATCGTCTTCCCTCCAGATGACATTGGGCTCCATCTTGTTCGTGAACGTGTTTGTATTATTGCCGCCATTCAAATTTGAATACTCGTATGCGATCATACCACTGTCTAATCCACCACTTAAAAATATTCCAATCTTGCGTCTACCGATACTACACATTTTTACACTTGCACGGGTGACTTCTCTGAACTCCTCCGCAACGAATTTGTGATCGTTTGTTGGTATGATCAAATTTCTTTTTTTATTCTTTATTCTCTTGTTTGTCAGATCGTAGATCATGGTTTCACCACTTAATAATTTTTTTATGTTGGAAAAAAATGTGTGTTGGGTAGGATTCAAACCAACGGTGGCCATGCAACTGAACGCAAGGTCATCTATCACCCTCGATCCCGGAACGTGTTCCAGCATTCCTTTTATTTCACTGCCAAATATCAATCCTGATTTGATTTGTGCGTAATACAAAGGTTTGATCCCGGCATGATCTCTCGATAGCCAAAGTTCGTTGGCCTTTACTTTATAATACGCAAAGGAATGCATACTGTCAATTTCATTAATAAAATCTAAACCGTATGTATCGAGACCCCATGCCAACAATTCGGTATCACAGCCTGTTGTCCCAATAAATCCTTTGTCTTTGTATTTTACTTTGAGTTCATAATAGTTGAATATTTCACCGTTGTAGGTCAGCCAATTTCCTGCAGGCGTCTTCCATGGTTGAACTGATGTGCTGGGATCACCCATTATGGACAACAGGTTGTGTCCTAATGTTATTTTATTATCGGGAGATGCCCAGACTTTAGAACCGTCGGGTCCTCTATGACTGCAGATTTTGATGTAATCTTCTATGAGTGCAGGATTGTTTTCTGTTATTCCATAAATTCCACACATTTTTTACCTTTTTAAAATCCCAATTTTGATTTGAATCTTTTGAATACAGTTCCGTCTCTGATTTCCTTCTCGCTCCATAGTTTGTATCCTAGGTCATGCACCCATTGTGTCCGATCAGGATATTGAGGAGACTCTATTTTGGACAAATCGGTGTTGGCGACAGGCCAACATATAGCGAGATCGCTCGTGCAGAAAGTTGGTATGCCTCTTATACAAGAATCGGTTGATGCTGTGGAGTTGTGTGTTACAACCGCATGGCAGTTCGTTATCGCTTCTTGGAAATGGAATCTGTAATATTTCTTTTCATCGCCATTGAAATATTTTTGACCAATGTGTACCTCCACATCGTTGGGGAATTCCTTGATTCTGTTTTCCATAGCAACAACGTGGTTAGGGTGTGGCCGCACGATGAATTTTCTTTTGGTAAGCGGTCTGAGTGTTTTGTACACACCGTTGAACCAGTCAATGGGATCGAGTTCGTTCATGCTCCAATTGTCCTTTGGTTGTAACACAAACAATATGGGATCCTCTGGGTTGGATTTTCTCCACGGGGCATATTTTACTTTCCATAATTTTTTCATCATTTCCCATCTGTCCCCGGGAGAACCGTCACTTAAAAAATTTCCGTTGTTCATGGGTGAATAAAGTGACACACGCCAGTGATGGTTAGGACCATGCACGTTACCAAAACTACTCATCAGTCCACCGTCAAATGTTATAATGTATATGCCTTTTTTCTTGGCGCGTTCAACCAGATCCCTCCTACGACCTTTGGTATGATGTTTTTGTTGGTCTCCGCCGTAGCCAAACATGCAACCTATTGGAGCGGTCGGTTCCATCTCATTTGGTTGCCAGTCGCCGGTCATGTTTTCATTTACCATTATGGGATTATCGCCAACCGCCCGAATACCTTCCGCCATGTGTTGGAGTAGGTCCCAACTGGCACCACGCCTGCGATCCTTTACCGTCCTTCTAAATATTTCAACGTCCATCTAATACCTCCCATGCGTAACCGTTCCTCATCTCCTCTGCTGTGAATTGTCCATATGCCAACGAATGATACAAAGGTTCTCTGTCAACATATTTAGGTGTTTCGATCTTTGAGAAATCGGTTTCTGATATAGGAGCACAAGCATTGTGTGTATCTGTGAAACAAGCAATGCCTCTTGTTGTTGCCTCTAAACTGATGTTTGAATTATAAGTGACTATGGCGTACGTGTCATCCCAGTCAATCGGAGGACTAGGGGGTGTTTTATCTTTTCCTGTGACAATGTATCCCCCATTTTTATCAAGACCTATTATGGGATTGTATCCTTTGTTTTTTATTAAAATTGGTCGATCAGTGTTTGCCTTCAATACCTTTATGGTGTTTTCTAGCCAATCATGCACTCCAAAAAATTCTTTCATTGCATTTGAAGGGGGACACACCACAATATTTCTACCGTCTTTTTTCCATGGTTTGATTGGCCATGGAAAACTTTTTTTGAATCTATCGGCTGGACGTTCTTCAAACCAATTTTTCAAATGATTATTTTTTACAATTTTGACATAGAACGGTGTGTTCCGTGTTTCACCCCAGTATGGTCTGTCAATGTAATAGAAGTCAATTTTATTTTTTTCTGCCCATTTGTACACTAGATGTGTTCCCCTGAGTATCCCAAATATGACTGCCTTGGTACAGTCCTGCTTATTGATTATTTCTGAGGGTTGTAGTTTTTTGGAGTTGGGTAAACCCTGTTGGGCCCAGTCAACGTATTTTTCTGTAAGATGTCTATTGGTCGAACTAATGTAAATCATTTGACAGTCGTTTTATATCCTCGTTGACCATCAAGGCGATCATGTCTTTGAATGAGGTCTTTGGCTCCCATCCTAATTTTTCTNTGGCTTTCGTGTAAGAACCGTGTAACGCATGTACTTCTGCTGGACGTTTGAAACGTGGATCTGTTTCAATGTAATGTTCCCAATCCGTAATGCCTGCAGTTTCAAATGCATGTGTTAACAGTTCTCTGATCGTGTGTTGCACCCCAGTACAAATCACATAATCTCCCGGTTCGTCCTTCTGCACCATCGCGTACATTGCCTCGACAAAGTCACCAGCGAATCCCCAATCTCTTTTGGCGTCGAGGTTTCCTAGTGTAAGTTTTTCTGCTAGTCCAAGTTTTATCTTGGCCACACCGTCTGTTATTTTCCTTGTCACGAACTCTTTGCCTCTAATGGGAGACTCATGGTTGAACAGCACTCCATTAGATGCATGAACACTGTAACTTTCTCTGAAGTTCACGGTCATCCAGTACGCATAAAGTTTTGATACTCCGTAAGGACTACGAGGATGGAATGGCGTACTTTCGTCTTGAATCCCGTTGATGTTGGCGTTGCCGTAAAGTTCGCTTGTGCTGGCCTGGTAAAATTTTGTTGTGGGGTTGTGTCCCACTATGGCATTCAAAATGTTTAAAACACCCATGGCATTTACTTCACTGGTTTGTTTGTTAAGATCCCAACTGGCACCAACAAAACTTTGTGCCGCTAGGTTATAAAACTCATTGGGACGTATTGTTTTGACCAGATGATTCATGTTCGCATCATCTGTAATGTCTCCGGTGATTAGGTCAACATCATTTTCAATGTCTAAGTATTTGAGGTTTGCTAGGTTTGGATTGCTATATCTTTTTACCAAGCCGTAGACTTTATAATCTTTTTCGAGAAGATGTTTAGCGAGGTATGGTCCATCCTGCCCGGTCATTCCTGTCACAAAAGCAATTTTTTTCATTTCAATTAGTTATGCTCTATGTTGACACCGTTATTTTTTTCCATTGTAGTGGGCCAATAAATATCCAGGATGAAGACTCTAATAATTCAGTATTATATTGACACAAAAAAATATTCGCACCCTACTTTCAATAACTTGGGTGCTAGTCCTATGGAAGAGTACAGTAGGCATAGTTTTATGAAATACTGTGACAAATATGGCATAGACTATCTAAGGATAACAGAACCAAAACTAGGATACAAACATCCTACCTGGGAGAGATTTGATCTATGGATAGACCGAAGTTGGTGGGACAAGTATGACCAGATCATGTATGTTGACAGTGACGTGATTGCGTTTGAACACTCTCCAAACATATTTGACAAATACCCTGTCATCGATAATCAGTTGAAGACAGCATATTATCCTAAGTTCAGAGATGCTGGACCCGAAGGTGCCAAATANAATCAACGCGTAAATCCTCTGGCCGATAGATACACAGGGGAGACCATATCAAAAAGATTTGTACAACCAGGAGTAATNATTTTAAACAAAGTCAATACAGAGTTTATGCTTCCGTGGATCAGCAAGTACAAAGATATAACAGACGACAGAATAGACGACGGAATGTTTTTGAATCACTGTATAGTTGAAAGCAAAGTTCCTCTTTTGGATATGGACAGGAAATGGAATCACAAAAATAATGGTGAAAGATATGACTATAACAATGTATATTTTTTACACTGTGCCGGGGGAAAGAAGCACAAGAGGGGTGTTAAAATCTGGCCCAAACTGAAGAAACTTTTCCCTGAGGTCGTCGTCGATTTGTCGGTACTAAAGGACAATTAATCTAATATTTTTAATAGATGTTCGATATCAATTTTTAGATCAACCATGTCTTTTGACTTTTTATTTTTTGGTTTTATACCTTCGATATTCTCAGTTTCACATAGTACAACAGTGTGTTCTAAATTTAGGCAGTGAGATAAAACAGGATACACTTTCTTGGTAGAAAATGCCTTGTGGGTAAGTTCGTAGACTTTGGTGCCAGGGCGCATCCATAAACAGTTTGTAAGTCCCGCACCATGTGGCGATAAGACATGGCTGGCAGTGACAAAGGTTTTTACCTGATCCTGTATTGATAGATCTTCAAGTGTTACTGATTCCCACCCCTTCAATGCGAGCAAGAGGTCCTGTTGATTTTTTATGTTTCTGTTTTGTGCGTCCTTCCTTGTGATAAGAACTTTCCTTGTTGCTTTTATTTCGTCTTTTATCACTGGGTTGGCAAGATGTCTTAGCCAAGCGGGCATATTTGGTGACAGTATACCGTCATTGTAATTGCTCATGGATGGCACTATCAGGTGGCTGAATCGCCATGTTTCATTTTTAGGCATCACAACATACTTTAGATCTGGGAAAAAAACTTCACATACTTTGTCAAAGTATTTGCTGTGGTTAGATAATATAAAAACATATTTTTCAAAATTTGTACTCCATCGCTTTTCAACAAGCCTAAACTTAGATATCACGTCGATCCAGATGTGCCATGGGTTCTCGGCACTGTACTCATCTATAGGTAGCCATACGTACTTCCATGTACCATTGAACTGTTGCGTGATCGGCGGCATCGAAACTTTTACCTGTTCTCCCCATTGTTCAAAGACATTATGTACCTTGTGTGGCTTGACTCTGTACTTTGATATCAACGGCCAGACATGGTTGGTAATTATTTTCCTGTCCTCTGTTATCAAAACTGGCAGGCTATTCACACTGCAATTACTGAAATCTGCTACAAAGGTTGGCATCGTTGTGTAATTCAATTTGGAATTATTTGGTCCAGATATCACATCGTAAGAGAAAGATTCATCGATGATTTCCCATTGTTGGGTAAAATATTTTATGTCGTTTATATTTTGTACGGTCTGCACAACAATAATTATACTATAATATTATGATTTTGTTTTCAAATGGTTGTAGTTTTCTGACTATGCGTCAGAAAGATAATGTGATGACATTTACAAGTAAAATACTCGCAGGCGATTATGGAATGGAATTGATGAATCTTGCCATGGGCGGTAGAGGCAACGGAAGGATAAGTTTTACCACAAAACATTGGCTGGACAAATTTGACAAAAATGAAGTCTTTGCGGTGATTGGCTGGTCTAGTTATTTTAGGAATGATTATCTCACCAACGACGGATGGAAGAAAGGAAGAATCAAAGGCACGGATTCGACCTGGAGAACTTGGAAAACACTTGAAAATCTAAAATTCATACGAAGTAATCAAGGATGGGATATCGAAAACGACGCTATTGCAAAGTTTTTAGATCACGTGTATAGTTTACAAAATTATTTTAAAATTAAAAAAATACCGTATTTGATGTATAACGCATTACCAAACAATCTCGAATCTAACGTGCAAGATGTAACAGATTTTAAAAAAAAGATCGACTGGAAAAGATTTTATAAACCGTATACAAGTCATCTAGATTTTATACAAAAAAACAACTACATAGTAAGTCCAAACGATCCACACCCGTCGCTGGAAGGACATTTACAATGGGCCAGTCAACTTAAAGAATTTATAGATGCTAACAATCTACGCACCTTTCAGTAAAAAGAACAGTAAAGCATGGGAAGTGTTCAACGGGGTTGAGAAATCCTGGCCTGATCAGATAACGAAGTTAGATAACGCAACAGAAACAGAACCTGTGAGTAACAGTATGTTTTGGGGATTCGTGGGCAACAACAGGGAGATGGTGAAGAAACTGGAAGCGCGTAATCACAACTACTGGTTTACAGATACTCCATACTTTGGCAGATTTGACAACGACAATCTTAAGCCCGACAATCATTATTGGCGTGTGTGCAAGAACGCCATACATGTGCCTTTCCTGAAAGATTGTAAATCAGATAGATTTGAAAAATTTGGACTGAAGATTAAGGCTCCAAACTTTGCTGGCAAACACATTTTAGTTTGTCCCAGCAGTGCAGGTATTCACAAGTATCTAGACAGGCCGAACTGGACCAACGAAATCATAGAACAGATCAAGAGATACACAGACAGACCCATCCGACTTCGACACAAGCCTAGGGGCAGGGGTACATCGGGACCGAGTGAGGCCAAAGTACCCCTATCCGAGGATCTCAAGGAGGCGTGGTGTGTTGTGACAAGTTGCTCAATCGCCGCAGTAGAGGCCATGTGTGAAGGTGTACCTGTGTTCTGTGACAACAAAAGTTTTGCTGTAGATGTTGGAAATGTGGAACTGTCAGACATTGAGAATCCTTACTATGGCGGTCCGGAACCTTGGTTGTACAGTCTTGCCTACCAGCAGTTCACACCTGAGGAATTCGAGAATGGCACAGCAGTGGAGATTTTAATGGACAAAGGAATTTTATAATGCCAAAACTTAAAAGTTATGATGTTGGAGAATTTAGTTTCCCTATAGGCGGTAAGGTATTAAAATTTTCAAACATAAAAGGCCAACCCACCTACATCAAAAACCGTGTTGACAGAATAATGTCTAAGGAGCCGGAAACGGTTGCGTGGATCAACACCTTCAAAAAAGACAGTGTGCTTTTCGATGTGGGAGCCAATATAGGTATCTACACGTTGTACAGTTCTGTTATGAGGGGGAACACCGTCTATGCTTTTGAACCACATGCCGCAAGTTATAAAAATTTATTAGACAGTATAAATCTCAACAGGCTAGAAAAGTGTCAGGCATTCTGTATAGCGTTGAGTGATAAAATTTCCCTAGGGGCCATTAATGTCAAAAATATGCATGAGGGAGTCGCTGACAACAAGGTAGGAGAACATGGAGAATACTATCACGGGTGCACGGAAATGCATATGGATTTTCTTGTTGAAAGAAAGATATTACCACAACCTGATCACATAAAAATAGATGTTGATGGATTCGAGGATAGAGTTGTTGAGGGCGGTCTACACACAATCAGGCAGTGTAAGAGTCTATTGATCGAGATAGATCATAAGCATGAATCGTACGTGTCAAAAATTTTAGACCTGGGGCTAATTCTGAAATCCAAACATAAACGAAACGAAGAAGAAAACAATTACATATTTGAAAATGCCTAAGATAATAAAAGTAAACGGTTTCTGGGTACCGAGTAACGATGTACACTTAGATCAATGGAAATCAGGACGGCCGTTTACACAAAACAAGTGCCTAATTAAATTTTTAGATTACTGCCAGAATCAGAACAAGAAATTCAGAACAGTGCTTGACATAGGTGCCTGGTGTGGGACATGGGCTAAAGCCATAGAACCTTATACTAAAAAAGTTATCGCGTTCGAACCAGACAAGATACACTTCGAGTGTTTAACAAAAAATGCTACAATTAATTGTGACGGAAGAATGGAGGCAGTGGGGTCAGAAGAAAAATACATCTCACTCACCGAGGATGATTTCACCCAAGCCAAACGTGTAGATAAAACAGGAGATACACGTATGGTTACTGTCGATAGTTTTGATTACAAAGATGTGGACCTGATCAAAATTGATGTAGAGGGTTATGAGATGGAAGTTATAAAAGGAGCAGAAAAAACTCTTCAGAATACACAGTACCTAATGATAGAACTAAACAATAACACAAAAAAATATGGCAGTAGTAACGCGGAAGTAGAAAAACACATAAAATCTTTAGGATTCAAAGTCTTGATGGACCACTGGCCCGACAAAGTTTTCTATCGACTATAATCCAAATTAAATACCTTAGATGAAAATCTTTATAACAGGAGTGGCAGGATTCTTAGGTTCGCATCTCGCTGACTTGATGTTGTCTCAAGGTCATAAAGTTGCCGGAAATGATAACATGATAGGTGGTTACACAGACAACGTGCCACAAGACGTGGAGTTCCATCAAGTTGATTGCTGTGATTTGGAGAATCTCACAAAGGCGATGCAGGGTTGCGACATTGTCTACCATACAGCCGCCACAGCGTATGAGGGCCTGTCAGTATTTTCGCCAGTGTTAGTGACGAGAAATATTTTTGAAGCGTCAGTAACAACGATAACAGCGGCCATCAGGAACAAAGTGAAACGTATCGTTTATTGTTCGAGTATGGCGAGGTATGGACATCATGATGAAGTTCCATACAAAGAAACTTATGAATGTAGACCACAAGATCCATATGGTATCGCAAAGAAGGCAGGTGAAGATGTCCTTAGGAATTTATGTGAGACACATAATGTAGAATATGTAATTGCTGTACCACACAACATAGTTGGACCGAGACAGAAATATGATGACCCATTTAGGAATGTTATGAGTATCATGCTAAACAGGATGTTACAGGGTAAACAACCGATAATATACGGGGACGGTGAACAGAAAAGGTGTTTTAGTTATATAGATGATTGTCTTTACTGTTTGAATGCTCTAGCATTCAACGACAACGTTGTTGGAGAAGTGATTAACATTGGTCCAGACGAGGAGCCAGTCACAATAAATGAACTAGCAGAAGCGTGTGCTAATGAAACAGGCGTAAACTTAGATCCTATACACCATAAGGATCGGCCAAAAGAGGTCAAACTTGCCACATGCTCGTCAGATAAGGCACGTGAACTTTTGAATTACAAAACATCAACCAACATGAGGCAGGCCGTGAAAAAAACCGCAGAATATATTAGGACAAGGGGAACCAAGAAATTTCAGTATCATCTGCCTTTGGAAATCATAAACGAACATACACCAGAGACCTGGAAGAACAAATTGATATGATTACTTTTTGTGTTCCCAGTCGGGGAAGACCTCAACTGGCCAAAAGACTAGTGGACACCGCAAATGAAACAGCAAAATACAACACGGAATTTTTATTTTACCTCAACGACGACGACCCTAGTTTAGAGGAATACAAGGACCTATTGTCCCCAGAACTTTACGAAGTCGGACCAAACCAATCTACCTGTTACAGTTGGAACCAACTCGCAGGTAAATCAAAAAATGATGTGGTCATGCTTATGGGAGACGATGTCCGTGTGCAGACCAAGAACTGGGATCAGTTGATAATTGACGAGTTTGATAACTTTGATGATAAAATCCTAATGGTAGTACCTAGTGATGGCAGAAAAAAAGGCAGTGGTAGACATCATGATTCATTGCCATGCCTGTGGACTGACAAACCATTGCCGGCGGCACATTTCGCAGTGCATAAGAACTGGATAAACAAAGTTGGTTACCTGGCACCTCCATTTTTCTGGCACTTTTATGTGGATACATATACACAAAAAGTTGCTAGGAAATTGAACAGATGTATGTTTCTCCCCACAGTAACTTTTAAAGCAAAAAAAATCTTTGACGAGACAGCCATGGCGGTTAGATCCAACTTAAACATAGCTCAGCGAGACAAATTCGTGTGGGAATCAGTGAGAGACAGACATATCCAATCGGATATTGAACTTTTAAAAAGTTTTATAGCGGATAAAAGCACTTCTTAGATCTATACTTCATAATGAACAGGTTGAAAGTAATCCTGTTGGTATTTTGATTGCTCTCGTACGAATGCCAGGTCTTGCCTTGTTGTCCGCAGAATATGAATGTCGAATTAGGTTTCCAAAGTGCTTCCTTAACAAAGGTCTCCTCTTTATCTCCACTGTACATCTTGGTTCCTACGTTGTTTGACGGTGTGATGTAAGTCACTGCACTCCAGGTCTTTTCTAGACCTTCTTGATGTATATGGAACTTGTAAGGCAGTGGTGGAGTAACGCTTATGTGCGCATTCACTCCCAGCATTGCATACTCCCTGTATGCTGGGAAAACGTTTTGTATGTGATTTATGTTTTTGTAAAGATGATCACAGATATCTACTGTATGATCATAGAAATCAATTCCGTGCTCTTTGAACTGACTCGGAAAGATGTGAAACAGTCGGTTGGTGGTTTCTAGTAAACTTTTCTCACATTCTTGTTGCAGTTTAGAAAAGACATCAGCAGGAAATGTGGCATCAATGACTTGATGCGGCCAAGGCTCTAGTTGTACAGGTGTTTCTAAACATTTTTTTAAAAATCTTTGTCCAGCGCTCATTGGAATCTCTTGAAAAAATTATCATAGGCATCTCGTGCCAAATCTAGTTGTATAAATGGTCTTCTAAAGAACTCGTTTTTTTTCTCTAGTATTTCTATGTCTTTACTGTCGGTGATCAAAAAAGTATTTGGATAATATTTTAGTTTCTTTCCCGCTAATATTATATCTTCGCCACCGCTCCGATCATTACGATCTTTGAAAAACCAAAGACAGATTATTTCTTTTTTTTTATTGATCTCTCTTATATCGTCGTAGAGTTGGAAACCTATTTTGTATTTTCTGTCAAACTCCTGCCATACAGTGTGCTTTAGATCACTGGTGTTTTCGTATAATTTATCATAATCTTTTAAGTCATACAGTGTAGAAGCATAGATATGTTTGACGGGTTCTCTAAAAATATGGTTAGGCTTTAATTTCTCCCAATTCATTATGCGGAGAACAAATTGATAACTTCTTTTTTCCAGTCGTCTGCATACTCACAATTCCTGTAACCGTCAAACCATGGCCCGCCTTCCGTGTAGTGTAGAATCTTGGGTTTCCCGTCTTTGGGTTCCTTGTACCAACCTACCAACCAATTGTACTCGTGTGGCAAGGATCCTATCTCTGAATCTTCCAGCCAACTGAATCTGTGTAGGAACTTTGGTGTCTGTTTGTTAAGGAACTCTGGTGTTAAAATCTTGTTCTTTGCATGGGCGCAGTTCCATAACACCATACTACTCCAGTTTTTCCTGGGATACGCTGTTTGTAATTGTCCGTCCATCTTGATTGATCCATCTTCGGGTGTGTAGTCATGTTGCACACAAACTATAGCCTTGGAATCGTCACAGTACTTCTCAAGTTCTTTAGCAG
>JGI10211J34971_10002969_pt1 | contig 13662 bp, 15 predicted proteins | sample Etolagsediment_FD_34971 | JGI IMG/M metagenome (IMG submission 34971) | reverse complement strand
ATTAATTCCCACAATGCCAAAGTTACTATGTGTTAAACGAGGAGCTGGCTGTGGACAAACTGTGGATAAGTGTGGACAAGGATAGGCTCTTCCCGCGTTTGAGCTTGTTAATATTCTTAAATCAAACCAAAATATAACATGTATGCACATTATAAATATAATCTTACAGAATCTAATATAAATCTTACAGAATGTTGATAACCTCTAAAAGCGAGCTGTACACTGACGACCGAACTTGTTAACAATTTTTCTTCTGATCTGAACCGGGTATGGGTGGACTGCCTGTCGGAGATCAAGCTGAATCTCCCGGAGCAGACCTGGCAGACCTGGATTCGTCCCTTGAAAATCAAAAGCCTGGCGGACAATCTCCTGACGCTCACGGCGCCGGATAAATTTTTCAAGGAATGGATAGAGCAGCATTATCAGTCGGACATTCGGAAAGCCGTTCAAAAGGTACTTGGGAAAGACTTCGACCTGAGTTTTCATATCAGGCCGAAGGAATCTGGTACAATGAGGGCGCAGGTGAACATGGGTGAAAACGTCGACCTTATACCCAAAAAGGTCGTACAGGCGGCGGACAGGACCGACATCAGGCTGAATGAGCGCTACACTTTTGAAACCTTTGTGGAGGGTCCACATAATCAATTTGCAAAAGTTGCAAGCAAAGCGGTCAGCGAGAGCCCTGGGAACACAAACTTCAATCCCCTTCTAATTTACGGTGGCAGCGGCCTTGGCAAGACCCACCTTTTGCAGGCCATAGGCAATAATGTGCGACAGCTGAATCCCGGGCGGCGAATTGTGTATGTGAGCAGCGAGAAGTTCATGATGGATTACATTTCATCTTTACAGAACACCCAGAGTGGAAAAAAGACGGAGTTCTCCACAAAATACAGAAGCTGTGATGTGCTGCTTGTAGACGACATACAGTTCCTGCAGGGAAAGGAAGGAACACAGGAGCAGTTTTTCCACACATTCAATGAGCTGTATCAGCATGGAAAGCAGATCGTGATCACCGCAGACAGGACCCCGAAGGAAATGAAGGGAGTTGAGGAACGCCTTATCAGCCGTTTTCTCAGCGGGCTGATGGTTGATATTCAGCCGCCGGACCTGGAGACGCGCATCGCGATTCTGAAGAAAAAGGCGCAGGTGGAACAGCTTGAAATTCCGGACGAGGTGATCAACTTTATCGCGAACAACATTAAAAACAATGTAAGAGAACTGGAAAGCGCCACGATCAAGATCTTTGCCTACAGNTCTTTGACGCGAATGGATATTAATATCAACCTGGCAAAGAAGGTGATCAAGGATATACTGGGCGTCAAACAGGGAACAGTTGTCGGTATTGATCATATCCTGAGGGCGGTCTCAAGACATTACAGAATATCAGAGACGGAAATTATCGGTAAGAACAGGCAGAAGATGACCGCTCTGGCGAGACAGATAGTGATGTATCTGGCCCGGGAGATCAGCGGGGACAGCCTGAAAAGCATTGGACTGCGACTGGGTGGCAGAGATCACAGCACCGTCATTCATGCCTGTACGGCGGTAACAGCGAGGATCGCGGGGGATGCAGAATTCCGCGCAGAGATAGAAACACTTCGCAATCAGATCGAACTGAACAGTTTTGACTGAAAGGAGAGAGGAATGGTGCTGACAAAGCGGCAGAAAGAAGTTCTGGAATATATTGAGGATTATGTCGGTAAAAACGGATTCTCCCCCAGTTATGATGACATTGCCGCGCATTTCGGGTTCAGTTCAAAAGGAACTGTCTACAGACATATACACACCCTGGAAAAGAAGGGTAAATTGACGACCAGCAAAAATAAAAGCCGAAGCATTACTCTTCATGCAGGTGGGGAACGGATCTATGAAGTCCCGGTGATCGGAACGGTCAGCCGCAAACAGGGACTGAAACGGTACCGGATCCCGGATTATCTGCGTCTGCCGGAACACTTTGACTGCCGAAACGACGACATGATTTATATGGTGGAGGACAGCAGTTTCCGGGAAGAGTATATCCTGAAGAGGGATTTCCTGCTCCTTTCAAAGGAATATGACACCGCGAAGCCCTTTTACTGTCTTGTGCAGGTGGACGGAAAAGATTATTTCATCAAGTATTTCCATTTGGAGAATAATATCATTCGCCTGAATTCAACCAACGTGGATCTGCTGCCGCTGTTCTATGAGCCGAACCGGATCCGGATCGTCGGTCGTATCGCAGCCGTGATCCGGGAATTCTGAAAAAACAGACTTGAACGCACGGGGAACAGAAGGGCAAAGACGCATGGGCCGAGCAGGGAAAATCCTGGTTTTCTTGACTCTTTCTGCATTTTTTCTGCTGGGGGTTGAAACGCTTCGCTTTTTTCACTGGCTGTATGAGCTGAATCTCATTTTCTTTGTTGTTGTCTTTGCGGTTTTTCTCTGGTTTTCGGGTGCATACCTGTTTGTTCCGCTGCTATCGATCCTTTTGATGCCTTCATTTCCCGGGCCGAAGCTGAGGGCAGCAGAAGAAACAGCTCAGAGGGCGAGGGCACAGGAAGAACGGATCCTGAGGCGGCGGCTGAAACTGCTTGGTCCGGTGGTCGGCGAGGAGATCCCCACGGACCTGGACGCATTGAGAAGCCATTATGAAAATCGACTGCCGGGGGTCAGAGCTGAGGCAGAAGGAGTGCGGCGAAAAAGGGTTCGTGAAGTCTTTTATGCAACTGCCTTGAGTCAGAACGGGTTTGTGGACGCTCTAGTGATCCTCGCCTCGGCGCTGAGGCTGAGCCGGGAGATCTTTTCTCTGTACGGGGGACGCCCCGGGCCGCGGGACCTTTGGAACATCGGAAAACATGTGTATTTCAGCATACTCGTGGGAGGATCTGAGATCAGCGAATACATTATCGAAGAACTTGTGAATACTTTTGCCCGGGGACTGCCCTTTGTGGATAAAGCCGCGGGCAGTCTTGCCGACGGAGCCGTTAACGGCATGCTGCTCATACGGGTTTCGCTGATCACTGAAAAATACTGCAGTCTCACCCTTCTAGATGACAGCAAAAGTCTCTATCCCAGTCATGGGGAATTGTATGCTGTTTTCAGTCGTTACAGTCGGGATTATGTCTGATCTCGCCCGAGGACTGAAGGGGGCCGCGGCAAAAAAGGGCCGAGAAAAAATTGGTAAGCTGAAAGGGTCAGTACAGGCTGGAAAGCTGAAGGGGACAGGACCGGTTGGAAAACTGTTTCGACGAACAACAGAGGAAGAGGACTGATGAAAAAGACACTGCTCCTATCTGTGATACTGCTCTTTTGGGTTGTAACCGCAGGTTCCTGTGGTCAGCGGCAGACTCTTCTGACGATACAGGGTCGCACGATGGGCACAAGCTACAGTGTGAAAATGTATTTTGACAAGGGACAGAAAGCATCTATGTCTGCGGGGATTGATTCAGTACTGCGATCCATAAACCGGCAGATGAGTACATGGGACAGAGAGTCTGAGATCTCTCTTTTCAACGCAATGTCTGCAGGCGATACGCTGATTGTTTCGGCGGAGTTTTCCGAGGTTCTGGTTCGTTCCCTGCACATTCATCTGCTGAGTCGCGGAGCCTTTGACATCACGGTCGGGCCGGCGGTGGACTGGTGGGGTTTCGGCAGCGGATCGGTCAAACTGGGGCAGTCACAGCTTCCGGACAGTATTAAAAACGTTATCGGAATGGGAAGGCTTGATTTTGATTCTCTGCCCAGGCTCGTGAAGCCGGTACAGGGAATGCGCCTGGATCTGAGCGCTGTCGCAAAGGGATATGGGGTTGATGCTGTGGGAAAATATATTATGTCAAGGGGCTGCAGCAACTTTCTGGTGGAGATCGGTGGAGAGCTGATAGCAAGGGGACAAAAGGCTGACGGCAGTAAATGGGTTCTTGGAATCGACAAGCCGGAGGATATGGCCTTACCGGGAGAGGCTTTGTCTCAGGTGCTGGAGCTGACGGATCTGGGACTTGCAACAAGCGGAGATTACAGGAATTTCCGATACGTTGACGGCCGAAGGATCTCGCATATCATGGATCCGCGGACAGCAATGCCGGTTCCCGCTGCGGTTGCGAGCGTGACCGTTATTGCAGGGGACTGTACGACGGCAGACGGCCTGGCGACGGCGCTGATGGTCATGAACCCGGAAGAGGGACTTGCGCTGGTTGACTCTCTTTCCGGCTGTGAGGCCTATTATATCGTGCGCACCCGAAATGAGGAATTTGAGGAGTTGTTCAGCCGCGGTTTCAGACAATATATCATGCCGCAGGCAAAGTAAGTACAATTCAGAGGGAAGTACAAAAATGGTGGAAAACGCGGATCAGAAAACAAAAGAAAACCGCGCCCTGCAGGTTATGCGGCAGGCGGGTGAACGATTCCGGTTTTCTGAGGAAACGACGGGAAAACAGTTTTTTCGGAATATCCGCTGGCTCTTTTATCTCTCATTCAGAAAATTCGGTGAAGATTTCTGCGTCGAACGGGCGGCTTCCCTTGCCTATGTGACGATTATATCTCTGATTCCGCTCATGGTGCTGTTTTTCAGTGTGGTCAGTATTCTCGGACTGTACGGAGAGGTGATAGACTGGGTTCAGAACACGGTTCTTCCCTTTGTGGTACCGGAATTTCATGCAGACATCATCACATTCATTGAGGATTATATCAGCCCCACTGTATTCACCGGTGCGGGATCCGGTCTGATCAACCTGCTGGCTATCGTGCTGCTCATTCTCAGCGCCACGGGGGTTCTTATCACGGCAGAAAGAACATTCAACACCATCTGGAGGGTGAAGGAGACCCGGAGTTACATGCAGAAACTGACTGCATTCTGGGTCATTCTCACAACATCCCCTTTTCTCATTCTCGCATCTGTGTGGATGGCTGATTATTTTGCGCCATCTGAACGCTGGATCACAGAGGTCAGCAAGCACTTTTACGTGATAAAAATCATCTACGATCAGGTCGTGCTGCTGGCGGTCAGCTTTTTTGCCTTTTCCCTTCTGCAGATTTTTACGCCTTCAGCAAGAGTGCGATTCCGGGCAGCGGCCTTTGGAGGTCTGGTTTCAGCAATTCTGTGGGAGTTTTCAAAGAAGGGTTTTTATCTCTATGTGGTCAATTTCGGGACGGTCACAAACTTTTACAAGCAGATTGCCATGATTCCCCTCTTTCTCATCTGGGTTTTCCTTACCTGGATCATCATTCTTCTGGGAGCGGAGCTGGCCTATACGGCACAGAACTTAAGAACCCTTATACAGGAAAGCAGGGAAAAACACAGCGGGAAGCATCATTCAATGGCATATCTGGCCGCATCTCTTCTGTTTTCAGTCATTGAAACCTTTCGAAAGGGAGCTCAGGGACGGGTGCTGGACGAGATATCGGCAGAACTGGGAATCCGTACAGAGGAGCTGCAGAGTGTTGCCTCAGTTCTGGTCGAAATGAAGATTCTGGCAGAGGATAATGCAAATCCGGGAGTATACTTTTTGATAAAAGATGTCAGAACCCTGGATCTGAGGGCGATTGTGGAAGAAATGCGCATGAGAGAGTTTCCCATGGAGGCCATTCTGGCTCACCGCAGTGCAGAGGATCCCCCGCCGGATTCAGATGACATACAAGCTTGGTCCAATTTCATCTTTTCACATGCAGAGGAGGCATATATCAAAACATTCGACAGGGAAGTGGACATTCTCCACTATACTCAGAAATTGAAAAAGAAATGAATACAGCACTTTTACTTTCGCACATATCTGAACTTCTAAGCGAATATGATGAACAGAATCGGCGCAGTGCCGCCCGCAATGTTGACGAATTTTTCAGGCGGAGGAAGTATCTGGGAAGTCGTGACCGCAAGCAGATAGGGGACCTGTTCTGGTTTATACTCCGTCACAGCAGAGCAATGGACAGCCTCCTCCCCGGAATCCGGGACCTTTCTGCACTGGAGAGAAGGCAGCGGCAGCTGCGGATGGCCTGGCTGTACCTGGACCGGGATAAAGCAGAATTCAGAGATGATGATCCGCTGGGTAAAATATTTGCCGAGACTCGTCCCGAAACTTCAGAAATAAAAGAAGCCATTGGGGACATTAAGCGCAGTTTTCCGAAGTTTTTTCTCAGGCGCCTGATACAGCTCAAAGACCCGGAGAAAGAGCGGGAACTTCTGCAGAAACTGCTGAAAGAACCGGAAGTTCAACTGCGGGTAAATACCCTCAAAACAGATCGCAACTCTGTTCTTGCGACGGTGGAGGGCGCGACGGAAGGACTGATAAGTCCAGATGCTGTCCGGCTTTCAGGTCGATTCGGAAGAAAAAGTTTAAGCGCCTATAAAAAGGGATGGGTAGAGCCTCAGGATGAGGCTTCACAGCTTGCGGGCTGGGTCTGTGCTGCTCTGAAGCCGAATACGGTTATTGACCTGGCGGCCGGTGCCGGCGGAAAAGCGCTGCATTTGTCTGCCCTGATGGGGAACCGTGGACGGGTGATCGCGACAGACATACATTATGACAGGTTGAAGAAAACGGCAGCGCGTGCCCGCCGAGCCGGTGCAGAGAATATCACACTGATGAGCAAGAAAGAAGTGGAGGCAGAATTCAGGGAATCTGCTGATCTTGTACTGCTGGATGCGCCCTGCAGCGGCAGCGGCACTCTTGCCGCGGCACCGGACCTTCTGGACAGAATGACAGACAACTGGGTGAGAAAACTGATGCTTGTGCAGAAGGAACTTCTAGAGGAAGCCCACGCACTTCTGAGGCCGGGGGGGCACATTGTTTACGCAACCTGTTCGCTGTTTTCTGATGAAAACGAAGGACAGGTTCAGTCTTTTTTGGAGCGACATCCTGAATATCGTCAAATTAACACGGGCGAACTGCTTACACAGGCGGGACTTAAGTTAAATGAGCGGGCACTCATACGGGGTCCTCTGCAGATCCTTCCTCAGGATTACAGTACAGACGGATTTTTTATTGCGGTTCTTTTAAAGGGTTGAGATCCCGGGGAGGTGCTGTCAGCAGAGTTTTGTACCGATTTTATAGAACTCATCTGCAAAAAGCTGCAGTCGTTCCAGAATTGCGAGGCTGCTTATTTCCTGTCCGGTAAAATCTTTTTTTACAGCGTAGACCGTTCGCGGAAGCTGTATCATTCTCCATTCATTCATGCAGATCTGTGTAAGATGCATCGTTGAAAGGTAGGCATGCTCACCGCCGGCAGCACAGAGAATGCCGAAAAACTTCCCGGTGGCTTCGGCCATACAGTTGTCAAGAATCAGTTTCAGGCTGTCGTTGATGCTGTAGGCATGAACGCCCATACCGAAGATAATATTATCCGCTTTTTCCACGGCTTCTGCAATGATCTGCATATCTGAACTTTTACCCTTCCAGTGGGGACGGAGATCCATATCAGATGCATCAAGAAAATGGACATCGACACCTTTTTCCGTCAGTCGTCGGGAAATGTCCCGGCAGAGCAGGCGGGATCGGCTGTTGGGAGACATGGAGGAAGACAGGATCAGAGTTTTCACTGTATATCCTTTTCAAATATATGTTAATGCTGCTCTTCGGGAGATAGACAGTAAATTATCTTTTCACGCAGAAGAGGCAGCTGGCTTTCGTTGACTGTCCGCAGATCAATGCGGAAAACATCTTTATTCACATAGCCGAGGACAGGAATAATATGCAGGCTGCGGAAACGTCCTGAAAGCGTGTGTGCATCCTCGTCACTGTTAAATCGGAGAGAGACGCTGGGAAGGGTGTCACCGGGTGCGGTGCCGGAGCCGCTTTCACTTTCTGTCAACTCTTGTACAACAAGGTCACGGAAGGCGGGCGGCAGGTCCCGGAGAAGGGTTTCGGCAAGTGAATACATTTCCTGAATACTGCGGCGCAGATAATGATGAGCCTGAATGGAGGGTTTTTCCAGCAGATACTCATGGAGAGTGAGGCGAAGGGCGGAAATGATGAGCTTATCACAGCGCAGAGCCCGATAGAGCTGATGTTTGGCACTTTTGTTTACAAGTTCTGTTCTTCCGCAGAGGATGCCGGCCTGCGGGCCGCCCAGCAGTTTATCACCGCTGAAGGTGACAATATCTACACCCTGCTCGACAATCTGCTTAATATTGTATTCATTTTTGAGCGGCAGATTTTCTGAACCTAGAATCCCGCTGCCCAGATCATAGATCAGCGGAAGTCCATGGCGGTGGGCGAGGTCCACCAGGTCTTCGAGAGCTGGAAAGGCAGTAAAACCCTGAATGTGATAATTGCTGCTGTGAGCGAGAAAAAGGGCTTTAGTGCGGGGAGAAATTGCCTGTTGGAAATCCCGCAGGTGAGTTCGGTTTGTGGATCCGACCTCCACCATCACAGCGCCGCTCTGTTTCATAACATCGGGTATTCGGAAGCTACCGCCGATCTCAACGAGCTGTCCGCGGCTGACGATCACCTCGCCGCCTTCCGCTACAGCTGTTAGAGCGAGAAGTACAGCGGCGGCGTTATTGTTGACGGCGATGGCAGAGGGGGCGGAGGTCAGAAATCGAAGCATTTCTTCTATATGATCATTTCTTTCCCCGCGGCTGCCGTCGGAGAGATTGTATTCCAGCTGAAGATAGTCATGCTGAGAGGCCAGGCGGGACATAAAATCCCTTGAGAAGGGAGCTCGTCCGAGACCTGTGTGGAGGACGGTTCCTGAGCCGTTGATCACAGGAATCAGTCCCGGATAATTCCGATACAGATCAAGTCGTTTACGGATCAGATCCTCTGCCTGCCCGCCCATCCTCAGCCGGGATCCTTCGTTGTGCTTCGGGGCTTGTGATTTAGTATATAAGTGCAGGCGGAGATTCTGCAGCTCCTCCCGAATGATAAAGGTGAGAAAATCCTCCCTGAAATCAGGAAAGGCCTGAGAGAGGCTTTCTTTCAGGCTGTGAACAGAGGGAATATTCTGCTGGCTGTCTTTCATGCCGGACTCTTATTTATAGAAAGATCATACACCGACGGCTATTGAGGCCGTCAGCACATGGAAGAGCCATCGCTTTATGAGACGATCAGAAGCGAACTTCTTTGACCTTGGTGGCCCTTTTACCTTTCAGTGCGCGGAGATAATAGAGTTTTGCCCGTCTTACCTTGCCGATAGACAGCCGGGTAATGGAGGCAAGATTCGGGGAATGGACAGGAAAAATTCTTTCAACACCGACGCCATTGGATATTTTTCGGACGGTGAACGTGGCATTGATACCGCTGCCTTTTCTGCCGATACAGATTCCTTTAAAGATCTGAATACGTTCTTTTTCCCCTTCGCGCACTTTGACTTCTACGGAGAGAGTGTCACCTGCTTTAAAATCGGGGATGTCGCTGCGCATTGAGTTGGCGGCGGCTACTTCTAAACTGTTCATTTTTTGGGGCTCCTTTTCAAGGGATGATATTTTTTGTATTCTTCATAAATGTCGGGTCTGCGTTCCTTTGTTTTCTTTTCACGCTGTTCCATTCTCCAGTCTTCGATGCGGGCATGATGTCCGCTGAGAAGGACCTCCGGAACCGTCAAGCCTTCAAATTCCTCAGGGCGAGTGTACCAGGGAGCATCAAGGAGCGGGAAGGTGAAGGAATCACCATCGGCACTTTCCATTGCCCCCAGAACACCGGGAATCAGCCGGACGACAGCATCGATGATGACCAGGGCTGCGATTTCGCCGCCGGTGAGGACATAGTCGCCGATGCTGATCTCGTCGGTGATGTAGTGATCACGAATTCTCTGATCGATGCCTTTGTAGTGACCGCAGACAAAGATCAGGTGATCACAGGCCGAGAGATCTTCGGCGTCTTCCTGACAGAAGCGCCGTCCGTCCGGGGTGGGGAAAATCACTCGCGGTTCCGGGCTGCCGAGCTTGAGTTCAGAGATGGCGGATGCGAGGGGCTGCGGAGAGAGGATCATACCTTTGCCGCCACCGAAAGGATAGTCATCGACCTTGCGGTGCCGGTTTTCGGACCACTGTCTCAGGTCGCGGGCATAGATATGTGCGAGACCCTTTTCAGCTGCAATCCGGGCAATACTGCTTCCGGAGACCGATTCGATCATTTCCGGAAAGGGTGTGATGACATCAAGCTTCATCGTTCAAACCCGGGATCAGCTTCACATAGAGACGTTGATTCTCCGCATCCGAGCGCCGGACAAATTCATCGACGAAGGGAATCATGAATTCCTTTCCATCGGGACCGGCACAGATGAGAATATCCTGAGCCGGCCAGGACTGCTTTTCCCTGACATGCCCCAAGGGCGTCGCGTCATCGCAGTCAAGGAGTACCCAGTCAGCATAATCGGGGAGACTCTCGTTTTCGGTGTGCAGAGGCAGGTCTCCTTCGGGCAGAAAGAGGCTGCATTTAAGCAGCTGTTCAGCATCGGAGATACTGTCAATTCCTTCGGCCAGGAGAAGATATCCATCCCTATGCGGCCGAATTTCGCGAATGTCCAGAACCTGTTCAGGAGCCTGGTCGGAATGGCCGTAAAACACAGATTTCAAAGAGCAGACAAAATCACTGTCAAGATCATTGACAATGATCTGCAACCTACCTTCAAGACCATGGGTTCGTCTGATATAACCGACAGTCCTGAAGTTCATGGAACCGTGACGCTATTTGTCGATGATATCGAGGGTCGCCCGGCGGTTGCCGCTTTTAGCGGAAACGGCAGTGAGCAGCGTTCGCAGAGCCTGGGCTGTACGACCGCTTTTGCCGATGACCTTGCCGAGATCTGCGGGATTGACAGTCAATTCATAAATGACGTTGTTCTCGCTGTCCACCTGAGTGACTTTGACCTCGTCGGGGTGATCGACCAGACGTTTGGCGATAAATTCAACAAATTCCTGCATATTAACCTCGTTTCTGTTTGGTTGCTGTGCTTGGGCTGAGGGTCACGGGTTGCAGATCACTCCCCGGCAGGGGCAGGTTTTTCTTCCGGGCTGTCGGCAGGTTCCGTGGATTCAGCGACGGTATCAGTTGTGTTCTCATTTTCGGATGCAGCGACAGGTGCAGCAGCTTCGGGTTCGGCGTCGGTGCTCCCTTCTGTGCTGTCCAGGGTCTCGGTGCTTTCCTCGGCGGTGATTTCAGCCTCAGGTTCTTCGGCTGATTCGACCACTGCGGCCTCTGCGGCAGGAGCGGCTTCTTTGACCGCTTTGTCGGCGGATTTTTCTGAAGCGGAGGCACCGTCTTTTTTCATTCGGGCCTGCTTTGAGAGTTCGTATTTCTGCAGCTGTTCGCTTTTCTGTGCGTCAGTAAGGTTTGGGTCAGACAGATGGGCTTTCAGCAGAATGCCGTGATCTGAGAGAATGTTGCGAACGGTATCGGACGGAGAGGCTCCCTTGTCCAGCCAGTACAGGATACGGTCTTCATTGAGCACGGTTCTGTCGGCTTTGGGCTTCATGGGGTCATAGGAGCCCAGGAGTTCAATAAATCTGCCGTCACGGCGTGCACGGCTGTCGGCGACAACGAGGCGGTAATAGGGCCTGTTGCGGCGTCCCATGCGAGTCAGTCGAATGCGAGTAGCCAAATGTTCCTCCTTTTAGATGACGCCTCTCTGCATCTGCCGGAGGGCAGAGCGAGACATCTTTCCATTATTCAATTTTTTAAGCATTTTGCGCATCTGTTCAAACTGGTTCAGAAGGCGGTTGACATCTGAGACCTCGGTTCCTGATCCACTGGCGATGCGACGACGACGTCCTGCATTTAGGATATCCGGACGCTGTTTTTCCGCACGGGTCATGGAATTAAGGATGGCCTCTGTACGGACGAACTGTGATTCATCGACATTGAGACCGGAGAGTTTCGATGCACCGGGTATCATGTTCATCAGAGAAGACAGGGGTCCCATTTTTTTCAGCATTTTGAGTTGGGACTGAAAGTCTTCAAGGCTGAACTGATTCTTTCTCAGTTTCTCCTCCAGGTTTTCCGCGGCTTTGAGATCCACGGATTCCTGGGCTTTTTCGACAAGTGAAATAATATCGCCTTTTCCGAGGATCCGTCCGGCGAAGCGGTCGGGGAAAAAGGCCTCCAGATCGTCCATTTTTTCTCCGGTGGAGATGAACTTCAGGGGTTTTCCTGTTACAGCACGAATAGAGAGTGCTGCACCTCCGCGGGTATCTCCGTCCATTTTTGTCAGCACGACACCGCTGAGATCCAGTGCGCTGTCAAAGGCTTTGGCGGCATTGACGGCATCCTGGCCGGTCATGCCGTCCGCCACGAAGAGTACTTCGCGAGGATGGACAGTTTTCTGGATATTCCTGACCTCGGCCATCATATCTTCGTCGATATGCAGCCGTCCGGCCGTGTCAAGAATGAGCACATCGGTTTCGTCCTGTCTGGCCTGGGCCAGCGCTCTGGAACAGAGAGCGGGGACATCTTTCACATTATCTTCGTAGTAGACGGGGATATTCATCTGCCGACCGAGGCTGCGCAGCTGTTCGACAGCGGCAGGCCGGTAGATATCGGCGGCAACACAGAGAGGGTGTTTGCCTTTTTTACGCAGGTGGTTTGCCAGTTTTCCGGTAAAGGTCGTTTTCCCGCTTCCCTGCAGTCCGGCAACGAGGATGACTGCGGGTGGCAGGCCGCCCAGATCGAGGGACTGTTCGCCCTCTCCCAGGAGGCTCAGAAGTTCATCATGGATGATCTTAATTACCTGCTGTCCGGGGGTGATAGAATTGAGAACTTTCGTTCCCAGGCTTTTTTCCCTGACGCGTTTGATGAAGTCGCGGGCGACGCTGTAATTAACATCTGCTTCGAGAAGAGTTCTTCGGACATCGCGCATGGCGGAGGAAATATTTTCCTCAGTAATCTTGCCATGGCCGCGAAGGGTCTTAAAGACTTGTTCCAGATTATTTTGCAGCTGTTCAAGCACCGTCGGACACGTCCCCGTATTTTTAGCTTGGAAATATAGATAAATTATTCAGGGGATACAATAGGATAATCCTGCAAGCAACTAATATATAAGAAGATACCGAGGTGGCTCAGCTGATCTCGTTGAGAAGGTCCTCAACTTCCCGGGCCTTGGAGGTTCTGCCAGCCCGTTTATAGCGGATAATGGACTCTTCAAAAAAGGCAAGAGCTTCTTTGTTGTTGCCCAGTGCTTTCTGTTCCACACCGGCCTCTTTGAGGTAAAGTGCGCTTTCCTCCCAGCGACCGTCATTCTTCAGTTCATCAGCTTTGCGGGAGTAGTCGATCTCCGTGCTGTCTGTCCGGCCGCTGTCTTTTCCTTCAAGGGCGGCTTCCAGTGTGGGTATGAGTTTTTCATAAATGGCGCTTTTTGTCTGAACGTCGTAGGCCCCGAAGCGGAGGAAGTTCTCTCTGATCTCGATGGTCAGTTCGCCGGTGAGACCGATGACCGGGACATCCTTTTTCACCTTTTTCATGAGCTGAAGAGTTTTAAGTCCGTCGATGCCGGGGAGATTTTCATCGAGGAGGACCAGGTCAACCGTCTTGTTGCGGAACAGATCCAATGCTTTTTCTCCGTCCTCGGCTTCAAGGAAATGATAATTTTCCTCACCGAGATAATCGATGAGAGTGTCTCTGAGAAGTTTCTTGTCGTCTACGATAAGTATGGTTTTTTCCATGGCAGCTCCTGTTGTCGTTTTCAATTTTAAAATTACGATTTTCAACGGATGGATTAAAGGATTAAATACAGTATAGTAGAGACAAAAGCTCCCGGATA
>JGI10211J34971_10002968_pt1 | contig 13662 bp, 5 predicted proteins | sample Etolagsediment_FD_34971 | JGI IMG/M metagenome (IMG submission 34971) | reverse complement strand
AGCCCTGCGTATGCGGATTCGTAAGTTGTAGTGCCGCCCGCCAACACAGCCAGCGAACATGTGCTTAAGATACGCCACATCGACTCGTTGGTCTTTGCCAAAATAATTTCGTGCCGGCTATCACGCATGCAATCGACCAGATTCTGATACGAATGGGAGTATCCTTCGCCCAGCAGTACCCAGATTAACAGCTTGCCCTGCACTGCTTTGACTGTGTCGAGAACCTGCAAAGCCTTGTTGGCGGCATCCGTCCCGCCCATGGATATTGCAATCGCCAACCTCTCGTGCTTGAGATTCTGCCAGTAAGCATCTTCGTCGATTTTGCTGCAGTGTTCACTGACAATTGCATATTTCAAGCCAGCTTTGATGACAGGTTTTTCACCACAGCTCGACCAACTCTTATCTCTTATGCTCGTACGATGAAAGACTAAATCGACTTCTGAGAAAAGGTTAAATATCGGTGACAGGCTAATCGTCAGATTGGATTTACTTACCGTCCTGAAGCTACCTTCATCAAAGTATGTTAAGTCAAAAATGACGATCTCAGGAGCGAAGCTGTGAAAAATGCCCCCGATTTGCCTGTCATCAGCGATTATGGTGTAATCTATCTGTTCGCCGACAAGCAGGTTCTCGACATATTCATCACCAATTACAACCATCCTGACGTGGGCGAAGTCTTTCATGGCAGCGGCTACTGAGCGCGAACGGATGACGTGACCCATCCCGTCACCAACGGAGCCGCGGCAAATAAACAGCACTTTCGATCGTGTGTCTTTCATGGCGATTAATATCACTCCTGTAATTACAAGTTAATCGAACATATCCAACGACAAAGGCTCATACTGCCTAATTGCTCGCTTAGCGGTCTTGCCTACTATCAATATATAATCATTCGGACTCAAGGGGCCTTCCGGTCGCACAATCCGCACGTCTTGTTCCCCCAAGGTTTCACCTGCCTTGATGTCTCTTGCAGCGTAGAGTGAACGCCGGGCAAGTTTTTTAATCTGGGCTTCTTCCGGTTGGATTTTCGCGCTCTGCCTGTGACATGCTTGTTCCACTACTCTCATGTCCTGGATAAATTGAGCAAGGTCGGCAGGTTCCATGGCGTAGGCGTGGTCGAAGCCTTCAGCTTGGCGGTCCAATGTGAAATGTTTTTCTATCCATTTCGCCCCCATACTGATTGCTATTGCCCCAGCCAGGCTGCTTTCCGAGTGGTCTGAGAGCCCAACTGGAAATCCAAAAGCCTGTTTTAGAACCTTTATGAAGCCAAGGTTCATTTTCTCTGTCGGACAGGGGTACATGGAAACACAATGCATCAAGACAATGTCTGAGTTGCCCGTAGCAATAACATCCGAAACAGCCTGTTCAATCTCACCAAGGGTCGCCATTCCTGTGGAGATTATTAATTTTCGACCGGTTTCAGCGGCCATTTTGAGTAATAAGGAATTGTTTAAGTCGCAGGACGCCAGTTTAATATAGCTGACGCTAAGTTCTTCCAGTAAATCAATCCCCTCCCGGTCAAACACAGACCCACTGAATTCTATACCTTTTTCCCTGCAATAACCATACAGGCTGCGGTAGTCATCATCAGTTAATCGGCCGGCTGCGCGCTTATGGAACACTTCATTGTCAACGTATTGTCCCTGCTTGAATAGCTTCTCCAAGTAAAGACCTTGCGGGTAGATAATCTGGAACTTGACCGAGTCTGCGCCAGCCTCTACAGCTACATCTACTAAATGCTTGGCCGTTGCGAAGTTTCCATTATGGTTTGTGCCGGCCTCGGCTATAATATGTACGTTTTGAATCATTTCTTTCATTTGTTCTCTTTATTGTTGTTGGTCCCGACACGCCACTACTTCGCCTGCAAATTTGCGAAACGTATCGGACATTACACTATAAAGTTGCTCCCATTTCTCCCTGGCTTGTGCTCGCAGAGTATGCAGGTCCTTTATACGTTGATGTTGATTTACGACCTCGGTTACAATGTCATCGCGGCGAATCATATCAATATTGCATTCGCCAAAACCGATGGTCTCCAATAAACTCAAAGCCCGTTCGTCATAACTGATGTTGATAACGCCTGTGCCGAAAGCCAGACACGGCAAAACTGAATGGAGTCTGTATGAAACATTCAAGGCGCACGAACGCAGCAGTGCCAGGTAGCTGTAAACATCGCCGCTATAAACGTAATCAATATCGGCAAATGATGCTGCAAACGATATATCGCGGTAATCATGGCAAAGCAGACGGACGTCCCGAAATCCTTCTTCGCGCAAAAAAACGATAATCTTTGTGAGGTCGCTGTGGACCTGGATTTGTTTCTTCAGTGGAATGCTCATAAGTACCGGATTTCGTATAGAAATCAGGGCGCTGTCTTTATATTGTTCGGGAATTTTGGGTAAACGCTCTGCCACCCGATCCAGAAAAAGAGTGGGGCAGCCTCCAACCTCGCTGTTTTTACAACCGATACTTTGAAGATAGGATTGTGTCGCCTTATCTCGGGCAAGGGAGTAGCTGGCTTTATCATTCAGTGCTTTTATCACACTGCTTGGCATGGCATCTGTGCGGTTCACCATTTTGTGCAGCCGATTATAGATTCGGCCTCTGGAAAGGCTGAAGAGCATCATCGGGGCCTCCAGGGCCTCCAAGGCATCGAGGCTCACATCCAGTTCGCCGTTTTCATAAAGATTCCCGCCGCCGACAATGACACCGTGGCCGTACTGGTTGATTTCATAGATTGTCTTCGAGGTTAGTCCGGCTTTAGCCTCGCTTTCATAGCGAGACGTAGCCGGCAATGAAATCAGATTTACAACTTCGCCAAAGGCTTCGTATATAAAATGCTGCATTGCTAAGAAGATGGCGTCATTACCAACGTTGAAACCCTTCGGGCGAATACAGAACAAAGTAACCATTTATGCTTCCTTTCGATACAGCTCTACAGCGTCAAGATAGGATAGAGATTTCCACTGCTCACCCACCTCGTTGACGATACGCTCAAATTCTTGCCAGTCCTGTTCTGTGTCAACAGTCAGCCGAATTTTACTCAGGTTGTCTCCATCTCTTGTAATGTTATAGTATCTGAACCGTTCCATGTTTTGGTAGAAAAACAGCGTTACGTGTTCAAAATGTTCCGGCGTGCTCATCTGTTCGTATGCGGCTTGAAACACGTCCGTTCCCACCAGCTCGACACTTACCCCGTAAGGGAATGTGCGAGGGTAAAGGTTTGTGACGATTTCATAGTCTGATGAGGTAGCGACATCGCAGGCATGATTGATTAACGATGGCTCCAGGAAAGGGCTGTCGGCATTTACCCGGATGAAGTATTTCAGTTTGTTCGCCATAGAACACTTGATTATCCGGTCGGCAACGTCGTCGGCAGAACCACGAAATACCCTGACATTCTCTTGCTCGCAGTAATCCGCAATTGGGTCATCAACCTTTCTGGCACTGGTTGCCACGATTATGTTATTCTCTGGTATCTTCAGTTCTTGACATCGTGAAATGATATACCACAGAAGTGGTTTGCCCCTTGCGGTTCTGAGAACTTTGCCGGGTAGTCTTTTCGAGTCCAGCCGGCAGACGATAATCGCTCCTACTTCCATGTAAACTGCTTCCAATCCTGAGCCTTCGGGTTCTGTTTACTGTGTCCATACTTTCCATGGTAGAGCTCTTGGGAACACTTAGCTGTACATATTTGAAAGTACTTTTCATTCGTTTGCAAGCATTTTTCCGGCCTGGGGAGCCTTCACAGGTTTAAGGAGGACAGGCCGGACGGTGCAAAGAGCTTGTCAAGTTTGCGGCACTTGTTTAGGCTCTGGCACACCGTTTTTCCAACGAATCGTCTGGGCCATCCGGCCGCAAATGTGAAGATTTTGACACCTCGTATGGAATACTTACACTCTGGATAAATCCGGGTGCCAAACACGGCCGAAAACCCCTTTTTCTGCATTAAAAACGGCCATAGTTGCCCAAAATCGGTCATTGCCCTGCCCCTGGCACGCCTGTTGCTCATCTGATTACTGCGGACACATGGTGCGCCCATGGTCCAGCGTGATACCTTTGCGCCAAGTTGAAAAAAGATGGATACGAAAAGGCTCAAAAGCTGATGAGTTGTTTGATTTTTGTAAGAAATGAGGCACAGCTTCAATTTCTCAAAGAACGACTCGGTGGGATGCCGGCGCCTAACATGCTGGTTATAACCGGCTGTCCCGAAGTCTGGTATGACTTATCATTGGCCAGCAAAAGCGAAGTGATATGGCCAAACGATATTGTCGGGGGAGATGACTGGAAGAAGATTAAAAACTATGCGTTGTCTTTACGGGACGACCGATACCGCTATGTCGAACAGTTTTTGATTTATAAGGATATTAACCTTGCTGAGCTTATCCGATTAGAGAATACCCATTTTTTCCGCCAGGCCCCACGGCTCAATTAAGAAAATCGGGTGTAACGTATATTAGGGAAAAAACCATGAGAACAATTATGCCGAGTGCTGGCAGCGAATGTTATGAAGACAGAAACGGCCCAGTCTTTATCGGTGGTATGGAAAGAAGCGGCACGAGTATGCTCAGGGCGGTCGTCGGTTCTCATCCAGATATTGCGTTTTATGAATGGGACCACAAATTCTGGTTTCATAATTTCCCGGCCAGAGCACATGAATGGCAAAGAGTGCCCAATCAGCAGCTAATGAGAAAAATGCTCCACGATATATTTTCATCCAATAAATATACCGGTTTAACGCACAAACCCGATCTCAGCCGGGTTTACGACATCCTTAACAAAAGCAACCTGGACGCCATACAAAGCTATATCATTTTTGCCGGGAAAATTTTTGATGTGTTTATGGAGCAGTACAGGCTTTTGAGAAACAGAAAGCGGTGGGGTTTCAAGTCTCCATGGAATGAGTTTTACGCGGACATTTTTTTTGAGTTATATCCGAATTGCAAATTTCTGCATGTTTATCGGAATGTTTTGTCCGTTAGTAGTTCGATGAGAAAAATAGGGTGGATGAAAACTGAGCCGATCTCTGTTATAAGGCACACACTCAAATGGAATAAATCCATAGAACTTATTCTGTCTAATACTAAGAAGTATCCGGGCAGATACCTGGGGATAAATTACGACCACTTTGTTCTTGAGCCGGAGATTTACACAAGATTTATCTGCGCTTTTCTCAATATTAGCTATGAACCACAAATGCTCGGAATGAGCGGTCATCCAGGTTGGAAGGGCTCTAATTCTTCGTTTGAAACATCTTCGACGGTTATTTCGCCGAAACTGGCGCAAAACCCTGTTGATAACCTCTCAGAAAACGAATTTGGCATTATAAACATATTAACTCAGGCTTACACTTCTCTCATTAAGGAAAAATGGCCTGATTTTTCGATGGCGTGGATGGAGGCTGATTGCCTTAATAGCCTCGCGAAACATTTTTATTCAGAAGGCAAAGTGGAATTAGCTACAGAGGTGCTTGAAAAGGCTATCAAGATTGACCCCTCGTATGAGTTCGCGTCTGAGAACCTCGGCAAATTGTGTTGGATAAAAAATGACTTAGCCGGGGCCGTAAAGTGTTTTTCAAGAGTTCTACAGCTAAATCCCGATAATCGTTCAACAGCTACAAATATGGAACACGTTTTGACACAATCAGGCAGGATTAGTGAGGCGCAAAGATTGCATCTGAAGCAAACCGGGCAATCTTATAAGCAAGAAGGAGTATTTGGGTAATAAAAAAATTACAAAAAAGAAAGCTGATGAAATGAGCTGTTTGATTCACGTAAAAAATATGGCCCAGCTTCAATTTCTCAAAGAACGACTCGGTGGGATGCCGGGGCCTAACATGCTGGTTATAACCGGCTGTCCTGAAGTCTGGTATGACTTATCATTGGCCGGCAAAAGCGAAGCGATATGGGCGGGTGATTTTGTTGTCGGTGACGATTGGGCGAAGATTGAAGATGAGGCCTTATCTTTGCGGGACGGCTGGTACAAGCCCATTGAGCAATCTCTGATTTATGAGGGTATTAATCTTGCCGAGCTTATCCGGCTGGAGCATACCCACTTTTTCCGGCAGGCAGTCCGGGCCCGAATAATACTGGAGCGGGTTCTTAACACGCATGCGGTCAGCGATGTTATTTTGGTGGGCAGATCTGAAACGCCTTGTCGTGACCGCAATCGGGACAATAACAAGAATGGTGTTTTTGAAGGTGTGTTGCTGGCCGAAGCGTATAAACGGGGTATTACGGCTAAACGTATATCATTTGAGGACGCATCTGCCGAGCCCAAGTCCCAAAAAGTGGTAAATCCAAGTGAAGTTAGAAACCGGGTTTTCGCTTTCGATTGCTGGGAAAATGAAAACTCTTCAAAACTTATCGCCGTTGGAAGCCCGTTTCATCTGATAATCCTCGAGCCATTTGTTCGCGCGTGGAGTAATCAGCCTGGTTGCGAAGGTTTGCTGTTGAATTTAGGCAAGTCAATCGAGCGGAGGAACCAACGGGCAGGCTTCTGGTTGCCGGAAGATACACTTTTTGCAAGCCTAGCGGACGTTTCGACTTATAAACAAAGTGTGGAGTATGTGCAAACTCAAAGGCGTCTTTCGGAAGCGCTCAAGCAATGGAAGGTATCTTGCCAACAACTGAGTGACACGCATATATTGAAAAACCCGTACCTCAACTTTCATTGGACTTTCATCCGGAAAAGTCTGATGGGGCTGCCTTTGGCGGTTCAAAAGGCACTTGAAGCCCTTCGGATTATGGATCCCGATGTCGTTTTAACGGATGAAATGGCTTCGTCAAGCATCCGCGTGTTTACTGAAGTGGCAAAGCAGAAAGGAATTCTTACGGTTGACTGTCCGCATGGGTATGTGGGGGATATTGAGGAATTCCAGCCACACGGCGATTTGCATTTGGCCTGGGGAGTCGAAACTATAAGACAACTTCGCAAACGCTTCAAAATTGACAGTGCCCCAATCGTCGTAACAGGTTCACCGGTTAATGAGAAAATCATAAAATCAGAATCACACACAGAAAAACTGCGACTGTATGAGAAAATGGGGCTTTCTCCGAACAAAAAGACAGTATGTGTAGTAACACGTAGTATTTTTGCGAATGTCTGGCCGGTCAATATAAAAGAATTCTTCACACGCTGTGATGAAATTGCTTCGTTGGCACTCAATCAGGATATTCAGATTATAATCAAAGTAAGTCCTCGCACCGATCACGCTGAGCTCTACAATCGCATTTTCGGCCCATACCCCAATATTTACGTATGTACTGAGCATTCGCTCGATGAGTTGCTGCCGATTATCGACGTCGGCATAATGCTTTTTTATGTGGGAACGGCATCCTTATTATTCATGCACAAGGGCATACCAACGATTTTCATTCAGAGCAAAAACCTTGTCAAGCTCACAGACATACCGTGGCAGATTTTCAATGATATACAGCCGCTCACCGATTTGTGTCGTGCATTTCTGTATGACCCTGAAGTAAGACAGCAGCGGCTTATGCTGCAGAAGCAATTTGCCGGGCAACATTTGCATATTGACGATGGTGATGCTGCACAACGTGCGGCTCTGAATATAAAAGACGCACTCAAGAGCAGTCGCAGGCCGACAAAGCGAAGCTGGCAGCGCCAAGATATATTAACAACACAACCGTCGCAAACCAAACCGGGCCAAATAGGATGTCTGGCGATTTTCGCTCCTCACTTTGGGGCGGTTTCCGAAACGTTTATTACTCGGCAGATTGACAACCTTGCACCAGGCAGAACAGTTGTTGTAACCAAGGAAATATGCGAAGGTGTAAGCCCAGCCGTGCCATGTCTGGTTACACCTCATTCAGGAGGTGTAACAGTATATTATTCCGAGGTGGAAGAGCAGGTCGTTCGATTTTTGTCCGAGCATAAGGTAACGCATATCCTTTGCGAGTATGGCTGCCGCAGCCAAAGCATTGTTGAGTTAAACCGCAGACGGCTACATCTGCCGATATTCGTTCATTTTCATGGTTATGATGCTGCCAGCAAACTGCGAGACCCGGAAATGGTTATGTATTACAAATGGATGGGAAAACAGGTTACCGGTGTCATCGCAGTTTCCAACAAAATGGCGGCCAGACTTCCTGCAATCGGGATACCTGCCGGGAAAATAAGAGTTATCCCGTATGGCGTCGAAGTTCCACCGAGCATTTGTGCGGTTCCGGAAAAACAACCGTGTCGTTTTGTCTCGGTGACTCGCATAGTTCCCAAGAAAGCGCCGCTGCTGTTGTTGCAGGCCTTTAAGAAGGTACATGAATATATCAGTGACTGTACACTTGACGTTATTGGTGACGGTACATTGTTTGCTGAGGCGAAGCGATTTGTTGATACCAACGGCCTGGGCGATTCGGTAATGTTGCATGGGGCCCGACCGAATCAGGAGGTAATGGAACATATGCACGCTTCGTGTGTATATGTGCAGCATTCGATAACTGACCCGGAAACCGGAGATGCCGAAGGCCTGCCAAATAGTATTCTTGAAGCGTCCTTGGCAGGACTGCCGATAGTCTCTACGTTGCATGAAGGTATTCCTGATGAGGTGCAACACGGTGTTACAGGCTTTCTCGTAAAAGAGGGCGATGTCGATGGAATGGCCGACTATATGCTAAAGCTGGCACAGGACCCACACCTGCGCAAAACAATGGGAATTGCTGCATATAAAAAGGTTGCTGAGGAGTTTAACCTGTCATTGTGGATGCAGCGCCTGCGCGATTTTCTTACGTCATCGAATGTGAATAACATTCATGCCACTCCTGCAAATAATGTCACTCCTGCGGATATTCATGTCATTCCTGCGAAAGCCGGAATCCAGAGCACCGAAAGAAACCGGATTCCCTCTCAAGCCCACAGTGACGGGCCGAAAGTTTCCATAATAATGTCCTGTTATAACTGCGAAAAATTCATAAGGGAATCTCTCGACAGCATCCTAAACCAAACAATGTCTCAATGGGAATTATTTGTGTTGGATGATGCCAGTACGGACGGCACAAAGAGTATAATCGCCGAATATTCCGCCAAAGACACCAGAATCAAACCTTTCTATTTTGACAGCAACGAAGGGCCGTACGTGCGAAGGAATTTTGCGATCACCAGAGCCAATTCTGATTTCATAATGATACATGACGGTGATGACATTATGGCGCAGAATAAGGTCCAGCGGCTCTATGAGGAGATAACGAGTGATAACAGGTTGGGGATTGTAGGCGCATTTTGGAGGAACTTTATAGATAAGTTCAAAGGATTGGAATATACGGAAAAACATGAATTTCCAACAGAACACAATGATATTGTCATGGGGATGATATCGGGTCGGGCTCATGCAATTAGCCATGCTTCAGGGATTATCAGAAAGGAACTTTTTGATTTAGTCGGCCTGTACGATGAAAACCGTTGTGCCTGCGATTCATTCTGGCTGGCAAAGGTCGCTGAATATGCTTGTTTAACCGGCCGTGTAGAACTGAAGAACATTCCGGAATTTTTGATGCTGCGAAGGATTCACTCAGCGTCACAAACGCGGAGAGTTCCTTACTGTGACCCGCGCAACAGAAGACGATTGTATAAACAGCATTACCTGAACAAGCTAAAAGAACTGGCAGAAAGGCTTAAGAGTGCGTCGCCTGCAAATATAGCGGCTGAATTAAGGAATTGCACATGTTCGGGTTTTGTGGAGAAGTACAAACGAGAGATCTCCAAATTGGAAAATCAGCCGGTTGATTATCATACCATTGTCGAACTGTTGCGAGGTGCTATCACATCGTTTTATAAAGGTAAGTATATAAACTGTATCACAACGATGGATGGCATAGAAACAATGTGTAACGACTTCTTAAAAGTGTTCAAGAACTGTGACCTCTTGAGGGCGATGTCTTATGTTGCGCTCGATATGAAAGAGGCCGGCCTTAGATATCTGGACAGAGAAATTAAGAACCACAACAACTTAGCCGCGAAAGAGTTTCTCACCGATTATTTTGAGAAGCGACCAACCTGCAATGTTCGGAAGTGGTATTTTGAAAATGGAAAGCGTTACGACCTTCGAGTCACCGTGTCAGATATTGGTGGACAAAGCAGCCCTGTTGGACATGCCGAGCAGCTCAATGAGTTAAGCCGGAGATTCACGGGTAGGAGGTGGGAAAGAAAGCTTGCTCTATACCGAAAGGTTTTTGACCACGTTGACTATCTGCAGGAGGTAGCGGCGCCGGATACTTCAATAATCGTTATTTCATGGCGCCTGCATCCGGACACAATCAAAAGTTTCGAGTCGCTGATTCGCCAGCGCAATGAGAATTTTGAATTAATATTTGTGGACAATGGGGCCCGAGTCGGCGAGTTTGACCGCCTTAGACCTTTTATTGATACATACATAAGACTCAATCAAAATACAGGTGCTTACATTGCCCGCAATTTTGGCGCTATTTTTGCAAGGAGTCGTCTCCTCCTGTTTCTTGATGATGATGGCATCCCGGCTCCTGATATTTTGCGAAGCTATCGCGAGGCTTTTGACGAATACGAAGCTGTTGCGGTCAGAGGCTCGATTTGGCCCAAAGACAGAAATGCCCCGCCATATACCGAACATCTGTATTATGGCGACCGACCTTTTCCGTATTTTTCCTGCCAGGAAGGAAATACTGCTTACAGGGCTTCTTTCTTTCATACGGTCAGTGGTTGGGATGATGAGATTATTTTGGGAGGCGCCGGTCTCGATTTGTCTCGGCGTTTACTTGATGTCGCCCCTGACATGAGAAAGCAGATTTATTGGCCAAAGGCGGTGCTATACCATGACAGGAACGATCAGCGAGCCGATTGGAAACACAAGAAGCAGATAAGAGAAGCTTCTGTTGAGCGATTGAAACAGAAACATCCTGATTACGGCGTATTCCAAGAGTGTTACAGGAAATATCTCCAGCGTGAAGATTTATTGATTCATAAGGACAGGTGGGGGCTCAGCGAACCGGATGTCAAAGAGGTCTCCGAGCATCTGTACCAGAATCAGGAATTGTTCAAATCCTTCCGACTGACGTGTCAAGACGCTACGCATTCCCGCCAGGTGCTTGCTCTGAATGATAGAGGCAAAACTCTGATGGAAAACGGTAATATTCGCGAAGCCATGCGGTGCTTCACAAAAGCTTTCAGACTTGACCCAACTGATTTTGGCACTGTATCAAATATTTGTCGGCTTTACAAAAGCATAGGTTGGACAAAAAAAGCAGAGGCTTTCATGCAAAAGCATTTGCGGGAAAAAGAAGCAAGGGCTCTCCTGCAAAAGTATTTGCTGCGGAACAAACCGCCTGCGCCGGTAGCTTTAAAAGAAAGCGAGTCGCTTGATGTCATACTGCAGGATGACCCCGGTGGAAGAAAAGGGGCATGGAAGGGCGAAGAAGCCAGACGTAACTATGAACTTGCAGGTAAAAAGGTATTCAACGGGATAGGGGCTACTGATGATGCGACACGGTTGTTAAAACGGGAAGGGTTTGTAAAAAACAGATATGAAAAATTGCCTGCTCAACTCGACGATTTTTGTACTGACCTTGTTGGTAAAGGTTGGGAAAGCAAGATACCGTTATATAAAAAGTGTTTTGAGTCTGTTCGCAAACTTAAAGAAATTGATCGTCCCGACGTTTCTGTTGTGGTCGTATCATGGAAGTTTCATCCGGATACGATCAGGAATTTTGAGATATTAGCTAACCAGCGAAAAGATGACTTTGAGTTGATCTTTGTGGATAATGGCGGCAAGGACGGTGAGTTTGAAAGCCTGAAGCCTTATATTGATACTTATGTAAAACTTAATCATAACACTGGTGCGTATATGTCTCGCAATGTAGGCGCTGTATTTGCAAAAGCACCGATTATACTTTTTCTTGATGATGACGGGTTGTCTTGTGAAGATATTATCAACCAGTATAAGCAGGCGTTTAAGAAATATGATGCGATTTCCATAAGAGGGTCTGTCTGGCCCAAAGACAGAAACGCTGAGCCCTATGATGGAAATCAGTACTATGGCGATAAGCCTTTTCCATATTTTTCATGTCAGGAAGGAATTACAGCTTATGATGCCTTAGTTTTTTACTATGTTGGCGGATGGGATGATAAGATCATATTTGGCGGAGGCGGAATAGATATTTCAAGGCGTATGCTTGACGTTGAACCAGATATGAGAAAGCAAATTTATCTGCCGCAGATCGTACTGTACCATGGCCGGGTGACGGATGAAGCTAAACTTAGAAATAAAAAGAAGAAGCAGAGCATATCCGAAGAGCGGCTAAGGCGAAAGCACTCGGATTATCGTATATTCCAAAGATATTACAAGGTGCGATACTACCAGAGGCCGGATATGCTGATACATAAAAACGTTCAAAGCTTTAGCGGTGTTGCACAGCAGAATTCAGCCGAACACCTTTACAGTATAGAAAAGGCCAGATCCGAATTAAAGAAACTGGGTATCAGCGAAAATCCAAACGAGGTTTTAGAACTTAATGAGCAGGCTAAAGTTTTAGCCGGACAGGGAAGTACTGTCGCTGCTTTAACCCTATTGAAAAAGGCTGTTGAGATCGATCCATCCTTTGTTGTTGGTTATAACAATATGGGGCTTCTGTACTGTCACGCCGGGGCATTGCAAAATGCGCTGAGGAAGTTTATTAGTTCGCTTAACATTGATCCGCTTAACGCTGAAACTGTTATGTACACTGCCAAAATTCTTGATGCAACGGGTGAATCGGGCAGAGCCAGAGCCTTACTTACAAACCATCTTGAGCACGATCCGAATAACGACCAGGTGTTAAGCCTGTTGTCTTCGATGGGAGACGTTCAGGATGGAACTGTTGCAGCCAAAAGTGATTCTTCTGCATCTTATGTTGATAAAATCAACACCGTTAACTTTGTTCGCGGCATTGACGGTGGCCGGGGAAAGATATTTGTAATTCCGGTTAAGCCGGAGTTTATGCCTGCGACAATGGCATGGCCATATCCGGCCCATAACGACTATTACGGCGTCGAGCAGGACTTCCTTGCGTATCTTTATGCCAACAATGAGTTGATCACACACGACTGGCGTAAGGCCAAATGGCATTATCTACCAGTCTACTGGCAGCATTGGATGTTCCTGAATGATTACGGAAAGAAAAATTTGCATCTGCTCGATGCCGAGCTTAAACGCTGCATAGTCGATGATACGAAAACATTTACAGTCTGCTTGTATTCGAATCTTTCACAAGTTCACGTTGGTCGTTCGACACTTATGCTTCCTTCACGAAATATCGACAGGGGAATAGACATACCTCTGCTTTGTAAATATCACAAATTGCCGCAAAAACTACCGCCTAAGAGATACCTTGCCAATTTTGTAGGTCGATTGTCTACCGGCGATATTAGGGGGCAAATGATCGAAAATCTTAAAGGACGAAACGATGTCTTTTTAGCAGAGAGCGAAACAGGAACAGAACGCTTTGAGCAGGCTATGCTCGAGTCATACATCGCGCTTTCTCCACGCGGTTACGGCGGAGATTCGTTCCGATTTTACGAGGCGATGCAGTTAGGCACAACGCCGTTCTTTATCGGCGACCTCGATACCAGACCTTTTAAGAGTTTTATCGATTGGGACCAAATCAGTCTCTATGCGCCGGATGCATCCAACGTTAGCGA
>JGI10211J34971_10002967_pt1 | contig 13666 bp, 13 predicted proteins | sample Etolagsediment_FD_34971 | JGI IMG/M metagenome (IMG submission 34971) | reverse complement strand
GGATGAAGAAAATGCAGCCATAAAAATACAAAGTCATTATAGGGCTTTTATGGAACGTAAAAAATTAAAAAAAAAAGATAATGTTGTTGAAGATATTAAACGTGTTTATCAAGAACCGAATTTACAAAATGAAAATAGTTCAAATAAAATAAAAGGATTACAAACAACTACTTCTCCAAATATATATAGTGCAAATAATTCTAGTAAACTTAATATGAGTAATAAAATAGCAAATAAAATAGGTATTCATTTAGCAAGGAATAATACTACCCGTTTATATTATATTAGCTCGGTAATATCAGATAGTATAGCAGATAAAAATGGATTATTGGTAGGAGATATAATAATACAAATAAACGAAGTAGAGATGATCCAATTTACGCGTAAACAGATATATGAGATGTTAAATAGTTGCTTGGGTCATGAAATTATTTTTGAGGTATTGCGTGAGATAGATGATAATGGAGAGAAGAAAATAAAGGATTTTACTATAGAAATTGAAACGGAGGAAGAAAATCCGGGAACAAAAAGAAGTAGGATAGATAATTACAAACTAATGAAAAATATAAGTGAATATGCGTATGTTAAAAGAACGACTCATTGGATGGCAGCAAAATATTTTGAGAAAAGTAATATGTCATTTGTTGTTCCAAGTATTTTAATAACAACATTTAGTGGTATAATATCTTTTTTAGCATCTTCATCTTATTTTGATAATAATGCAACAACGATTATGACATTGGTTGTTGGAGGATTAGCATCAATTTCTACATTAATTCAGTCATTCTCAAGTGCATTTGGGTTTGCAAATAAGGCAGAGGCTCATCAGAATGCGGTAGAATCTTATGACCAATTAGTGACAAAAATACGATTTAAGACTATTAATAGTGGTCCGGAGATTGATGAGAAATTTATAGAGGAATTAGAGGAACAGATTTCTGATATAAAGCAGCGTTGTAAATATTTAATTCCTCATTGGATAGAGGGTGATTTTGTAAGGAACAAGTATCAGCAGGATGTGAGAGATATGATTTATAAGACAAAGGAAAATATAATAAAAATAAAAAACGAAAAATATTTGAAAAAGGTAAAATATCTATCGGAATCTTTTGATAAATTATATAGACAAAAACGAAATAAAGAAGTAAACGAACCATTAAATAAAAAAGAATTAGAAAAGTATTATGATTTAGAGGCACAGCAGTTTGATTATTTATTAGGGAAGATGAATCCGGAGGAAGTGAATAAAGATTTTAGGGAAAATGGATACAAAAAATGTTGTTGTTTTTAAATCTTATATATAATTATGATTAAAAAAAAATTATTAGGATTTATTTCAATAGAATGTTTTGAAAAATTTTGTTTAGATGAAATAACGGGTGCAGTTGCAATTTTACTGGGTATAGTTGCTTATATATTGCAATTTACTTATTCAGAGCAATCATTAGATTTGAAATCATTTTCCATAATAGCTTTATTTTTTACTGCTTTTAGTGAATTTTTCTTTATGGTACAAGGTATTCAGAAAAAGAGTTTAACTATTGCATTAACAAGAACGATTACATTTTTGGCATTTAGTTCTTTTATAGTATTATGGTTTATATCAAAGAAAAAGGAAAAAAAGAAGAGATTAAATAGTTAGAAATATATTATTATAATAATTTATTGTAATAATGATAGAAAATGAATTAGAAATATATAAAGTTGATGAAATTTATCGTGACCCTAAAAAATTTTTAAAATTGGTAGGTATTTTTAGGCAATATGATGAAAAAAAGGAAAATGAAAATAATATTTTGGAAAAATTATTTGGAGACCGAGACCAAAACGTATTGATAGTAGGTAATGGACCTAGTGCAATTGAAAATGAATTAGGTAAAAAAATAGATGAAAAAATGAATGTAATAGTAAGAATAAATAATTATGAAAAAAAAGGATATGAAAAATATATTGGTTCAGAAACACATATTTGGGCAAATTGTGTTGGAGAAAAAACAATTCCTCGTAAAATTGCAAAGCATATTAATGTTTTAACATTCATTGGAAAACAAAGTTTTTCGCAAAATTATGCAAAAAATCAGATTATGGGAAAAATAGAAAATATTTCCGAAGTAAAAAAAATTTTTCACACATATGAAATTCAAAAGGTTTTTGAAAAAAATTATTATTTTACCAATAAATTAACAACAGGGTTAATGTGTATTATATTATTATCAACATATTACAATAAACCAATCTATTGTATTGGATTTGATTTTTATAGTTATTCTAAAAATTATTATTTTAATAATAATTTACCATTAAGTAGTAAACATAATTTAGATTTTGAAAAAAAAATGTTTAAATATTTGGAAAGAAAAGGTATAGTAAAAATTTTAACAGAAGAAGAAATATATAATATTGATCAGTCTTTAAAATTAAAAATATTATAGAATATTATTCGTATAACACGTGTGTGAATAGGGACAACGTTTGCAATTAAATTCTTTCACTGGTATGCATACACCTTTTTCATATTTTTTACTTACACAATATTTACAATTTTTGCATCCAATACATTCACTTATAGAGAAATTTTTCCCAATATATTTTCCACAAGGATTATGATAAGTACCTTTTTCATCATAAAAAGTAAGACAACCATTATTACCTGGACAATCAGCTATTGTATTAAAATAACATTTGTTATTATCTATACATCCTTTATCGCATGTTAAATTTTCTTGTATTTTTTTATTTTTTATTATTTGTGAAACGCTTATTACTATTACGCAAATTAATATTATAATTGAAAAAATATATATCATTTATCTAATATTAGATTTTTAATAAAAATCTACTTCATTCTTCTTTATGTAAGGACATTTGAATTTTGCGTTTTCTAAACTAAATATTTTTAAATAATAGTTACAAGGTTCAAATGAGAATGGACAATTAACTTTATTAAGATCACTTTTATTTACACATATTGGTTCTCCATTTTTATTTATACATAGTTCACAATATTTACAATTTATACAATCACTTGAATTAGTAGTCCCATAAGATGAATAACAATTTGGCTCAACTTTATTATCTCTATAATAAGCTAAACATCCACTATAATTCGTTTTACATGCACAGTCATCGTATTGAGATGTATCAATAGGTTGATAAAATCTTGTAAAAATACTATTTTCTATTATATTTTTCTTTTCAAATGCAAAGATAGTCGTTATAATAATAATAAATAATAAAGCTATAAAACAATATTTTGATTTCATTATAATATATTACAAGGTTTTTATTGAATATGTTCAACAAAATTATCTACATAAAAGGACGTCTTCAACTTATTGAAATCAAATGGCTTAAACTTATTTGAAGCCTTTAATGCTGCTAGTTCTTCCTCCAATTTCTCATATTTTTGCTGATATGCATCTTCTGATACAAGAGGTTTTGGTACAGAACCAGTCACATGCTGAAGATAATTTGCTGTTAACAATTTATTGGCAACATCATTTGTCATTCCATACTTTGATATTAATGTAGGTTTATGCTTTAATTCATCCACAGAACAATGTGGCATCTTTTCAAGTTTACGTACTAGTTTTACTATCAAGTGCATTTTTCGGCTCTGTGAACTTGATGGAAGAATGTCTGTTGAAACTCCCCATCTCATCAAGAAATACCTTTCAATAAACAGAATCTTTTCATACGCCTTCCACATATCTTGATTATAGAACATCGCTTCAATAATACGATTAATCCGCTTAATCATCGTTTGTTTATAGATAGTAATTTTGCTGATTTTTTCAATATCAAAGCTGTCAATTTGGAAAAGACATTTCTGATAATTTTCAACTACCCACTCACTTGTATCCTTAAAGACAACCAGAGGAAGTCCAAGATACTTAAAATCTGAGGGAAGGCGACTAAGTACTTGCTCTCCAAATTGCAGTTCTTTCTTATGCTCATTTCCAGCATAGAAGAAAGTTTTATCGCTATTAACTTGGAAACCATACATACTAAAAATCATTTTCATCAATTCAAAGGTTTCTTTCTGCTTTTCCTTAGTCATGTCATCAAAGAAGAAGACAAAATCATCTACAAAACCATTAATATTGGTGTCTGCAGACCAAGTTTGGGGAAGCATATTCATTCCCTTCAAATCTTGAATTATGTTCTTGATAGTAAAATCAATGTAAATCAGGAAAAGAATATTGGAAAGGGCAGAACCCTGCAAAATACCATTCTTCCAAATAAATTTATGGTAAGTTGGTGTTGACTGAGTATTATCCTTACAATGTCCAATTGCACCTTTGTAATATTTAGTAAAATATTGGATTAATACTTTAGGGTATTTGGCAAGCTCTAGGATGTGTAGCATTAACTTGTAATTTACACTTCCGAAAGCATTTGCTAAATCCAGGAATAGGGCAAAATTATTGCTCGAGACTTCCTTAAGTCGGTTCATCTTGAAGTTTACCTCAAAAAGGTTTTCAAAAATCCCACTTGTTTCCCTTAGAGCAGCTTTCTGAATTTTTGTGTTGATTAACCCCTGTTGCAGGACCAGTTCGTGCGTCTTTTTAGATAGAAAGCTATCTAAAATGCGAACTAAAATTGGCATACAAATCAGGGGCCTAAATCTCTTCGTATCGTTTGCATCACCACCCTTAAACGTTGGTTTAATCCAGAACGACCGAAATTCTTCACAAAAATCTTCTTCCTGCACCAATACCTTATTCATAATATCAATGAGTTTCTGACGGATGCCATCATGATAAGCGATTTTACATAACTCAGACATTTTCAGACCAAACTCGTCATGCGTGTGTTGGTTCTTATTTGTGCAAATTATCAAAAAATCCATTCCCACCATAGTTAAATAGTCGGAAGGGACATCCGTAGCTTCCTTGACCTCTTGGAGGTTAGTAAGCGGCAAGTCCTTCTTATTACTATTCAGCGTAGACATGTAATCAGCATATTCCTTGATAGGCATTTTGGGTTTAACATAGGGGTAAACTGCCTTATCCTTCCACTGAACAGGAAACCTACTACTAATAGAAGTAATATTTTTCGTCGTTTCTGGTGCTGAGATATACTCAGGCAATTTAGTCAACCTCTCAGGCAACCATTTATTAAGCTCAATTAATTGCTTATCTGCTGTATTAGACAGAATACTCTCCAAGAACTCATTCAACTCAGCCGAAAAGTTTTGCAGGGTGTATTCTGCCATATTTACTATATATTCATTCTTCAAGAAAACATTGTAAAAAAATCAATTTTTTACAACAAAAAAAAATTGATTTTTTTTTTGTTCAATGTACTATTTTTTTTTATATGTTAGGAATTTTTAGTAAAAAACCCAACTCGCAAGAACTTATTGAAAATTCACCTGAAAATAGTTCAGATGAGACAGAAAGTTCAGCAGGTGAAGAAGAAGCAGTTGATGAATTACTAGAATATGCAGGAGAAAATTTTATTACTAAAGGAAAAAACCAATGCCACGCAGTTATTCAGTCAAATGGCCTTTATCTTATCAAAAAGTGGGCATTGAATAGACATATTGATGAAAAGGTAGTGAATGAAATCAAGGAAAATTATATCCTAGACATCAAAAAAATGGGTATGCCACATATGCTAGACCCAATTCACGTCTCTCATTTTGTTGACGAAGAGGGAAATAATATTTATGAAATAATGGATGGTCAACATCGCTATAAAGCTTTATATGAAATTCACAATGATAAAGAATTAAATGTAAATAACTTTGATATTAGCCTTGAAATTCATCGGGTTTATAGCGAAGAAGAGAAGATGGAGCTATTTGATATTATCAATCGGCGAAAACAGATTGACCGAACTCATTTAATTGATTACAAAATTCCCATTTTCATTGACCAATTTTCAAAATATTGGCTAGAAAATTATAGTTTTAACATTTTTGGCATCAATAGACCAAGAATGCCTAAAAACATCTTTGAAGCAATTCTTAACAAACATAAGAGTAAAATCCAAAAATATACTATTGAAGAGCTTTTGACTATTTTTGAAACAATCAATAAGGATGTTTCAAAATTACCAAGGTCTAAGCAATTTGGTAAAAGTAGTAGGCCTTCTACAAAAATCTTTAATGAGGCGGTAGAAAAGGGATTCTATTTAGGATTGGATAAGAATATGGGATGGTTTGATAAAATTTTCTAAAAAAATTATAAAATATTTAATAAAAACTTTTTTTATTTTGTTGTAAGTATACCTCTTCTTCAAAACTATTTTGTCTCCCTAGGATTTGATTTCTTTTTGGAAACCTACCAAATGTCTCTATTAAATTACGATGGTTTGCTCCATTCTTCCCAATTTTTTGGAAAAAATTTAGATATTCTCTAATGCGATTTCGTGGATGGTCTTCTTCAATACTATCCCAGATTAATTTATAGCTCTTTTGGTCTTCTATATTTTCACTATGCTGCAATGGCATTAGAAAAAAAAGCTTATATTTTAAGGGCAATCTATCAAGGGCACCAATATTTTTATAGACATAGTCAACGAGGTCTTTTTCAAAAATAAATTGTTCAGCAATTCCTCTGAAAATGTGTCTTGGAATTTGGTCAAGAAGAATAATACGTGCAAGTATCTCTTCTTTATTTTCACTAATTGGTAGACAACCATAACTTACTATTCTTTCATTTTCCTTCTTATATAAATCAAGGAATTTTTGAGTAATAATGCCATCGTATAGCCTTGATTTTAAAAACCATTTCCGCATCTCATTTTTGGTAGGTAAGTCAGAACCATCATCAAACCAATAATCAAGCAATTCTTGATAAAGGTGGTTCATATAATAGTAATCCTATTGAAAGGATGATTTTAAATCAATTTTCTATTTAGAAAAATATTTCTCTATTTCCTCCTGGGGAAATAGTTTGAGGGGGTATAGGTGTATACTGAGATTCATAAATTGGTTTATTACTTACATTTTCCTTAGTTATCCTTAAATTATTATAAAATCCAAATAGGTTAAAATATTTAGTGCTAAATTTCTGGCCAATACCAGTTGAATTATTTTTCAACATATTTATGAGTGCTTCTAAACTAGTCCAATCGCATATATGCATTAATTCACTCAAATTATTTTCATTTTTGAGATATTCAATATATTTATCATATTCTTCTCCTAAATTTTTTCGTTTTGCAATTAGGTTAATAAATCTTTCTAAGTATTCAATTTTATCTTCTTCTGGTAAAAAATCTCCTAAGTGATAAATTCTCTTTAATCCAATTTCATTTAATTCTACAACATCAAGTGGATTAAAATGTTTTAGAATACCTAAAAACTTATTAATATCTACCCAATAATGAAGATAGACTGCTTTATTTAATAAATTTTGCGTGCCATGAAATGTTTCATAAAGGTAAAGTTTTTTAGCATATTGATTAAAATCATTATAATGAGAATTCATATCTTTTTCAATACAAAGACGTCTTATAAATGCGACGATTGGTCTTGAATTAGCTTCACCATTTTCATTCATATGTTTATAAAATCTTCTTCTTATCCATTTAAAGCCAATTTCATCCAATGGTGCGTTATCACTTCCTATTATATCTTCAAAATTATGAAATTCAACTGTTATATCAATAATTAGACTGTTACTCTTCTTTTTATCTATTTTCATACTTAACCCGTAATCATTTAAAGTTCCCATTAGGGAAAAATCAATTGAGGTATGTTGATTCATAGTAAATGTTGTTGAATATTTTTGGAGATTACTAAACAAACGGGAACGAACAAGATATCTTAAATTTATATCTGTATTGTAATCTTTAACACTAATAAGAAAATGACTATTATTATTTTCTAAATATTTCTCAAAATCATTCACATTCAGACATATTTGTGATGAAAAAACGGATTTATCGTAATGCAAAGTAGTAGTTATATCTTTTTCATCTGATTTATCTGTCATTGATTGCATTTTGAAGGAACCTGCCAACAGATTTAAGTTTTGATTTAAGTTCAATGATTTTGTTGAAATTTTACTATATTTTATATGTATATTTTTTGCTCCCAAAGTTTCACATACTTGTATAAAGGAACGAATTTTGTATAATATTTGTTTAATTGGGTATGTTTCAATTGGAAAATAAATATTTTTAGAACCTAATTCCATTTTTTTATAAATAACATTTGGTAGAATCTCTCCATCATTAAAAGCATATTCATTATTTTGATAATAATCAGAGCGATTTTTGTAATTTTCACTTTTGATATTATATTTTTCTAATCTTGAATGTAAAGAAGATTTATTAAACCACAAAAATAAATTTTTTTTGTTAAAATATTTATCTGTTAAAAATATTAAATAGTCTGGATGTAGATGTGTTTCATACGCGCTACATCTTCTCATTCTCTTTGGATTTGAATTTTGATTAATTTGATTTTCTTCTTGATTAATTAAACGAGGTATTTGATATTCTTCCATTTATTACTTATTATAAAAATAGTTAAAAACGAGATAAAAAAAAATTAAATAGTATGGATTTCAAAAGTATACCCTTTTGAAGTGGTATACGATTTAACATTTTGTGTCCAAGCAAGTAATAAATTATTTGGGAACATTGTCTTTGGAAAATCATCCATTCCAACTAGTACATTTACACTCTGTTTCTTAAACTTATCTTTAATAAATTGCAAAGTCCAAATATATCCACCAATCTCTTTTTTACTATTCAACTTTTTTCTATAATACTGCAAAATAATATTTGCCAATTCATGCTCAACAATAGTATGATTTATAGTTTTCCCAAAAGCTTTTGCACCACACATACAAAAGCCCTTTTGTGGCATTGGTTCTATTGCTGTGGTGCTTTGACAACCACCCATTTTTATATATTAAACATATTATCTCTTATAAAAATCATTTTTTATTTGAATTGATTAATTTTTTTTTTTGCAAAATAAAATAAATTCTTTTATAATAAAAAAATGGATAAACTTCAAAAAATAAACCAGTTAGTTTCTTATCTTTATAAGGATAAAACTGGTATTAGAAGTTCATATGATGATATTGATATACCTGCCAATGAAAATTATTTTTCGTCAGGTTATGGCGAAATAGTATTTAAAGCCATGCCCATTTTACTAAAAGAAGTAGAATTTGAAGAAGATGATATTTTCTTAGATTTAGGGTCTGGAATTGGAAGGTTTTGTATAGAAATCTTTTTAACTACTCAAATTAAAAAGGTTGTTGGTATTGAATTGGAAAGAAATAGATATTTAACTGCTATTCAAGCCAAAAATAAATTACAACAATATTTATCTCCCAAAAATAAATTAAATAGAGAACTACAATTTTATCAAGAAAATATAGCGAATTTTGATTTTACTAAATATAATATTATTTATATGTGTTCACTTTGTTTCCCTGATAAATTACTTAAAATTATTTCTAATAAACTTAATGAACATCCTTCTCTCAAAGCAGTTCTTTCTTTTAACAAATTAGATTTAGAAAAAATACCTTTAAAAAAAATTATAACTATTCCAACAAGTTGGACAAATAATGAATCTATCTATTACTATTCTTTTTAACCAATGAATAATATAAATCCTGATAATAAATACCCAATTCTTTAATATATGAACGTTCTTTAATTTTTTGAGAAGTACCATATACCATTGATAAAGTACCCAACTTATCTTTTTCATTTGAAGGAGTATTTTTACAATAATTAATTGCTTCTGTTATGTCTTTTAAAAACTCATTTTCCATATTATTTTTTATAAAAATTGGCGTTATACATATATGAAATGCATTTGGATATTGTAAGTGATTTAAGTTCCATCCCCTTTTTATCATAAAATCATATACCTCATTTATATCTATTGACGATGATGTTAATGATATTACACACAATTCAGGATTTCCTATAATTTGCAAATCCTCAAAAGCTCTTAATTTTTCACAAATATTTTTTGTAGTTTCTATTATATTTTTTGCCATAGTTTTATATCCATTTTTTCCAAAATAAATCATAGTTGCCCAAGCGCCAGAAATAATGGAACCATTACGGCTTCCTAATAATGTCGGACTAACATAAATACCTCCTCTCCAATCAGTGTTTACAAAATATTGATTATGGATTAATTCTCTGCTACGATAAAGTAAGACAGAACTTCCCTTAGGACAATACCCAAACTTATGTGTATCCATTGAAATACTAGTTATGCCACTTACACGAAAATCAATTGGTTTTTCACTAAAAGGTAATATAAAACCTCCTAAACAAGCATCCATATGAAATCCGATTTTTTGTCTATCTGCTAATTCCGCCATTTTTTCAATGTTGTCTATATTTCCATATGGAAATGATGGCGCTGAACCCACTAATAAAACTGAATTTTCAGTTATACTTGTTTCTAATTCTTTCCAATTAGGTTCAGCCATATCTTCACTCGTCTTAATTTTTACTAATTTCATACTCAATAATTCTGCCGCTTTTTCAAAAGCCGCATGTGCAGTATCTAGTATTATCATTTCCGGTTTCTCTATTCCCCTTTTTAATCCTATATCTCTATAAGTTTTACAAGCAAGTATTATACTTTCTGAACCACCAGTGGTGACACAACCTGCAACTTCCTCTGCGTTATATAAATTCGCACACATCCTAATTATATCTGCTTCCATTTGTCTTATTTGAGGGAATAAATCTGCGTGTAAAGGATTTGACCAAAAGTTGTCACATACTATTTTTTCAACCATTTTAGTCAAAGCATCTCCGCAATGGTATACTGCCCCAGATACTTTCCCTTTTTTCCATTCATGATTATTTGGTAATGTTTCGGTTAAAGCCATAATTTCAGTTGGTGTAAATCCTTTTTCAGGGAGTTCTTCAAATGATTTTTCCCATTCTTCAAATGCGGTTTTAGCTAATTCGTCCTTTATTGATTCTAATTTTTTCTCAACTATTGGCAATTTTCTAATTATCTCCTCTTTTTTATGTGAAAGAATATTGTTAATCTTATTATACCATTCAGGACCATTCTTATAAGTATAATACAAACCAATACCGGCGAAATATATTATACTATTATCAACTATGTATTTCACCCATTTCATACAACTATTATGTAAAAATATCTTTAAGACAAAACGCATTTAAATTTATAAAAAATATGAATTAAAATATTTTATTTTTTAATAAATAATTATGGAAACTAATAAAGAACAAAAGGATGCTATAAAACGTGTCAAAAATGGAAAAAATCTTTTTATAACTGGACAAGCCGGAACTGGTAAATCATTTTTAGTAAAATATATTGAAGCTTTTGCTAAATTAAGTGATAAGAAATACTACTTAACTGCTTCAACTGGTTGTGCTGCTTGTTTAATTGGTGGAACTACTATACATTCGTGGTCTGGTTTGGGGTATGGACAAGATGGTGTTGAAAAAATGATAAGAAGTATTAGAAAAAAATTTCATTTATTGAATAAATGGAGAAATACAGAAATGTTAATCATAGATGAAATATCTATGATTTCATCTGAATTCTTTGATAAATTAGATTTAGTTGGCAAAGCAATTAGAAAAAATAGACAACCATTTGGAGGAATACAAGTAATTGCGATTGGTGATTTTTATCAGTTGCCGCCAGTATCAAAAGATAGTCAATCCGAATCAACATTTTGTTTTGAAGCTCAATGTTGGAATGAACTATTTAATTCACAATACGGAAGTTCAGTAATATTGAAAACAAATATGAGACAAAAAGATGATTATTTCCAGGACCAATTGGATAAAATTCGTCTCGGAATAGTTGACGAAGAAGTTGACAAAATGTTAAAAGAAAGAGTAAAAGTAACTAAATCATTAAGAGGACAATATGGAGATATTGTTCCTACCAAATTAATGCCTTTAAGGTCAGCAGTTGAACAAATTAATAAAACAAATATTGAAAAACTAATTGCAGAAAATAAGTTAAAACCACATAATTATAAAACCGAATTCACTTATATTACTGATGACCTAGAAAATGCATTTACTGATGAAGAACAAGCTAAAATAAAGGAGTTTGTTATGATGAATGGCCAATGTCAAATAGATTTAAAGCTTTGTGTAGGTTCTCAAGTTATGTTAATCCATAACCTAGATATTGAGAAAGGATTAGTAAATGGTTCACGGGGTGTAATCGTTTCATTTAAGGAGGGTTTACCTTGTGTAAAATTTTTAGATGGCAATTCTTATACGATTAACTATAATACTTGGACTATTAAAAATGAGAAAGGTCTAGTTGAATATAAACAAATTCCACTCCGATTAGCTTGGGCAATTTCACAGCATAAAAGTCAGGGTTCATCGCTAGATTATATTGAAGTTGATATTGGTTCTTCAATTTTTGAATTTGGTCAGACTTATACAACATTAAGTCGTGTTAAAAAATTAGAAGGGCTTTTTATTACCAACTATGATAAGAAAAAGATAAAAAGTCATCCTAAAGTAAAGGATTTTTATAAAGAGTGCGGAAAACAGATTGAAAATCGGTTTTTCTCACTATTTCCAGGAAAATCAATTCCTCAGTGATTGTGCAAGTAGTTTTCGGCATCTTGTCCAAGATCACCTCCAAGTGCACTTCCTACTTCAGTGCCAATTTCGTGGCCAAGTGTTGCACCAGTGGCACCACCGAAATAACCACCGACAGCACTACCGAGGTCACCACCAAGTTGACCGCCAATTTCTGAACCAATTTGTTGACCAGCATCAGGAGTACTCATGTTACTCATATTATACTATACTAATATATAATTATTTTTATATTCAATTTTTTTTATAAATTTTTTAATCACAACTAATATTCATAGTTTTGCGATTTACATATTTTAGTTCATCTACTAGCCATTCATCTTCTATTTCATCAATTCTATCTTCTTTGATGGCTTTTCGGATTTCTTCCATCATTTTATTCATAAAATAAATATTATGAATACTTACTAAAGACCCTCCGATTGAATCTTTTCTCTTAAAGATATAGTAAAGTTCTGCTCTAGTATATCCTGATTGATACGTTTCACACCCACATGTTTCATCAATTGGTTGGTAATCATTTGAGAATCGCCCTTTAGTTAGGTCAATACTTTCAGATGGCGTTTTTGTTTGCACTTCATTTCTCCAAAAGTTTGCTTTTACCAAAGCGCATCCGTGTCGTCCAATTCTTGTAGGATGAACACAATCAAATGTATCAATTCCTTGGCGAATTCCGTGCCAAATATCTGCTAAACCGCCAATCCCTAAAAGATGAACGGGTTTATCTTTGCGAATACGTTCCATTGTAAATTCAATTGTGCGGTACATAGTTTGTTTATCCGAACCCAGAGAACCACCAACGGCGATTCCGAAGAATTCCTCTTGTTCATTATTAAACTGAATACTCTTTTCGCGTAAGTCTTGATGGGTACCTCCTTGAATAATTCCATAGAGACCTTGATTTTCAATAGAAAGTCGTTTATACTCTTGGATGGAGCGTAGAGACCATCTATGACTTCGCTCCATTGATTTTTGGGTGTATTCTTTGGAGGTATTAAAGGGTGTGCATTCATCAAGAACTAGAATAATATCGGCGCCAAGATTTTTTTGAATTTGAATGGACCTTTCTGGAGTTAGAAATTTAATACTTTGGTCCCAATAG
>JGI10211J34971_10002966_pt1 | contig 13669 bp, 4 predicted proteins | sample Etolagsediment_FD_34971 | JGI IMG/M metagenome (IMG submission 34971) | reverse complement strand
ATCAGTCGCTGGGATTCGCCACTTTGGAGAACGCGGACGCGGCTTTGCGTCCCCGCCTGCTGCTGGACATCCGGCGCCCCTTAAAGGCCTACCCGGACTGCTTCGGGGTCCCGGAAGGAGGCATGCTTGATAGCGGCGCCCCTGGTGTGTTGGCCAACGACTTCGGGGCCTTGCCTGTTCACATGGCCGCACAGCTTGTCACGGGCCCCGAGCATGGTACCGTTACAGTGAACCCCGACGGCTCGTTTGTGTACGAGCACGACGGGAGTGAAACCGAGGTCGACAGCTTTGTTTACCAGGTCGACGCAGCGAACCGGGCGCCATCTATCGCACTCGTGCAACTCCGTGTAGAGCCCACCAATGATCCCCCCGCTGCCTTTGACCTGCTGGCTCCGGCAAGCGGAGTGGTGTCGATAGGAGGGCCGCTCTTGGACTGGGCAGACACAACGGACCCGGACCCGGGGGACACGATCACCTACACTCTCCAGGTTGCAGATGACGAAGTGTTCGGCAATCCAGTGGTGACAAGGGCCGGGCTGACAGGGAGCCAGTACCAGATCGTACCCGGTGATGGGTTGGCAGATGACGTACGCTACTACTGGCGGGTCAAGGCATGTGACAACCATCTGGGCGAGACGTGGTGTATCCAACAGGACTGGGATTTCATCGTTTACTTGGACAATGATGCTGACGGTCTACGTGATAGTTGGGAACAGCAGATTGTCGATGCGGATCCTAACGACACCATTGCGGAGATCGCAGACGTGCTCCCTGAGGACGATTTCGATCACGACGGGCTCAACAATGCCGAGGAGTACGCGAGCGGAACGGATCCGGCTGAGAAGCTCCACACGACCGACTACCTGAGTGGCGGCAACTGGAAGATCGATGCGCTGGAAGTCAACCGCGTGATCGAGCTCTATAGAGCCAACAGCTACTATCGTCATGCGGGATCCGCAGACGGTTTTGCGCCGGGGGCGGGCGACCAGGCCGGCGAGAAGCACGGCGCCGACTATATGGACGGCGGTAACTGGAAGATCGATGCACTGGAAGTAAGCCGCTTGATCGAGTTGTACAAGGCTAATGGCTACCATCGGGATGCGGAAAGCGCAGACGGTTTTGCACCCGGCCCGGCAGGGCAGTGAGTGTTTGCTCTCGCAGAGGTCGCATCTTTGGGATCACAGAAACATCACCGAAAGCAGGAGAAGAGACAGATGTGTGGAGGAAAACGGATTCTCGTGGCAGCAGCGTTGATTGTGTTGGCGGGACGCGGAAGCAGAGCGCTGGAGGTGACCGACCCGGTTCACATCGCATCAAGAACAGGGACGACGGCAACGATCTCCGGCAACATCCCATTCACTGGAACGGAATCGTTCACAGTTGTCTATGCATTGCCGGAGGGGTGGTCCTATGTAGAGCAAACCGGACAGGCGACGAGCGGCACACCGGTCTTTGCGTTCAACGACGGGGGGAACGAGCTGGCGTGCTTCTTCTTCAGTTCACCCGCGTCGCCTCTCACGTTTTCATTTGATGTGACACTTCCCTCGGTGGATGCCGAAGGTGTGATCACGGGTGAGATTCAGTACGCGGACGCACAGGGCAATCCACAGACGCCCGTGACGATCGGCGATGGGCTGCAGTTCCCGATCTACACGCTCACAGTGGAGAACGGCACGATTGCCGCAACCGGCGCCGCAAGCGGGCAGCATCCCCCAGGCACGGACGTCGGTATCTTGGCCGATGCTCCGGCCGAGGGTCACCACTTTGTGACGTGGACGGCCGACGACGGGGGGACACTTGCCAACGCTGCGGCCGCCTCGACGGTGTACACCACGCCCGCTAACGACGCGACAGTGACAGCCACCTACGCGATCAACACCTACACACTGACCGTAGCATCCGCACACGGTACGCCGACCCCCGCGCTGGGTGACCACACCTACGATTGGGGAACGCAGATCGGTTGCACGGTTACCACCCCCGACACCAACGGAACGACGCGATACGTCTGTTCGGGTTGGACCGGGACCGGGAGCGTCCCTGCGACCGGGACAACGGCAGATACGGGCACGTTCACGGTAACGCAGGCTTCCGGCATCACGTGGAACTGGAACACCGAGTACTGGCTCGATACCGAGGTGGCAGGCAACGGGTCGGTGAATGTGGCCGACGACTGGAAGCTCGCGGGAACTAACGTGACGATCACAGCAACGCCGGCGGCCCACCACCACTTCACGGAGTGGACGGGAGACTTGACGGGAGCGACTGTCAACGGATTACAGATCACCGTCCCGATGAGTCAGGCGCGCACGGTGACGGCAGGTTTCGCGATCGACACCTATGACGTCACGTTTCATGCCGGCGACCACGGATCACTTGCGGGAGGAGCGCCGGACGTGGTCGTCACGGTCGCCCACGGCGACGCGGCTCCCGCCGCCCCGGCAGTGACGCCGGACGACACGTACAGGTTCACGGGTTGGGCGCCCACCCTCCCGGCGACCATTACCGCTGCCGTAGCGACCACAGCTCAATACGAGCTGGATTACCACACGGCCGACTACCTGAGTGGCGGCAACTGGAAGATGGATGCCCTGGAGGTGAACCGGGTGATCGAGCTATACCGCGCCAACAGCTACCATCGCGATGCGGGATCCGCAGACGGATTCGCGCCCGGCGAAGGTGACCAGACCGGCGAAAAGCATGCTGCCGACTATCTGAACGGTGGGAATTGGAAGATCGATGCGCTTGAGGTCAATCGGGTGATCGAGATGTACAAGGCTAACGGCTACCACTGGGACGATTCCGCCGCCGACGGCTACGCCCCGGGGCAGTAGATCACCGAGATGCTCCAAGAACTCACATTCTCAACGGAAGTACGGCGGATGGCCTCCAGCCGCCAGCCCGCTGTCCGCCCGGGGGCCGTGCGGGGTACTTCTGTAGAGCGGATGGCCCACAGCCGCTTTCCTGTTCCCCGCCCGGGGGCCGTGCGGGATACTCTTGAGAACCGAGAACGGAACAGCCTTGGAAGGAGGCAACCATGAACCGAGTACGAACTGCCCTTTTGACGGCAGCCCTTGCTGTCGCGGCGCATGTCCTCCATGCTCTGGACGTAACAGATGGAGTGCATTCGGCGTCACTCACGGGCGCCACCGCTACCGTTTCCGGGGGCTTCTCGTTCAGCGGCGCGGAGTCCTTCACGATCGTCTATTCCCTGCCTGACGGCTGGACGTATGCGGAAACTTCCGGGACGGCCTCGAGCGGAACGCCGGTGTTCGCGTTCAACGACGGTGGGAATGAACTGTCCTGTTTCTTCTTCGGTACGCCTGTCTCGCCACTGACATTCTCCTTCAGCGTAGCACTGCCGTCGGCGGACGCAGAGGGCACGATCTCCGGGGAAATCCAGTACGCAGACAGCCAGGGCAACCCGCAACCGGCTTCCTCCATCGGCCCAGCACTATCGGTCAATCCCGCGCCTTTCCCCGACCTCCACTTGGGCTGGTCCTACACGGGCGCGATGACGGAAGGGGAACCCCAGACATTCGCGCCGCAGTTGCAGAATCTCGGAGACGGCGATGCAGCCGACATCACAGTGGTGTTCCGTGTGGATGGTCGGGTCCTGCATACGTGGACCGTGCCCCAGTTGGCAGCCAATACCAATGTGGTGCTCAACACGCCATCGTATTCGTGGTCTCCCACAGGCGGGCTTTACACGATCGAGGTCGCGGTCGATCCGGAAAACACGATCGAGGAAGATGACGAGACGAACAACGTCAATACCGGCCGAGTGACGGTGAGCCCTGCGGCTGGCTCGTGGCAGTTCCCAATCCAGATGACCGGAGCACAGCTCGCAGACGTCGTTCTCGGAATGGCTCTGGCGGGCACGGACAGTTTCGATCGGGGGCTTGACTGGAAGTCGCCGCCGGTTGCCCAGGGAACGGGATATGTTGCTTTGGCGAGCCCTGACGATGACTTGGCTCGCGATTTCCGCGCGATCGCCGGAGAGGCGGAGTGGACACTCGTCGTCGAAGCCGGGGATGATCCCATCGCCCTGAGTTGGGACATGGGGACCGTGCCGGAGGGAGGGTTGTGCTTGCTGGAAGTCGATGCCAACGGAGATGCGGTGCAGGGCGGCGTTTTGTTGCTCATGGACATAGACAGCACCGTGACCATTCCAGCGGATACGACAACGACTTTCGCGATCCGTTTCCCCGGCTTGCTCGTGTTCGAGCTGACGTTGAGCGACGGCTGGAACTTGGTATCCCTTCCCATCGAACCGGTCGATTCTGCGGTCTCCGCAGTGCTTCAGGGCGTGAACACCGGGCCGGTATGGAGCTGGGTCAACGACGTTTACGACATGGCAACCGAAGTGACGCCAGGCCACGGCTATTGGGTGTACTACCTGGCACCGGCGGGGGGAGGCAGCACGACCATCGAAATCTCTGGCCTGCCTGCTGAGTCCACGCAACGCAATCTGTCCCTGCGCTGGAACATAGTCGGTCCGATCGGTGTGCCACCTTACGGGCCGCTCGTGCTCCCGTTGGTGACCGATCCGGTGAATTGCCTCCTCGAACCCATCTGGGGTTGGAACGGCACGGTCTACTTCGACGAGTCCAACGCCCTACAGGTGGGACACGGCTATTGGGCTTACGCCCACCAGCCTGGCATTGCGGAACTCGGAGCACTGCCGCGGCAAGGGAGCGGCAGTACCTCCGGCAACATGGTCCTCATACGGGGAGGTACGAACAGCGGAACGAACCCGCTTGCAGATGGTGAATCCTACCACGACGACTGGTACCCGGAGACGTATAGTCTGACGGTGACAGTGTTCTACATGGACAGGCATGAAGTCACCAAGGCGCAGTGGGATGAGGTGCGCGCTTGGGCTTCCGAGAACGGCTACACCGACCTGCCGACAGGCGGCGGCAAAGGCGACGCGCATCCAGTGTATTCGGTCAACTGGTACGACTGCGTGAAATGGTGCAACGCGCGTAGCGAGAAAGAGGGAAGGCCGCCCTGCTACACGGTGTCGGGCAGTGTGTACCGTTCCGGCGAGGTGGACAGCGTCGTCTGCGACACGTCGGTATCGGGCTACCGTTTGCCGACGGACGTCGAGTGGGAGTACGCGGCGCGCGGCGGGTTGACCGGCAAGCGTTTCCCGTGGGGCGACACCATCACGCACAGCCAGTCGAATTACTGTAGCTCTTCGATGTACCCGTACGATATTAGCCCTACACGCGGCTATCACCCCGACTACGACGAGGGTGAAACCCCGCACACAAGCCCGGTCGGTTCGTTCGCTGCGAACGGCTATGGACTGTTCGACATGGCAGGGAACGTGTGGGAATGGTGCTGGGATTGGTACCCGGGCGCCGAGGGATCGAGCCGCGTACAGCGAGGCGGCTGTTGGAGCAATCTTGCTTACGACCGTCGGGCGGGCCACCGCAACGGGAGCAGACCGGACGAGTGCATTTACGATGTAGGGTTCCGAGCTTGCGTGTCGCCCCCCGGCCAATGAGAAGGGATCATGTCGGCCTCCTGAACAAGCACTGTAGCAAGCAGGCGTGACGCCAGGGCGGCCCGCAAGCGGGAGGCGTACGTTCGTACAGGCACGAATGACGTTCAGTTTGCCAGTGACCGAACCCAGGCCCGTAGCTCACTCATGCCAGAGGGCTTCTCGAATATTCGACATCCCAGCTCCTCCGCTTCGCGCTTCAGCCTCTGGTCCCATTTGCCTGACAGCACGGCAACGTGCCGAACTCCGCACCCAACTCCTCGTATCTTGCGCACGTATTCAATGCCGTTGATACCCGGCATGTCTATGTCGGTGATGATAAGATCGCCGCAGACGGAGCTTTCGGCAAACAACTCGCTGTGCCCGGTCGCGCAGGGACACCTCTCCGGATCGCTGAACACCGTCGCCTCTCCGGGCGAGGAGTATGTCAAGACGCTGTACCCGCAGCCCTCGACAATCCTCGTGAGCAACCGCAGGACACTTCCATCATCGTCCAGAACAATTGCCCGCTTCTGACCGATACTCATGGCCTTTCCTCTTTCCGTGACGAGGTCACGTGAGCCCTACGGGAAGGAACGTAGCCGGGCTTCCGTTGCGCAGCAAACCACAATCAGGAAGGCAAGCCCCGACCACAGGCAGGAAAGAGCGGGGACCGCAGCGTTAGCGGGGAGGGGAGGGGGAGGTACTGCGGCCCCCGCAGGCAATTACAGTACACGAGATTGCCACTCTCGGCAAGTAGGCGACGGATCGCGCGCCAGGGGTTGCCCCCCACAGCATAGCTGTGCGGGTGACTTGACAGTCCCCGTATCCCGACTATCATCTGCCTGTAGAGAGACGTGCCCCGTGTAGGCATTGCGGACGGCAGCGTAGCACTGGGGACATGATCCCCTCGGACTCTCTCGTGGTCGTCGAGAGAAGCTTTGGTCTTTTTGGGGCGATGTCTCCGGGGCTGTCACGTCGTCTTCAGGGAGCAGCGCGCATGAACGTATTTGAGCTCCGGAACAACTTGGTCGATGACTACTCGTCCTTCGTGCAGGGCTTTGTCAATATCCGCTGCCCGAACATCAAGAAGGCCGTCGATGACGAACTCGCCAATGGTCTGCTGTGGCCTGATCCGTTGATTCAGTTGAGCCCTTGCTTCAAGCCTGGCGAGTCGATTGACGAACTGGTGGCCGAGGGCGTGCTTCACCAGGAGTGCAAGCGGATCTTCCGCGTGAAAGACCATCGTGAAGATCTTGGGAAGGAACTGCGCCTTCACCACCACCAGTCACAGGCGGTCAAGACAGCGCGGACAGGAGCGGACTACGTACTCACCACGGGCACAGGTTCAGGGAAGAGTCTGGCTTACATCATCCCCATTGTTGATCACGTGTTGCGCGCAGGTTCTGGACGGGGACTGAAGGCAATCATCGTATACCCGATGAACGCCCTGGCCAACAGCCAGGAAGGTGAACTGACGAAATTCATCCAGTTCGGATACCCGGAGCGCTCCGCCCCGCTCACGTTCCGCCGCTATACCGGCCAGGAGTCGGAGGCCGAGAAGCAGGAGATCAGGCAGAACCCGCCAGACATCCTCCTCACCAACTACGTGATGCTGGAGTTGATTCTGACTCGCCCTGAAGAAGCGCCACTGGTCAAGGCCTGCAAGAACCTTCAGTTCCTCGTGCTTGACGAGTTGCACACGTACCGCGGGCGACAAGGGGCGGACGTTGCCATGCTGGTCCGTCGGACCCGCGAAGCGACAGGTGCACCGAAACTGCAATGTGTTGGCACATCCGCGACACTTGCAGGCGGCGGAACCTGGGACGAACAATCGGCAGGAGTCTCCGGGGTTGCCAGCCTCTTGTTCGGACATCCGGTAAGCCCCGAGAATGTGATTGGGGAAACGCTCGAAAGGGTCACCACCGAGTACGACTTCAGTGATGTTGATGTCGTCGAACATCTTCGGCGCCGTACGACGGCCTCTCCCCTCAGGCTGCCGTCTGAGTACGATGCGTTCCGTGAGGATGTCCTGGCATCGTGGGTGGAGAGTACGTTCGGTTTGCAGGCCGAGTCGGGCTCTGGCCGCCTGATTCGGCAAGAGCCGACGAGCATTACCGGCCCTGACGGCGCAGCCAAGCAGTTGGCGCAACTTGTCGATGTAGCGGAAGAGGTGGCTGTCACCGTGATCGAGGCCGTGCTTCTGGCCGGTTACAATTGCCGCTTGCCCCGGACGGGTTTCCCGGTCTTTGCGTTTCGCCTGCATCAGTTCATCAGTCGCGGGGATACTGTCTACGCTTCGCCAGAGCCGGCTCAGTCTCGGTACGTGACCGTGCAACGGCAGCAGTATGTCCCGAACGAGGGGCGCAAGCGCATTCTCCTGCCGCTCGCGTTCTGTCGGCACTGCGGCCACGAGTTCTACTCCGTCACCCGCCTCCTTGACCGCGATATTGGCGTTCACCGGTACCAGCCTCGCGACCTGAATGATCGCCTGCTGGATGACGATGGAGAGGCCGGCTTCCTGTATGTCAGCGACGAGAAGCCATGGCCGGAAGACGATGCGGCCGTACCCGACTACCTGCCTGACGATTGGAAAGACGCCGACGGCAAGGTGCTGCCCAACCGTCGTGATCATGTCCCGCAGCGCGTGCCTGTCACCCCGATCGGACATGAGGACACTTCCGGGGAAACGATGGCCTTCCTGGAAGCGCCTTTCAGATTCTGTCCTTGCTGTGGCGTATCCTACGCTTTCAACCAGCGCAGCGACTTCGGGAAACTGTCGGCTCTCGGGACGGAGGGGCGGAGTACCGCGACAACCATCCTCTCGCTCGGGGCGGTCCGGCATGTTCGGAAGATGGAGCTGCCGCCCAAGGCCCGGAAGTTGCTGAGCTTTACAGACAACCGACAGGACGCCTCACTTCAGGCCGGCCACTTCAACGATTTCATCGAAGTCGGCTTGATGCGAAGCGCCCTCTACGCAGCGCTTATTCAGAGGAGCAGCACCGGCGCGCAACACTCCGAACTGTCCCAACTGGTCTTCGATGCACTGGGCTTGCCATATGAAGACTATGCAAGCAGCCCCGAGGCGCAGAAAGGGATGGCCCGCATCGAGACCGAGCGCGCCCTGCGAAGTGTCCTCGGCTATCACCTGTATCGCGACCTGAAGCGTGGCTGGCGCATTACGGCCCCAAACCTCGAGCAGACCGGACTGCTTGAGATTGACTACCAGTCCCTGCCCGAGCTTTCTGCGGACGAAGAGGAATGGGCGGGTGCGCACGTAGCGCTGAAGAACGCAGCTCCGGCCGCGAGGGTATCCATATGCCGGGCGCTTCTGGACTGGATGCGTCGAGAACTCGCCGTCAAGGTGGACTACCTCAGCCAGGCCGAGCAGGAGCGCATGCTGCAGCAGAGCCGCCAGAGACTGCGACCGCCCTGGGGTTTCGACGAGTCCGAGCAACCGAAGAATCTCATCCACTCCGCAGTTCTCTACCCCCGGTCTAGGCGGCGATCCGGCGACTATGGCGGTGACGTCTTCCTCTCGGAGCGCAGCGGCTTCGCCCAGTACCTACGGCGGCAAACGACGTTCCCGGATCTCCACGAGAAACTCGGAATGGAAGACACGCGTCAGCTTATTCAAGATCTGATGCGTGTTCTGACAGCCTATGGGATCATCGAGAAGGTCCGGGATCCCTCTGATGCCGAGGACGTGCCCGGCTATCAACTCGTCGCGGACGCGATGGTTTGGCGTGCCGGCGACGGGACGCAGGGATACTACGACCCGATCCGACAACCGACGGAGTCCGACGAAGGCCAACCCATCAACGAGTTCTTCCGTGAATATTACCGGGTTGTCGCGGCAACGACGTACGGTCTCCACGCCCATGAGCACACGGCTCAAGTCACCTACGTCGAACGGGAGAAGCGCGAGAATGCCTTCAAAACTGTTGACGAGGGCGCGGACATGCCCCAGTTGCCTGTCCTCTACTGCTCCCCGACGATGGAACTGGGAATCGACATTTCGCAACTGAATGTCGTCAACATGCGCAACGTGCCCCCAACTCCCGCGAACTACGCCCAGCGTAGCGGACGGGCCGGGCGAAGCGGCCAACCGGCCCTCGTGTTCACCTACTGCTCTTCTGGAAGTCCACACGACCAGTACTTCTTCAAGCGCCCGGACCGCATGGTTGCCGGCGCCGTTTCACCCCCGCAGATCGATCTCGCCAACGAGGATCTCATCCGGTCGCATGTCCACGCCGTATGGCTGTCAGAGGCGAGACTGAAGCTGGGAGTCACCCTATCCGAGGTCCTGGACATTTCGGGAGACACGCCCTCGCTCGCGCTGCTGCCATCCATTCGCTCCGCTCTGGACGACTTCGCAATCCGTCAGCGGGCCGTCAGGCGTGCCGAGAGAATCCTCGATTCGATCAGCAAGCAACTCGCCGACGCGCCCTGGCACACCGTGGACTGGCTTTCGGAAGTCATGACGCACCTGCCACACGCATTCGAGCAAAGCTGTGAACGGTGGCGGGGGCTCTATCGGTCGGCCCTGAACCAGCTTGACACCCAGCATGCCGTGATTCGGGATGCGTCCAGGCCCGCCAAGGACAAGGACCAGGCCCAGAACCTCTACCGTGAGGCAAAGAGCAGACTGCAGCTTCTGACGAGCAGTGAAGGTGTCATCCAGTCGGACTTCTACAGCTATCGGTACTTCGCCAGTGAGGGCTTCCTGCCCGGCTACAACTTCCCGCGTCTTCCCCTTTCCGCGTACATCCCGGGTCGCCGGATCAAGGGCGGGCGGGACGAATATCTGTCGCGACCACGCTTCCTGGCCATTTCCGAATTCGGTCCGCGGGCGTTTATCTACCACGAGGGGTCGCGTTACATCATCCACCGAGTCGATCTGCCACCGCGGGAGAACGAGAAGGACTTGGTCACCAGCAGTGCCAAGATCTGCCCCGAATGCGGCTACCTCCACACCAGCGAAACGCCCGGATACCTGGAGCAGTGCAACAACTGTGAACACTGCAACGCCGAACTGGAAGCCGCACTGACGAATCTGTTCCGGTTGCAGAACGTCATGGCAAAACGACGGGACCAGATCAACTGCGACGAGGAAGAGCGGCTTCGGCTGGGCTTCGACATCAAGACGGCCGTACGCTACGCCGTGCGCGGTGGCCAGCTCTCGTGTCGGACAGCCGAAGTCTCCGATGCCTCGGGGAACCCATTCTGTCGCTTGTCATACGGTGACGCCGCGACCATTTGGCGTCTGAACCAGGGATTTCGGAAACGCAGCGGCGATCCCCCGGATGGCTTCGTGCTCGACATCGAACGCGGCTTCTGGGGTTCCCGACGCGACGAGGAGAAGGACGACGAGGATCCCCTCAGCCCCAGCACCATGCGCGTGATGCCGTTTGTCAGTGACAGCAAGAACTGTCTGTTGGTCGAGCCGGTGGCGGCGTTCTCGGAGAAGGATCGTGACACTGTGATGGCGTCATTGGAGGCCGCGCTCAAGAACGCCATCCAGACCCGATTCGAGCTTGAAGACCGGGAATTGGCTGCCGAGCCGCTGCCGAGCCGGTCCGATCGCCGGGCCATCCTGATCTATGAGGCCTCCGAAGGCGGCGCCGGCGTGCTCAGGCAACTCATGGACCAGCATCGGTTCCGTGAGGTCATTCGTGCCGCCCTCGACAACTGCCATTTTGACCCGGAAACCGGCGTGGACCGACGTCGTGCGCCCATGTCCCGGGAGGACTGCGAGGCCGCGTGCTACGATTGCCTCATGAGTTACACAAACCAGATGGATCATGAACTTCTGGACAGGAAGAGAATCGCTCCGTTGCTCCTGCCTCTGCGCGACGCCGTCGTGCGCTCCTCCGCCAGCCAGGTTCCCCGAGCTGAACACTTGAAGCGCCTGAAGGTGGTCGCGGGTTCCGACCTGGAGCGACGATGGCTCGATCTCTTGGAGGCCGGCAATTACGCCCTGCCCACCCATGCTCAGGAGTTGATTCCGGACTGCCGGACTCGCCCTGACTTTCTCTACCGTGATCGGTACGTAGCCGTCTACATCGACGGGCCCCCTCACGACTTTCCGGAACGGCAGCAACGCGACACCGACCAGACCGAGGCGTTGGAAGACAGCGGCTGGACGGTGCTTCGCTTCCACCACCAGGACGACTGGCAGGCCATCGTCGCACGCAACCCGGGTTTGTTTGGGGGTGGCAAGTGAGCTACGCAGTTGGATCACTCATCAGTGCACGTGGTCGAGAGTGGGTCGTGTTGCCGGAGACCCGCGACGATCTCGTCATCGCCAAGCCTTTGGGCGGCACCGATGACGAGGTGACGGGAATCCTGCCGTCTCTGGAGACGATCCAGCCTGCCAGCTTCAGTCTGCCCAGGATCGAGCACCTCGGTGATTACCGTTCATGCCGGTTGCTCCGCGATGCTCTCCGCATCGGGTTCCGTAGCAGTGCCGGCCCGTTCCGTTCTTTCGGCCGCATCGCGGTCGAGCCCCGTCCGTACCAACTCGTTCCCCTCATGATGGCACTGAAGCTGGACCCCGTGCGCCTGCTGATCGCCGATGACGTCGGCGTTGGCAAGACGGTGGAAGCCTGCTTGGTTGCGCGTGAACTGCTCGATCGGGGTGAATGCACACGGCTCTGCGTGCTGTCCCCCCCTCATTTGGCCGAACAGTGGCAACGGGAAATGCGCGAGAAGTTCCACATCGATGCCGAACTGGTTCTCGCCAGCACGGTGCGTCGGTTGGAGAAGCACTGCACACTCGGGCAGTCAGTCTTTGAGGCCTACCCATTCACCGTCGTCTCCATTGACTACATCAAGTCCGACCGGCGCCGCGACGAATTCCTACGGACCGCTCCCGATCTGGTCATCGTCGATGAGGCCCACGGATCCGGCTTCGATTCGGCGCGCAGCTCTGGCCGGCATCAGAGACACCTCCTTGTCAAACGCCTGAGCGAAGACGCCAACCGGCATCTCATTCTGGTAACCGCAACGCCCCACTCAGGCAAGGAAGCGGCCTTCCGGTCGCTCCTGGGGTTCCTCAAGTCAGAGTTTGTTGATTATCCCGAGGATCTGACCGGACAGCAAAACGAGAGATTTCGCCGTGAGATCGCCATGCACTTCATTCAGCGTCGGCGTGCCGATATTCTCCACTTCCTTGGTGAAGAGACGGAGTTCCCCGAATGTGAAGCTAAGGAGGCCCAGTATTCGCTGTCCCCGCAGTACAAAGCTCTCTTCGGCAAAGCGCTGGAGTACGCCAGAGAAATCGTCCGCGACGAGACCGGCGGCCGACACCGGCAGCGTGTCCGTTGGTGGTCCGCGCTGGCGTTGCTCCGTTCCCTGGCTTCCAGCCCTGCTGCCGCTGCCGCCACGCTCAGAAGCCGAAGTGCGGCCTTGGACACGACTACGGTGGAAGACGCAGACGAAATCGGACGCCGGCAGGTTCTCGACATGGACGACGTCGATTCCGTGGATGCATCCGACACGGTACCAGGCGGCGACTCCATCTCAGAAGAGAGCAGCGACAGCGAACTGAGCCGACGTCAACTGCTGGCTCTTGCCCGCCAGGCTGACGAACTACGCGGCGACCATGACGCGAAGCTGCTAACGGTCGTGAAACACCTGAAGAAGCTCGTGAATGACGGCTTCCGCCCGGTTGTGTTCTGCCGGTTCATCCAGACGGCCGAGTACCTGGCCGAGCAGTTGCGGGAACGTTTGCCGAACAAGGTCGAGATCGCATCCGTGACCGGACTCTTGCCGCCGGATGAACGGGAACGGCGCATCCTCGATCTCGCCTCATCCGAGCCGCGTGTCCTGGTCTGCACGGACTGCCTGTCGGAAGGAATCAACCTCCAGGACCACTTCGATGCCGTCGTCCACTATGACCTGAGCTGGAACCCCACGCGCCACGAACAACGAGAGGGGCGCGTTGACCGTTTCGGCCAGCCGCGGAAGGTCGTCCGAACTCTGACCTACTATGGCCAGGACAACCAGATCGACGGCATCGTCCTCGACGTGCTGCTCCGTAAGCACAAGCAGATCAAGACTTCCTTGGGTATCTCCATTCCGATCCCGGCTGACACGGAAGCTGTCGTAGAAGCCGTCTTCGAGGGGCTGCTGCTGCGTGAAAGTTCCGGCGGCAAGGTCGCCGATTACCTGCCC
>JGI10211J34971_10002965_pt1 | contig 13669 bp, 10 predicted proteins | sample Etolagsediment_FD_34971 | JGI IMG/M metagenome (IMG submission 34971) | reverse complement strand
CTTTCCCAAAGGTTCCGATTTCGGCGAAACCGAAGCCCTTCCCGCCATCTGGGAAAAACCCGCCGATTTTGCAGCGGCCGTGAAAATGCTCCAAGATGCGGCCAATACACTGGGCGCCGCCACCATGTCCGGCGATATGGCCGCCACCGGCGCCGCGTTTGGCGGACTGGGTAAAGCGTGCAAAAACTGCCATGAAAATTTCCGCGAGAAGAAAAAGCAATAACGTGACCAGATCGCACAAAACGAGCCAACACCGCACCAAAGCCCTGGACACATACGTGGCCGGGGCTCTGGTGATGTTGGTTTCTTTATGCGCGTTTCCCGTCTTTGCCCAAGACCGCGGAGCCCAAAACCCTGTGGGCCAAGACCTTGTGGCTGACGGTGAATACATCTTCAATCTTGCGGGGTGCGTCGGTTGTCACACGGACAAAAAAACCAAGGGGCCCCTTCTGGCGGGGGGGCGCGCCTTTAAAACCGACTTCGGCACTTTTTTCAGCCCCAACATTACACCCGATTTAGACACCGGCATTGGCCGCTGGAGCTTCGCTGACTTTCGCAGCGCCTTGCGCGACGGCCTTCGCCCCGATGGCGCGCATTATTTTCCGGCCTTTCCCTACACCTCCTACACCCACATGACGGACGACGACATCAGCGCCCTGTGGGCGTATCTCCAGGCCCAGCCAAGCGTTTCCCAGCCCAATCAAGCCCATCAACTCAAAGCCCCCTTCGGCTGGCGTTGGTTGGTCGGCTTTTGGAAGATCCTGTATTTTGAAAAAGGTCCAAAACCTGAGTGGCCGCGCGGGCGCTATATCGCCGAGGCGTTGTCGCATTGCCCCGAATGCCACACCCCGCGCAATTGGCTTGGCGGTCAGAAGACCAACATGGCCTATGGGGGCACCAAGAAAAACCCCGAAGGCCTCATCATCCCCAACATCACACCCGACTTAGAAACCGGGACCGGAAAATGGAAAACTGGCGATTTTGATATGCTTTTTTCCATCGGCATGTTGCCCGACGGCGACTTCGTTGGCGGGGTGATGGGCGAATCGGTATCGCACTCCACCAGCAAAATGACCCTTGAAGATCGCAAAGCTCTGATCACCTATTTGCAATCCGTGGCCCCCGTCCACAATCCGGTCAAACCTCAGAAAGCGGAGAAATCAGGGACAGACGCATGGTAACATCCCAAAAACGTCACCCTTGGGCGTAAAATATACCGCCTCTTCTATCAGGGTGATTGCAGTGCACTCTCTGTGCATTTAGTGTTATAGACACGATCGAGATGGGCCACCCTTAAGAACCAGGAGCTGGGGGACAGTGCAGAAATCCGTCATAGTAGGTGTGCTCGGTGTTGTGATCATCGCCGTTGCAGTTGGGCTCAGCGTCATGCTGGGCGAATCTGATGCGCCCATGACGGAGGCGCAAAACCCCACAACCGCCCCCGCAACAGCCCAAGTTGAAAAAATTATCCCCCCGTCCTTTGACGTGGTGCGGGTGAACCCCGAAGGCAACGCGGTGATGGCCGGTCGTGCCCATCCCGGCAGCCACGTCGAAATTTTGGATGGGGAAACGGTTTTTGGCACCGTGGCGACGGATGGCCATGGCGAATGGGTGTTTGTCCCCGAAACCCTTTTGCAACCCGGCGAACGCCGCCTGGGCCTGCGCATGCTGATGGACGGACGTGAACCGCTGTTGTCTGATCATGTGGTCATTTTGGTGGTGCCAGAACGCGGTGCCAGCAGCGACGGAGCCTTGGCGCTGAAAGTGCGTCGCGACGGCACCGGCCCCAGTGAAGTTCTGCAAAAACCCGGCCCCGAAGATGTCTTCGGCGTCGATGCCGTAGATTACGGCGGCGGCAATTTGACCATCAGCGGCCATGCCAAACCGGGTCATGCGGTTCAGCTTTACGTCGACAATCACTTCATTGGGCGCTCTCTTGCCGATGAAGCGGGTCGCTGGCACATCACCCCTGAAACCGACATTGCGCCGGGCACCTATAGCCTGCGCGCCGACATGATTGATGATAGCGGCCAAGTCATCGCACGGCGGGAATTACCCTTCCAACGCGCCGAGCCGCAAGACATTGAAAGCCTGGCCCCGGGAAGTTTTGTTGTTGTTCAGCCCGGCAACAGCCTGTGGCGCCTGGCCGAACGCACCTATGGCAAGGGCCTGCGCTATCATATGATTTACGAGGCAAATCAATACCTTATCCGCAATCCAAACCTGATTTATCCAGGCCAACTTTTCCGCCTGCCGGGTCAATAAGCTGTATTTTGCGCCTCGTATTTGTCTAAAAATTCAAGACTTAACCTATTGCTTCCGTGCAACTACAATGCGCGCAAACTGGATCGGGCCATATCCATCGGCCAACACATAAGGAAATGCATTTCGTGAAGACCATCTTGGTACCTATCAACCGCGCAGGTTGGCCGTTTATCGCTCTTTTTGCCGTCATCGCCATGGCGCTGGGCGCTTACTCTGAGCCGTTGGGTTGGGTTGGCCTCGTGCTCACCTTGTGGTGCGTTTATTTCTTCCGCGATCCTGACCGCATGACGCCGACCCGCGCAGGCCTTGTGATTGCCCCTGCGGATGGGCGCGTGTGCTTGATCGACGAAGCCGTTCCCCCGGCCGAATTGGAGATGGGTGACGAGGCCCGCCCCCGGGTGTGCATCTTCATGAACGTCTTCAACGTGCATGTGAACCGTGCGCCCATGGACGGGGTGATTTCCAAAATTGCTTATCGACCCGGTAAGTTCTTCAATGCCGAGCTCGACAAAGCCAGTGAATTTAACGAACGCATGTCGCTTTCCATGCACACGAAGACGGGTCACGACATTGCGTTTGTGCAGATTGCCGGACTGGTGGCGCGGCGCATCCTGTGCCAAGTCGAAGAAGGCACCCACATGCAAGCCGGGCAACGTTTTGGCCTGATCCGCTTTGGCTCACGCGTCGACGTTTATTTGCCCAAGGGTGGACAGTCGCTTGTGACCGTTGGCCAATTGACGACCGCTGGCGAAACCGTGATTGCGGATTTAGAGGCTTCTGAGTCTGCGCGCACAGGTGAGGTACGCTGATGACGGATGTGAGCCCGGCGCTTCCCGAACACCCCAAGCGCCCAAAGCGTAGACGCTTATCGCTGAATGTGATGATCCCCAATATGCTGACGCTGCTGGCGTTAAGCTCCGGCTTGACCGCTATTCGTTTTGCCTATGAGGGGCGTTGGGAACACGCGGCGCTGGCGATCTTGGCCGCCGCCATTTTGGATGCCCTGGACGGTCGCATTGCCCGACTGCTCAAAGGCACGTCCAAATTCGGCGCTGAGCTGGATTCTTTGGCCGACATTCTCAGCTTTGGCGTCGCACCGCCCATGATGCTGTATTTCTGGTCGTTGAAAGATATGGGCCGGGTGGGCTGGATTGTGGTGGTGCTGTTTGCGGTGAGTTGTGCCTTGCGTCTGGCGCGCTTTAACACCGCTGCCGAAGACCCCAATCCCCCCGCGTGGTCCTCCACGTTTTTTTCCGGCGTTCCGGCCCCCGCAGCGGCGGGCCTGGCCTTGCTGCCCATGATCATTTCATTCAACCTGTTTGAAGAGTATGTGCGCCGTCCCGAGGTGGTTGCCGTTTTCATGGTTGTCGTGGCCCTGCTGATGGTCAGCTCCATCCCCACCTACTCGTTCAAAAAGGTCAAACTTCGCCCCAAGTGGGTGTTGCCGTTGATGGTCACCGTCGGCTTGGTGATCGCCAGCATGCTCAGTGCACCGTGGGCGACATTGTCAGGTATTTTGGCGGTGTACTTGGTTTCCATCCCGTTCGCCATCCGCAGTTACCGCACCATCTGCGTGCGCACCGGTACATGCAACTCAGGCGACGAAGACGACTTGGATGAAGATGAAAGCGACGATCTTTAAGGGGCCTATACAGGGGAATTTCTTTCCGGCACCAAATCGCGAATTGCGGCCAGATAGTCTTTATCGCGACGCCACAAATCCAAAACCTTGAGCGCTTCGGCCTGATCTATGGTGCGATAGATGTCCAATAAGATGTTCACTTCGGCGCGGGTGGCGTCTGCGCGACCGGGGGCCACCCGGCGGCTTTTGCGGTAGATGGTGACAAAATCATATTCGGAAAAATCTATGGCCTTGCACGCGATGGCAATCCCTTCGCCCGCCTTATCAAATACGATCCGGCGAATGACGACGTCACTCAACTGAGTCAAATCTGAAAAAATCGCCAAAAACAGGGGGATTTCCCCATCCAACAAGGTTTTTACCAACATTTCCGGTGTGATCATACCCCGTTCACGCAAGCTTTTGATGAGTTCTGAGGAGAGGTCGGTTTTTTCCGTCAAGGTGGATTCATAGCCCTCACGGGCCGCTTGCTCCAACAACCGATCAACGGAAGCCGTATCGATGTCATAGTGCTCAATGATGTGATGGCGTAGGGCGGCTGAAACCCACATAAACATTTTTTTCGCCAACTCTTGCGGCAATTCCGTGCGCCTCAGCAACGGCTCCTGGAACGTATCGACCCGTTTGGATTGATCGACCAAATATTCAAACGCCGCGTGGGAAATTTGTGCACTTTCATTTTCCAGCAACTGGGCAATAACGCCCACATTTTCGGTTTCAATCAAGGCATCTGAGACCACTTCGCTGATGCCATCGCGGAGCGTGATCGCCAAATGGAATTCTTCCGTGCGCAAGCGAATGATTTCAATGAGATCTTCGTCGCGCAGCACCTTGCTTTTGGTCAAAATGGGATAGGCCACTTCCAATTCGTCCGAAGCCAGTTCCTTAATCAGAGCGCGCGGGACGTCGTCATCAGTGGCGAACTTTTCGCTCAACTTCTTGCGCACCGAAACCTCAACCTCGCGCACAAGCTGATGGATGATGTTGAACATAAGGCTTTTTTCACGATCACTCAGCACAGTCCCTTGATCTTCAAAGAGACTGTCAACGATCGCAGCGAGTTCCGTCTTGCTCTCGGCCGTTTTTTCGCGAGCCAAATCCAGCAAACGGCCCACATCCAGCGTCGGTTTCATGCTGACCTCGTGATCATAGGTATTCTCAGGGCTCCATCGTAGAGTAGCATAACTGCTTTTGCTGTCGCGGTCATTAGATCCATTCGCATGTACCAAAACGGCAAAGGCACTGCCCTCTCTCTACACTCAGTTGTTATATATTGTGCATAAAATGCCCTTATTAAATGAAATATTCTCTTTATAATCCTTATGATTTATGGTTAATAAGAGCACCCGTTCCGAATCATTTAAGGTATTACGACCAGTGAATGCGCTTCGTGCCCGCAAGCCCAGGAATTGGCCCTCATTCTCCGGCAATGCCGAAGAAAGGGCGTCGAGTGCGCTTTCGCGGCTGGAAGATATGTCGCGCCTCGTTTCCGAAGTGATTTGGGAAATCGATAAATCTGGCGCGCTGGTGTTCGTATCCAAACGTTGCACCGAAGTTTTCAATCTTTTACCACAACAGATGATCGGCAAAAAGCTGACCGATTTTGGCACCTTTTACGGATCGGACGAGACCGAAAAAGAGCCCGATTGGTCCCTCCCCTTTCGCGATCACCTGTTCCAGATTCAGAACAAAGACGGCTCTGTGCGGTCCTACATGTTTAATGGCTTGCCGCATTTTGACAAAGACACATGGCAGCTCATGGGCGTTTACGGCACCGCCGAAGACATCAGTGACAAGCTGGAAGCGGATAAGCAACTGCACATGCTGTCGGAAATTATCGAACAAAATCCCTCCATGGTTTTTGTCACCGATTTATCCGGCACCATTGAGTACGTCAACACCATGTTCACGACCATGACGGGCTACACCAAAGAAGAAACGATTGGACAAAATCCGCGCATGTTGCAATCGGGCCTGACGCCACAAGCAACCTATGAAGACATGTGGTCGACCATCTTGTCCGGGCAAAAGTGGCAAGGCGAGATTCAAAACAGGCATAAAGACGGCAAGGTTTTTTGGGCCAACTTAACCGTTAACCCAATCGCGTTGTCTTCGAAGGCGATCAATCATTTTGTGGCCGTACACGAAGACATCACGGAACGTAAACTGGCTGAAGAGCGCCTCACGTTGGCGAAAGAGCAGGCGGAAATTGCGTCCAAGGCAAAATCCGAGATTCTCGCCAACACCAGTCACGAGTTGCGCACCCCTTTGAACGCCATCATCGGGTTTTCCAGTTCAATCAAAAACGGCATTTTTGGTCCTCTCAACAATCCGGCGTACGACGATTACATCGATATCATCAAGGAATCGGGCGAGCATCTGTTGGCGTTGATCAACGACATCTTGGATGTCGCCTCCCTGGAAGCCTCACAGATCTATTTGTATACCGACACCTTCAAATTGATCGATGTTTTGGAATCTTCTTTACGTTTGGTCTTGCCGCGCGCCCAACAAGCGGGCATCACCATCACCTATCCGAATATCGACAAAAATCTTTGTCTGTGTGCCGACGAACGGCGTATCAAGCAGATTTTCATAAACCTGTTGTCCAACGCCGTGAAATTCACCGCCAAGGATGGGTCAATCGTCATTGCTGCGACCTTAGAACAAGACGGCGGTTTGACCATCGCCGTGACCGACACCGGCATCGGCATGGATGAGGCCGACATCACCAAAGCCATGACCCAGTTCGGCCAAGTGGAAAGCGACCACACGCGCAAATATCACGGTAACGGCCTAGGTCTGCCATTAACCCAGGGGCTGGTGGAACTGCATGGCGGTACGCTGCACATTGACAGCCAAAAGGGTACGGGCACGACGGTGAGTGTGCGGCTGCCCAAGGCCTGTGTTGCCGAATTCGCAACGCTTTAAACCAAATCGTAACCACATGGGATGAGCAGAACATTAGCGGTCGCGCACATATGTGTTGCGCTCGCACCTCAGTTCGAGGACAATCTTGGAAGATCGTGGGGGCGCTCAAAAAACAAAATAGGCGTTAATGCTCATATGGTTGATCTTGCTGCCCCCGCACAGCGCCCCCACCCCACCAGCTCTGCGCGCGTACAATATTGGCCCGGAACACCCATTCCTGTTGTCGCCGTCCTGATTGTCATCGCAGCCAGTGTCTTAGCGTTTGACTTAATCATGCCGCTTGGTGTGGCGGGTGGTGTTCCTTACATCGCGTTGGTGCTGGCAGGGTATTGGCTCAATGATCGTCGCCACATTTACACCTTGGCCGTTATCGGCTCCGTGCTCACCATGGTGGGCTACCTCGGTTCACCGGACGGGGGCATTCCTTGGGTGGTTCTGACCAACCGCGCCCTTGCGCTGTTCGCCATTTGGACCGCAGCCTTTTTAACCTATTCCTACAAAAAAGCCGAACGCCGCGAACGCATCTTGTCCCATGCCGTTGAACAAAGCGGCGATCTGGTGTTTATCACCGATCTCAAGGGCGACATTATCTACACCAACGCACAATTCACGGCGGTTACGGGATATCAACAATCCGAGGTGCTTGGCAAAAACCCTCGACTGCTCAAATCAGGGCACACGCCCGCCGAAACCTATGAACACTTGTGGGAAAATTTGCTGGCCGGGAAACCTTGGCGCGGCGAAATTCAGGACCGCTGCAAGGATGGCAGCACGTATTGGGCCGCAGCCCGCGTCACCCCCATCCGCGACAGAGAGGGTCAAATCACCCATTTCCTCGCCATGCACGAAGACATCACCGCACGCAAAACCGAACATCAACAGCTCATCACCGCCCGTGTAGAAGCCGAAATGGCCAACCGCACCAAATCTGAATTTTTGGCCAACATGAGCCACGAATTACGCACTCCGCTCAATGCCATCATCGGTTTTTCCAATTTGTTGAAGAACAAAACCGTCAGCGGCCTTTTGGGGGCTAAGCAGCTGGAATACGTCAACGATATTCATGAATCAGGTGAACATCTGCTGGAACTCATCAATGACGTTTTGGACGTGTCCGTCATTGAAGCCCAAAGCCTCAATCTCCAAGAGGAACTCATCGACCCCATCAAAGCCGCCAGGGCCGCTTTGCGCATTGTTGCCGGGCGCATTGATAACGGACAGCTGGATCTGGTGGAAACCCTCGACGTGCCTGAGGTTGAACTTTACCTCGACGAAAGACGCTTTAAGCAAATCTTGCTCAACCTGCTGGCCAACGCCGTCAAGTTTACGCCCGAAGGCGGACGTGTGGAACTCTCTGCCCAATACCGACCTGGCGATGAGCTTCGCTTTTGCATAACAGATACGGGCATCGGCATGGACGAGGCCGAATTGGCAAAGGCGCTCACCAAATTTGGCCAAGTTGATAGCAGCCTCGCGCGGCGCTATGAAGGCACCGGGTTGGGTTTGACGTTGGCCACCGGGCTCGCCGAAGCCTTAGGGGGAAAACTGAAACTCACCAGCGAAAAAGACGTCGGGACAACGGCCACGCTGACGTTTTCTGCCAAACGCATCGCCCAACGCCCCACCCAAGCCGTGGCTTAGATCTCAGCTTAGGGCCGAGCCTATTTTTCGCGCCTGCCACCACCCAGCAACATTCGCCCGCAGCATCAGCAGTGCGGGGGTTAAAATCAACGTCAAGATCGTCGCAAACCCCAATCCAAACACGATGGAAATGGAAAGCTGCACCCACATCTGGTTTGCCGGCGCGTCGATCACAATGGTGCGACCGATGAAATCGATGCCGATGTTCATGGCCATGGGCAACAGCCCCAGCATGGTCGTCACCGTGGTCAACAACACTGGCCGCAGACGCTGCGCACCCGTTTGCATGATGGCTTCACGGGTATCAGAGGTGGTTTGCTTCAAGCGATCAAAGGTATCGATCAAAACAATGTTGTTGTTCACGACAATACCCGCCAGCGCAATCACACCAATGCCGCCCATCACAATACCGAACGGTTGCCCGGTGATCAGCAAGCCGATAAACACGCCAATGGTGGACATCACCACCGCAGACAAAATCAACAAACTGGAATAAAAACTGTTGAATTGAGTGACCAAGATAATCGCGATGAGAAACAGCGCCACCCCAAATGCCTTCACCAAAAAAGCTTTGGCCTTGTCTTGTTCTTCGTCCTCACCTTTGAAGCGAATGGAAATTCGGGGATCCAAATCGGCGGCAGCAATGTACGCTTGTATGCCCTTGACCACCGCGTCCGCCAACACCCCTTCGACCACGTCAGCTTTCACCGTCACCACGCGTTTCACGTCGGTACGGCTGATGGTGCCGGTTTTGGCGCGCGCCTCCATGGTGACAAAATTGGTGATCGGCACTTGGCCGGCCAAGGTTTGAACCCGCAAACTTCTAAGCTGATCCAAATTGCGATACGATTTCGGAAAACGGGCGCGAATATCCAACTCTTCATCGGTATCCGTGGGACGGTATGCCCCCAGTTTAATCCCCGACGTGGCCAAACGAACGGTGCTGCCGATCGACGACACGTTGGCCCCAAACTTGGATGCCTGGGCGCGATCCACCTCAAACACCCAGTCGATGCCGGGCAACGGCAAGGTATCTTCGATGTCTTTCAAATTGGCGTTTTTGCTCAACTCGGCAACAATGTGCCGGGCTGTCGGTTCCAGCAGTTCGGGATAGCGCGATGAAATTTCGATCTGCACCGGTTTACCCACCGGCGGACCGCCTTCTCGCTTCGCCATGTTCACGATGACGCCCGCAATGGGCCGTGTACGTTTGCGAATTTCATCCAAAATCTGATCGGCCTTGGGGCGTTTGTCCCAATCGTAAAACTCCAAAAACACCGTGCCGATAATGTCTTCTGCAGCTTCACCGTTGGGATTGGAGCGGGTGCGGGTGTAAACCGTTTCGATGCCGTCGACTTGCAGAATTTCCATCTCGATTTCGCGCATCAAGGCATCGCGTTCCCAAATCGATAAATTCCCCCGCGCCCGAACCTGGACCTGAGCACTGCTGGGTTCGGTTTTGGGAAAAAACTCAATCCCATTTCCAAACAGCCCATAGATCAGCAACACACCAACCAGAGTGGCAAACGCCCCCAGCGCAACCCAAGCCGGATGCTTCAGGGCCTTTTCCAACAGGTTGAGATACGTCTGGGTGATTACGCCAAGATGCTCGGCATCACCGACTTTGCGGACTTGAGCACCTTGAGGGTTAACCGTGTTGGCTTTGCCAATGTACGCCCCCAATGCCGGAACGAACACCAACGCCATCAGCAACGACGCCGACAAGGTGGCGATCAGCGTGATCGGCAGGTACTTCATAAACTCCCCCACCACACCGGGCCAAAACAGTAACGGTAAAAACGCCGCAAGCGTGGTCAAAGTGGCCGCGATGATCGGCCCTGCCATGCGTTTGGCCGCAAGCGCATAGGCTTTTTTTCGGTGCAAGCCTTCTGTCATTTTTCGATCGGCGTATTCGGTCACCACAATGGCGCCATCCACCAACATGCCGACAGCCAACACCAGACCAAACAACACCACGATGTTCATGGTCATACCCATGGCGTTCAACACCAGCACGCCGGTCAAGAATGACCCCGGTATAGCAACCCCCACCAACCCGGCAGAGCGCAAGCCCAACGCAGCCACGACCACGATCATGACCAACAGGACCGCACTGATGACGGAGTTTTCCAGGGTCGACAAGCGCTCTTTGATATCCGTCGACTTATCTTGAGCGTAGGTGACGTTGACGGCATTTTTTAAGCCATCGGGCCACGACGCGCGCTCTTTTTCGACCAATTCCCGCACCTTGGACACGGTTTCGATCAGGTTCTCGCCTGAGCGTTTGGAGACTTCCAGCGTCACCGCACGGGCACCGTTGATACGGGCAAAGCTGGAGGGATCCTTGAAAGCGCGCCGCACTTCACCAATGTCGCTCAAGCGCACCACGGCATCGCCATCAACGGTAACGGGCAAAGCCATGATTTCAAGAACGTCCGTGAGCAGCCCTGGAACCTTGAGGGTAAAGCTGCCCCGTCCGGTATCTTGGGCCCCCGCCGCCACCAACTTGTTGGAGTTTTTGACATTGGCGATCGCGGTGTCGGGGCTGAGACCGTAGCTTTCGACCTTCACCGGGTCGATCAGGATTTCCACCATCTCGTCACGAGTCCCGGTCAATTGGGCTTTCAAAACCGGGGTTAGACCTTCCAGTTCGTCTTTTAGGTCGCGCCCCAATTGAAGCAAGGCCCGTTCCGGCACATCGCCCGACAAGCTCACCACGACAATCGGAAATTCCGAGAAATTGATTTCTTCAATGACCGGGTCTTCACTGTCCGCAGGCAGATCGGGCTTGGCGTCATCGACTTTTTCACGCACATCCGAAAGGGCTTGCTTGACGTCGAACCCGGCTTCAAATTCCAGCACGATGTTGGCTCCGCCCTCGTAGCCCTTGGCGCGCATTTCTTTGAGTCCTTCGACCGAGCGCAGTTCCAATTCCAAGGGACGAATGATCAGGCTTTCACTGTCTTCGGGCGAAATCCCTTCGTGGACCACGCGCACAATGACCAGCGGAATATTGATATCGGGTTCAGCTTCTTTGGGGATCTCGACATAGGCAACGCTGCCCGCAATCAGCAACAGCAACAATGTCGATATGGTGGTGCGGGCGTGATGAAACGCCAGGTCGATAATGCCCTGCATGGCTTAGTTTCCTTCACCATTGAGGGCGCCGTTGGGGGAGCCATTCGGTAAGGCGTTGTCGTCACTCATGGTTTTTAATTCCCCCTCAACGATGCTGACGCTTTGGCCCGGCGTGACGAATTCTTGCCCAACGGTGATGATTCGCGCCTCATGGGGCAACCCCGTCAACCAGATGCCGTCTTCCGTATCGGAAACCATTTCGACGGGGTGAAATTCCACGACATTATCGGCATTCACCGTTTTCACGCCAACCGCGCCCAAGTCGTTCAAGGTCAACAGGGCGGGCGAAATGTTGTGCGCGACCACCTGATGCATGGGCAGGTGCAGTTCAGCCGTCATGCCTTCCGGCACCGACTGGTCGGGCACGGGCATGGTGACTTCGACGCGAAAGGTGCGGGTTAAGGCGTTGGACGATTTGGCGATGAAGGAGACGGTCCCCTGTACGACCCGTTGGTCCGGCAAACGCACGTGGGCCGCGCCGCCCAACTCAATGGCGTGGATGTCGCGTTCCGCCACTTCGCCGATGGCCAACATGGTGGTTAAATCGATAACCCGGGCGACAATGGCTCCCTCTTTGTCGATATAATCTCCCGCTTTCAAGGGCAGTTCATCAACGATGCCACTGAACGGAGCCGTAATGGTGGCGTTTTTGAGGTCCCGCTCGATCCCCGACACTTGCGCCCGCGCAGCTTCCAGGTCCGCCTTGGCCTGAGCCACGTTAAGTTGGGAACTGTAGCCGCCCTTGCTGAGTTTTTTGGCTGAATCGTAGGCAATTTTGCGCTGTTCAAGACGTGCCCGCGCTTCGGCCAACAGCTCCGGTCGGTTTTCGGAATCAATTTTCACCAACACATCGCCGGTGTTGACCTGTGCGCCTTTTGCGATTGTGATTTCAGACACCCGGCCAGGCACTTCGGCCCGCACAGAGACGGCTTTATCGGCCTCGATACGGCCCAAAACCGACAGCGTACGAATATGGTCTTGGCTCACAACCGTGCTGACGCGCACGCGTGTCAACACGGTGTCTGCCGGGGCCTCCCCCGTCACCGCTTGGGGCTCATCATCATTGAACACGCCAGACACCATCCACACCCCGGTCAGAAGGGCAATGGCTATGGCGATTTTATGAGATTTTTCAAGATACATCGGTTTATTCCTGGGCTTTGGCAGCAATCTAAAAGGGCGTCATATTGAGCATGCGGCGAGGCCTCATTGGTCCTCTTCCGTCTGTTTTTCCAAACATTCGCGCAGGGCTTCCATATCCCGCCAACCTTCGCCTTTGGGTGCGCTCAGAAACGCTTCGCGGTTGTCGTCCATGTACTTCAAAACGCCTTCATAAAAGGCCAAGCCGTATCCGCGAACAAATCGACGTCCACGCGACAGCCCCTCGTTATCCAAGTTTTTAATCTTGTCGACAAAAGTCCGATGCAGTTCGGCATAAGCATCAAAAACATTTGCCAAATGATCGTCTTCCATTTGGTCGGCAAAAAACATCATGAAGAGCGTTTCTGAACGGACCCGGTCCATTTCTGGACTTTTTCTCAACGCGGCGCGAAAAGCCGCCAATCCCGCTGCCGAGATGGCATAGATTTTTTTATCGGGTCTGCCGTCTTGCGCTTGAACCGTACACGTCACGTCACCGCTTTTGAGCAGTTCGGCCAAGGCTGGATAAATGGAGCCATAACTGGCTTGATGAAAGTGCGCAAACGGCCCTTCTTCAAACATTTTACGGATTTCATAACCGCTGGCATCGCCAAGGCTTAACACGCCCAGACACAAGGTCTTCACGTTCATAATTCAAACTCCGCAGGTGCTCTCAAACACTCGGGGACGCAGCCTCAAAAAATGAGGAGGGGAGCGTGCCCAGGCCCTTCAATATATCAGCCTTTCATATATCAGACCGATATATAAATAACAAGCTCAGTTCTGATCAGTCAAGACGTGATGGTGCCCGCGTTTCGCCTTGTCGCAACCTCATAATTTCACCAGTACTTAAATGTTGGTTTTACAAAAAAATCGATAATTACACCCACAACATCCATTTTATCTAATATA
>JGI10211J34971_10002964_pt1 | contig 13670 bp, 16 predicted proteins | sample Etolagsediment_FD_34971 | JGI IMG/M metagenome (IMG submission 34971) | reverse complement strand
TGGGGTATGCTGAAATACAGTGCGAGATGGAAATATGGCGGGTAATCCTGGATGGCGCCGTTCAACCGGCACATCGATGCCACGGTGTAGGGAGCAGCTTGCTGGAAACCGCTATCGAACACAGCCGCAAGCTGGGGACACTGGTAGCACACATTCCTGTAGCCGAGATAATGACGTCGTCCCGGATCTTTGTGGAGAAAAGGGGATTTGCCTTGGTGCGGCATTACCGGCACATGGGCCTTACCAGCTATAAAAGAGCGGCCCTTCCCGCAATCCATGGCTATGAGGTTCGCCACTTCACCTATGATGACGAAGAGGGACTCCGTATTCTTCAGAACCTTGCCTTTGCCGATAGCTGGGGATTTCGCCCCAACACGACAGAAGAGATCCACTATCTGGTGAATACCAGTCTTTGTCATCCAGAGGGCATTCTCCTCGTCACTGAGGGTCATAGAATGGTGGCCTACTGCTGGGCAATTGATGACGCAGTAGACGGTGAAAAAGCGTACGTTCAAATGATGGGGGTAGACCCCGCTTATCGTAATCGAGGGCTGGGCAGGATAGTATTAGCGGCGGGGATCGAGTATCTCATGGAACGAGGGATGAAGAAGATTGAGCTTATGGTGGATAGCGAGAACGCCTCTGCCCAGTGTCTTTACCAGTCTCTTGGTTTCAAACAAAAAGGCATACTCCTGTGGTATGAGAAAAGGCTAAGCCCCCGTTAGCTCCTCATAGACATTCAGAACCTGTCGGGCCACCATAGACCACTCGTATTTCATCACCGATGGGCGTGCCGCATCTCCCATACGTTGCTTGAGCTTTTCGTCATTCAAGAGGAGTTCCAATCGCTGCGCAAAGGCCTCGGGAGAGAGCTTATCTACGAGGTAGCCTGTCTCCCCATCTTTGAGTATGGTCGCTAGACCACCAACACGCGAAGCCACCACCGGAATGCCGCAGGCCAAAGCCTCGACAGCCACCAGGCCAAAACTCTCATGGTAGGATGGAACAACGCAAATATCAGCAGCACTATATAGCAGAGGCATCTCCCCGTGTTTCATAGCCCCATAGAAAGTCACCTTTCCATCGAGGCCCAACTCGGTGGAGAGGGTTCGCAGCCGGGTTAATTCGTCATCGCTCGCCGAGTCTCCCCCTATGATGAAGAGATGCAACTCCCTATTGTCTGACAGGCATGGCACGGCGCGCAGCAGGATATCAATCCCCTTGAACGGCTGAATCCTGCCAGCGTAAAGCAGAATAGTGGAGTTGTTGGAGAGACCCAGCTCACTGCGTGCCTTATCTTTATCTATGGGGTGAAAAAGATCCAAGTCGACCCCACAGGGAATAACCTTGACCTTTTCCGGCTGTGCCCCGTAGATACTTATCAGGTTATTCTTCTCCTCGGCGGTGAAGGCGACTAAAGCGTCGGCTATGGGGACGACCGTTTTTTCCACCTCCAGGCGCAGCACAGGCTCCATTTCGGCTGCCCGGGCTCGTTTCTTGACCTCTCCCAGCGTATGGAAGGTGGCAACGTGAGGTATCCCAAGCTGAGCCCTGAGCCGCTCGGCGGCACACACCGAAAGCCAGTAGTGGCTATGCAGAAGTTCGTATACTGTTCCTTCCTTCTCTTGGAAACAGCGGAGGTTGTGCAAGAACTCGGGAAGGCAACTATAGATATCCGTTTTAGGAGTGTCCTCTTGCTCAGCCGCGGGTATATGGATGAGACGTACCCTCTCTCCTATCCCCACCACCTCCGGCTCCTGGGGGTCGTGCCACCTTGTGAATATATCCACCTCCACTCCCAGCTTTCCCAGTTCACGGCTAAGCTGCCGCACGTAGACGTTCATGCCACCGGTATCCTTGCCCCCGAGCGATCTCAGGGGACATCCGTGAACGCTGATCTCAGCAATACGCACGTTATTAGCCTTTCGAAATCACGCAGCGATATATAGGCACATCCTGGCCGCCAAGGTCGTATTTATAGTGCTCGGCACCACGGAGAAAATCGAAGTGCCTCTTCCTTGCAAGGATACCGTCCCTGATGCAGAAGGCCTTGCACAGCAGGCCGACACTGAGAGAGGCATAACCCGGGTCATATCCGCTGTTATAAAGATGGAAGTGGTCCCAGCAGTCGAAACAGATGGTTGAGGCAACTCGCTTCCCCTCCACCTCGAGGAAGGTCAGTCTCAGATAGCCTTTTGCCGCCACAGAGTTCGCCATCTCCTTGAAAAAGCCGCTCATCTGGGCTGTCATGAACTCCTTCTTGTCGTCCTTTCCTTGCTCGAAGAGCCTAAAGAAGTCCTCCAAATCAGGGTGGAGCCTTTCCACATCTTCAACCACGTAATAGCGGGACTTGACCCGGGAAAACCGCCGCAGCTTGCGTTTGAGCTCGTGGCGGTCCTTTCTCGTTAGCAGAGAGAGGTACTCCTCCCAGCTTGGGGGAAGTACGAGTTGCGGGCTGACGTCCTCCTGCGTTATCTCGACCTGATAGCCCCTTTGCCTAGCCAAGGGGACAAAATGGGTCAGGGCGATTGAATCGGGAAGCAGCGACTGCAGATCAATGGACTTCCAGTCCATGGGTCCGAGGTAGTCCAGGAGCTGTAAGAGAACTGCCACCTCCTGACCGGGGCGAATTACACAATCCATATAGTCGCAAACATCGCTGCTGCCGATAAAAGATATCCTTTGTCCATTGCGCATCAAGGGAACGATACCCGCAACTTCGTTATCCCACTTAACCGCCAGCAGCAATAGTTCACCATCGCTGCCAAAGGCTTGCCACCATGACCTCTGCCACTGGGGAGTGAAGAAAACGTGGCCGTTGGTAGTCTCGGACAATAGCTCATCCCAGGCCGTCTCCAAGCTGGAGAAATCTCCAGTCACAATGGAATAGCTCATTGTCGCCAAGTATAGCATCCCTGCGCTGCTGTGCCAATCGACCCTTTGACACCGTGTCCTTTTTGCCTTATAGTTCCACGAATGCTATTTGCAACTACTTAGGAGGGGAAATGAGCTGGCATTACGACGGAGAGATTCGGATCAAGAAACTGGAGATACAGCCCTTTGGAACCAATTGCTATATTGTGGCCTGTCCCCAGAGCGGAGAGGGTATCATTGTGGATACTCCAGGTGAGGCTTCCAGGATTCTAGCCGAGGCTGCGGATATAAGCGTACGGTACATAGTAATCACCCATACCCATCTCGATCATCTGGGTGCTTTTCGAGAGGTGAGGGATGGGCTCAAGGCCGAAGTGGCCGTCCATCCTCTGGAAGCAGGTACTCTTCCCTCACCGCCTGACCTGACCCTGGAAGATGGCGATGTGGTAAGCTTCGGCACAGTGAACTCAAGGGTACTTCATACCCCGGGCCACACATTGGGCAGCATATGCCTGCTCATGGGGAAACACCTCTTATCCGGGGATACGCTGTTTCCCAACGGCCCGGGCAAGACGAGAGACCCCGCTGCTTTCGAACAGGTCGTTAACTCCATCACCGAGAAGCTCTTCGCTCTACCCGATGATACGCTGGTCTATCCCGGCCACGGTGAGGATGCCATTCTGGGCGAGGAGAAGCAGAAATTCTCCGTTTTCTCCACCCGACCCCGTGCCCCTGGGCTCTGCGGCGATGTGCTGTGGCTTTCCTCCTGACAAGGAAGCCCAAAAAGAACCCAATTCCATATTGATCTCCCAGATGGCGAGTACTATATCATCAGTGGAGCTTTAAGATTATGTCTGGCAAAGGTGAACCCACCAGTTGTCTTACGGCTCAAGATTGTCATCGCGATGGGCAGTAGGGACTAAGAAGTAAATGTGGCAGTGATGGGTGGGTATCGTAAAAACCAGCATAATAAGATAGCCCTTCGGCAAGCTTAGGACAAGCCTCGGGCATCCGGCCCAGGCGTGGTTGGAGCGGACGCTGCAAGCTACCCCCTATTTGGGGCAGCCTCGGAAGGACTTGACATTTAAGGTGCGAAGCAATTATATTCAACTAGCTTAGAAGGAGGTGATACGGATGGCAGAGGCTTACTGCTTTAAATGTAGAGCGAAAAAGGAGATAAGGAATCCTCAGAACGTTACTCTAAAGAACGGCAGGCCGGCAATTCGAGGGGTGTGCCCTACCTGCGGGACAAAGGTGTTCCGAATCGGCAAGAGCTAATGGATACAGCTTTTAAGCGAGCCCAAACTACCACACAAGGTCTAGTTTTGCTGTGGTAGGGGTAGTTTTTCTAGCAGGGCACAAGCGTTGATTGTTAGAACTTCAACGCTCTCTTCCTCGTTTAGACCGGCGCCTTGTGCGATTTGGCGGACTAAGCCGGTGGAGAGCAGATCCGAGGGGTTGTGGGCATCGGAGTTAAGGAGGAGCTTGGCTCCTGTAAGTCTAGCCAATTGAGCGACGTGGCCATTAGTAAGCGAGTGTCCCTTCCTGGCGCTGATTTCAAGGAAAATGCCGTTGGCGGCTGCCAATTCGGCTTCCTCAAGGGTAAGCAGGCCAGGGTGCGCCAAGATATCCACATAGGGGCACCGAAGTGCCGCGGAATTGGTACCCTTTTCTACGGGCTCGATAATGGACTCGCCGTGAACAACAACCAGCCATGCCCCAAGTTCTTTGGCACGCTTTGCCGCTTCGCAGATTGCTGGAGGAGGAAGATGGGTAAGCTCCACACCGGGGATGGCGATAATATCCCAGTGCTGCCTGGCCAGAGCGCAGTCCTCAGCAACTTCCTTAATTATCCGCTCCAGATAGCCAACTCCGGCGTGGTCAGTGACGGCGATAGCCTTGTAGTTTCTTACCTGCGCTCGCCTTATTAGTTCAATTGGCGATAGGGAACCATCGCTCAGTGTAGAATGAGTGTGAAAATCGTAGACCAAAACTCACCTCCCTATTAGGGTAGGTCTATTGTAGAACAGGAGACAGATTTGGGCAATATAAACGTAGCCATTATTGGTGTGGGAAACTGTGCATCATCACTGGTGCAGGGTGTTCATTACTACAGTGAAGCAGCAGAAAATGAGTTGATCCCCGGTTTGATGCATGTCAACCTGGGCGGGTATCATATTAGAGATATTAAGTTCGTTGCTGCATTTGATATCGACCGTAAGAAAGTGGGTAAGGACCTGGGCGAAGCGATATATGCCCCGCCCAATAACACCTTCAAGTTCTGCCAGGTTCCAGCGACCGGGGTGAAGGTATCTCGAGGTATGACACACGATGGGCTGGGCAAATACCTGTCTGAGATAATAACTAAAGCTCCAGGCCCCACAGAAGATATCGTCAGCATCCTCAAAGAAACCGAGACCGATGTGGTAGTCAACTATCTGCCTGTTGGCAGCGAGGAGGCGACAAAGTGGTATATCGAGCAGGTGCTTACCGCAGGTTGTGGCTTTGTCAACTGCATTCCCGTTTTCATTGCCCGGGAGAAATACTGGCAGAACAGGTTCACTGAGAAGGGTCTGCCAATAGTAGGCGATGATATAAAGAGTCAGGTTGGGGCAACCATTACACACCGTGTGCTCACCAACCTTTTCAGGGAGCGCGGTGTAAAGATGGAGCGGACCTATCAACTAAATTTCGGCGGGAATACCGACTTCCTCAATATGCTTGAGCGTGAGAGATTAGAATCGAAGAAGATATCAAAAACCGATGCGGTAACCTCGCAACTGGATTACAAAATGAAGCCAGATAACATTCACGTTGGCCCCAGCGACTATGTCCCTTGGCTTGGCGACCGAAAATGGTGCCACATACGCATGGAGGGGCGAACCTTCGGTGACGTTCCCCTCAATATTGAGGCGAAGCTTGAGGTATGGGACAGCCCCAATTCTGCGGGGGTCGTAGTAGATGCCATCAGATGTTGCAAGCTAGCTATGGACCGTGGTACCAGCGGGGCACTTGTAGAACCGTCAGCCTATTTCATGAAATCGCCTCCTGTCCAACACACGGATGATGAAGCGCGCAGGATGGTGGAAAAGTTCATTGCCAGAGACAACTGATAAAAGGCGTAGCTTGAGAGAAACCGAATATGGCCTGGCAGACGTCCATATTCACAGTAGTGTGGGCGACGGGATGGCGGACATTTCCGAAATCGTTAGCTTTGTTGAAGAGAAGACCAACCTCGATGTTATTGCCATCACCGATCACAATGAGATTAAGGGCAGTTACCAGGCCAGAGAGCTGGCGTCAAAACGTGGTTATCGTTTCGAAGTCATAATCGGCACGGAGGTGACCACCATCGAGGGACACCTTCTCGGGCTTTTTATAGAGAGCCCTATCCCATACCTCCAGTCCCTGGAAAACACTATCGAAGCAATTCACAAGCAGGGTGGTCTTTGTATCGTGCCCCATCCCATGAGCTGGCTAACTCAAAGCGTTAGTAAGCAGAACCTGGAGAGAATCATGGCCATTGGTGACCCAGGTGTCTACCTTGATGGTGTGGAGACGATTAACGCCACGATTGTGGGCCGCATCTCCAATAAGAGGGCGAGGAAATTTAATAAGAAGTACAGGCTTGCCGAAACAGGGGGCAGCGATGCCCATTTTCTGAAAGCAGTGGGTAGTGCCATCACCCTGTTTCCCGGCAGAACCGCTGAGGAACTTAGAAGAAGCCTTTCAGAGCGGACGACCCAGGCGCGCAATGGCATTAAGGTGAAGACCAGCGATATCGGATTTCTCCAGATAATAAGGCAGCAACGTAGAAGCAAGGGACTCTCTCTTCATGGCATGCTAGGAAATATCAGGGAAAACTTCCTATGAAAATCGCCCTCGTTTCACCATATGATTTTGCCTCCCCTGGTGGAGTGGTCGGTCACATATGCCAGCTCTATGAACAATTCATCAAGATGGGGCATTGCGTCAGGATCATTGCTCCTTGCTCTCATACCGAGGCTTTTCTGGAGCACAAGGATCTCATTGCGTTGGGTAAGCCTGTCCCCGTGCCCTCCGCTGGCTCTATCGCCAGGGTCACCCTATCGCCACTCCTGTCCTCCTCGGTGAGAGCCATACTTGAAAGGGAGAAATTTGATGTCGTCCACCTTCACGAGCCGCTGGGCTCTACCCTGCCCTTCATCACACTGGGCATATCGCAGTCCATCAATGTAGGCACCTTCCATGCCTGTCACCGTGTGCCACGGGGATACCAAATCGCTAGGCCATTTGCCATCAGGTGGTTTAGGAGGCTCAATGGCAAGATCGCTGTTTCCAGGCCTGCGATGGAGTTCATAGGCAAACACTTCCCCGGCGAGTATGAGATAATTCCCAATGGCATTGACCTGGAGCACTTCTCCGCTGATGTCTCCCCCATCGAGGAATTCTGCGACGGAAAGCTGAATATTTTGTTTTTAGGCCGACTGGAGAAACGTAAAGGCCTGAAGTATCTCCTTGGTGCCTATAAGGAGGTAAAGAGAAAGCTGCCCGACAGCCGGCTTATTGTGGTTGGACCCGGGGACCGTCGAGAATATGAAGGGCTGGTGAAGAAAATGAATCTGGAGGGCGTGATCTTCATCGGCTATGTATCCTATGAAGACCTCCCCAGATATTACAAGACGGCTGACGTTTTCTGTGCTCCGGCCACCGGGGGAGAGAGCTTTGGTATCGTTCTTTTAGAGGCTATGGCTGCGTCAAGGCCCATCGTTGCTTCAGCGAACGAAGGCTATGCTAGCGTAATGAGCCATGGGGTCGAGGGGCTACTGGTGCCACCCAGGGATGAGAACGCTTTGGCTAGAGCCCTTATTACGATCCTTGGTGATGAATCCTTGCGCCAGGAGATGGGCGCTAGAGGAAGGTTGAACGCAGAGAAATACAGTTGGCAAAACATTGCCCAAAGGGTAATGGACTACTATGGTAGCTTAAGAACCAGGCATGGTGCCCAAGCGATGGAACAGGTCTAACGAACTACGATATGGAGGTATCTGACTATTACATGGAAAGATGTTCTTCGACCTTCTGAAATCAGCGATAGAGCGCACAGCCTTGCTGATCCTTTTGGTCGGATATTAGCCAAAACGCGAATCCCTCCTAATGCTGTAACCATATTGGGCTTTCTGCTGATAATCGTTGTAGCCTGGATTCTGTCTGAAGGGTACTTCTTTATTGGCGGCTTCTTGGTGCTCATTGTCAGCTGCTCCGATTTCATCGATGGGGCGATGGCCAGAGCTATGGGGAAGGTTACAAGATTTGGCGCCCTGTTGGACTCCAGCCTGGACCGTTACTCTGAAGCGGTGCTGCTTTTCGGACTTCTTTGGTTCTATGCCATGGAGCAGGCCACTACGCAGGTGATCCTCATCTTTGCCAGTGTAATAGGCTCGCTGCTTGTGAGCTATGTGAGGGCGAGGGCGGAGGGGTTGGGATTGGATGCCGAGGTGGGGATTATGAGGAGGACATTAAGGATTATTACCCTATCACTTGGACTTATCCTGAGCCCCATCGAACCTGCCCTCCTGGTAATCCTGTGGATACTGGCGATATCAACCAACCTGACGGCGTTATATCGTCTGTTTCATGTGTGGCGGATCAGTATAAAGGAGCCTCCAAAGCCTCAGGATAAACCGAAATGAGTTGCCAGTCCTATACCACCCGTCGCACCAAACGCAGGAACATTAGACACAGGATCAGTATTCCCAGTATTGCCAATACAGCGATAAGAGCGATGTAGGGCGTAGTCAATGCCATACCGTCGTTAGTGGTAGTTGGGGTTGGCTGAGGTCCAAGATCCAGCTCAGCACGCCACAGAGTATTGAGACCATCCATATCGAAACCATAGACCTCCAGCAGGGCATCGTCGTAAGTGCTTCCCCGTTGAAACACATTTAGCAGCTCCAGTATTTTATCCCTGCCATAGTTATCGAGGAGGAACTGCACTACGCTGTAGCTTTCGGCATAGCAGAGCGCTGCCTCATCTGGGTCAGTGGGAAAGCTGCTGGAAATGCTGCGCACTGAGAAAAGCGTATCATTGGTAACCGCCTTATCAAGCTTTTTTTGGAGGTCTGACCGCAACTTTCCCTCGGCATCCATTGCCAAACCTTCATCCAGCCAGGTTGGGAGTTCACCATAGGGGCCAAATACGGCCTGATGAACCACCAGGTGACCCAGTTCGTGGGCAATAGCCCTCTTACCCCATGCCAGATCTCCCGGAGAAATCCCGATGGCTATGATGCCATAATCGAAAAAGGCAACACCCCCAGTCCATTCCTGAGGATATACCAAAGCGCCTTGGAGGTCCGATGAATTGGCGTAAATGTAGAGCCTTGCCGGCTGCTCCAGGGAAACCCCGATGTCGTCGGCCAGCCGCCCCAGCGCTGCATGGGCAGTATCCAAGAGTTCTTGGGCAAATGAGGAGTCGCCTTCATACCAGAAGAGGGTTACGCCTCCGCTGGTCAAGCTGTTCCAGTCATAACGCAGGTCATTGAATTTGACGCTGGTTGGCGAGGTCTCAGTCTGCTGACCATCAGCATCCTCAATCAGCCACCAGTACTCTACCTCAGCCCCCGGCGGAAGCCCACCGGTCTCCAGCATGTTCCACGTCCAGGTTGCGGTCACCGTCTGGCCTTGTATGAAATCAACGTCAACTCGACAACTAACCGGGACCAAGCTCGACCTGCTCACCCTGTACTGAAGATCGACGTCTTTGACCTCAGTGGCAGCCTCTGCCTCTAAAGTGAAAATAATCGCTTGAGGAAATTGAGCCTGAGCATCGCTGGATATAACAGTGACCTCATCCCCGGCCAGGGTTACATGTGGAAATGCAGCAAGGAGAACAAGGATTAGGATGAACAGAATGCAAGTCCTCTTCATCCTGTCTCACCGATAGAGGATTTTAAGTATGCTTTGATGAACTCGTCAAGCTCCCCGTCGAGCACTGAGTTGGGGTCGCTGGTCTCATAGTCTGTGCGATGGTCCTTCACCATTTTATACGGGTGCAGGACATAGCTTCTGATCTGGTTTCCCCATCCTGCGGTGATGTGCTCACCCTTGAGCTTGGCCTGCTCTTCTGCCCTCTTGGCAATCTCAAGTTCCAAGAAGCGAGATTGGAGAACCTTCAGCGCCGTTTCCTTATTCTGGAACTGGGAGCGCTCGTTCTGGCAGGTAACAACCAGCCCTGTGGGAAGATGGGTTATGCGAACGGCTGTACTGGTCTTCTGCACATGCTGGCCCCCAGGGCCGCTAGCCTTGAAGAAATCAATTTTCAGATCATCGGGGTCTATCTTGACATCGATATCTCGTGTCGCTTCAGGTAAAACCTCTACCAGTGCAAAGGAGGTGTGGCGTAAATGGGAGGCATCGAATGGTGAGATGCGCACCAGGCGGTGCACACCACGCTCCGACTTCAGATAACCATATGCATACTGACCAGTGACCTCGATAAGAGCGCTCTTTATTCCCGCCTCCTCTCCGCGGGAGACCTCGATTACCTCAGCACGATAGCCATAACGCTCCGCCCACCTGAGATACATTCTGAGAAGCATTTCAGCCCAGTCCTGAGCCTCAACGCCTCCAGCGCCAGCGTGAACAGCGAGGAAGGCATTCCTGTTATCGTACTCGCCACGGAGCAGCAGGCTGAACTCCATCTCCTCAAACTCAGCGGAAGCCTTATCTATACCAGAGTCGATTTCCTCTGCCCAGGAGAGTTCCTCCTCCTCAGTAGCTAAATCAACTAACTCGGCAAGCTCAGCAACCTTTTCCTCCAAGTTGCGCCATGGTTCTACCTCACCCTTCAGCTCAGCGAGGCGGCGCATCACCTGCTGCGCCCTCTCTGGATCACCCCAGAAATCGGGCTGTGACGACTCCTTCTCTATTTCAACGATCTCCCTTTCTTTAGCTGCGATGTCAAAGACGCACCATTACATGGGAGATGAGGTCTCTCAGATCTTCCAGCCTCTTCCTTTGTTCTTGCATCTTTACTCCTTCAAAGTTCCAGCGGTAGCTTGGCTTACTCTTCTCTTTGCGGCGCAGGCAATTTCCCTGCGGCAGCCAGATGAGCAAGGCGAGTTGGCTCGGGGAGGCGATAGCCATTGCAGCAGGCCATCACCCAGTATAGCGCTGCCTCAAGATCAACCTTATGCCCGATAGAGACATATACTGGCTTTACACTCCGCTTCGTTCTCAGTGCTGCCCCAACAACCTCATCGCCATCTAAGAGGAGGGAACGAGCACCCGGCTCTTCCTCCAAATCGCCATGCCGACCACACAAGATTGACTTGGCACACCCTATAGTGGGCACATTCAGGAAAAGCCCCAGATGAGAGGCGAGTCCCAATCTTCTCGGATGGGCGATGCCCTGGGCATCGGCGATGAAAAGGTCAGGGGTAAGAGTAAGCCTTTCACAAGCCGCCAGAACCAGAGGGATCTCTCGAAACGATAGAAACCCAGGCACGTAGGGGAATTCGACCCTCTGTTCAACCACGCTCCTCTCGACAAGCACNAGGTCGGGGAAACGCAGAACAACCACTGCCGCCTTTGCCATCCCCCTCTCGTCCTCATGAGAGATATCTGCGCCAGCAATGAGACGAGGGGCATCGATCTCGCTCTTCCTCAATACTTGGTAGGCAAGCGAACGCTGAATCTCCCGAGCTTCAGCGGTACTTACATGCCAACTATGCAGGTTGTGCCATTTCACACTAGTAAATTATATCCTCATGAATATCCGGTGGCAACCTACACCATTGACACCATGAGCTTTATCACCCATAATAGCAACGTCAAAGGGCAATATAAAGGGAGTATAGATGGTAAAGATNCGATTAGCTCGTGTTGGAAGGAAGAAGAAGCCTAGCTACCGAATAGTTGTCGCCGATGTTCGAGCTCCACGTGATGGCTCATTTATTGAAATCATCGGACACTACGATCCACTCACTGACCCACCCACCGTAGTAGTCGACGAAGAGAAGGCACTGAAATGGCTTCGCCAAGGGGCCCAACCCACAGAACCCGTAGCTCGCTTGCTAGATAAGCTTGGCATTTTGGAAAGGCTCAAAACGGAGTCCGCTGCTTAGCATTCTTCAGAGAAAGGATCCAAAATCTAAACTAGGGGAGAAGAAATGAAAGAGCTTATCGAATACATCGCAAAAGCCATAGTCAATAATCCAGACAAGGTGATGGTAACCGAGGAGCGAAACGACGAGAGAGTGTTTCTTAAACTTCAAGTTGATGAGGAAGATATGGGCAGGGTAATCGGCAAGCAAGGACGGGTAGCCCAGTCAATGCGCACTCTGCTCAGGGTGCTAGCAGCGAAGCAAGGCATTCGAGTAGACCTTGACATAGTCTAGCCAGAGCCATGGATTCTGATTCCATTGTGGTTGGTAGGGTGGTTGCCCCTTGGGGAGTAAAGGGAGAGATGAAAGTGGAGGTGATTACCGATTTCCCCGACCGATTCTCTCCTGAAGAAGAGGTTTACATTGGTGGGAGCCCTGTGACTATCGAAAGGAGCAGGTGGCATAAGGGGATGGTAATCCTTAAGCTTGCGAAAATCGATAGCGTAGAGGCAGTGGAGAAGATTCGCGGACAATTCATGGAGGTACCGCAGGGGCAAGTTCGCCCCCTGCCAGAGAACGAGTATTATCAGTTTCAAGTTGTAGGGCTGGAGGTCTGGACCACCGATGGGGAGTTCCTAGGACGCATCACCCAGATACTGCCTACCGGGAATAATGATGTTTATGTGGTGCGTTCTGATGACAGAGAGGTACTTATACCCGCCATTGATGATGTGGTGAAATCGGTGGAACTGGAGCAGGGACGCATTGTTATTGAAGTAATCAAGGGTTTGCTTCAGGAGCAGCCGTGAACCGTAGAGTAAGGAATTAAGGTTACTCTTTCATCAATCTCTGCTTTTTATCTATTGCATCTCTATTCTCGGCGGACCAGGCCTCTTTCTCCTTCTCTCTGCAATCTTGATGCGAGCTAGAGCGCGGCGCAGTGCCGCCTCAGCGACGGCAAGGTCCATTTCAGGGGGGGCTTGTTTAATCTGCTCCTCAGCGCGGCGCTTCGCCTCCTCGGCGCGGGCGATATCAATTTCCTCAGCCCGCTCAGCAACATCGGCGAGAAGCGTTACCCGATTTTGCATCACCTCAAGGAAGCCACCGCTAACAAACATCTCCGTCTCTTCCCCTTCCTTCCTCACCACCACCTCACCTGGCTGAAGCATGGTCAATAGCGAGGCATGATTGGGGAGGATGCCCAGTTGTCCCTCAACACCCGGGGCGATAACTACGTCCACATCATCCGAGTAGACCATTCGCTCGGCAGTCACGATGTCAAACTTTAGTTTGGGCAACTGTGCCTCCTTCTATGTCGCTTCCAGTTCCTTCGCCTTCTCAACCGCCTCATCGATGGTGCCTACCATGTAGAAGGCCTGCTCATGGAGGTCATCGTGCTGACCCTCAAGGATTTCCTTAAAGCCGCGCACTGTCTCCTTCACCGGGACATAGCGCCCTGGCCTCCCGGTGAAGGCTTCAGCAACGAACATGGGCTGAGAAAGGAAGCGCTGGATCTTGCGGGCGCGCGCTACAATGAGCTTGTCCTCCTCGGCGAGCTCCTCGATGCCCAGAATGGCGATGATGTCCTGCAAGTCTTTGTAGCGCTGGAGCACCCGCTGGATCCCACGCGCCACCTCGTAGTGCTCCTCGCCGACAACGCGGGGATCAAGGATGCGAGACGTGGAGGCCAGAGGGTCGACAGCAGGGTAT
>JGI10211J34971_10002963_pt1 | contig 13671 bp, 11 predicted proteins | sample Etolagsediment_FD_34971 | JGI IMG/M metagenome (IMG submission 34971) | reverse complement strand
TGCTAGTGCTGGAACAAGTATTTTGATTGTTGAGTGGAATACGAACGAGACTGGCGGGGCGTATGGTATTTATCCTCAATCTGGTTTTGGTAAGAATGCACCGTTCGGTGTGTCAATCCGTGATAAGGGCAAAGAAAAAGTTCTTGATGCGGATGACACAACTGCGGCTTATTATGCGTATGTAGCTCAACTTAAAGCATGGGGTGGGCTTGCAGTTGGCAATAACCGTAAAATTGCTCGTCTTTGCAATATCAACCCAACTATCGGTGGCTCCAAGTCGTTTTCTGATGGTGGTACGCAGAATCTTATCAAGCTTCTCAACAATGGACGATTTGACCGTAACCGTACTCGAATCTATGCAAATCCAACTATCAAGTCTCAAATGGAGATTTACGCTTTGGATAAGTCGAATCTGTTGTGGTCTCCGATGGAGATATTCGGTAGGCAAGTAACTGCATTCCAGGGCAATATCCCTATTCGTTACATTGACGATACGATTTTGACTGACAGCCAAGACGTAGTAGAGTAATTAAAATACAAACAAGTTTATTTAAGGAAATTTAAAATGCACGATTTTCAATTTAGTGATGCTCAGGCTCTTGGTGCTCTTGATAGTACCGGTGTCGTGAGCTCTAATGTATTCGATATGGAACTTACCAAAAGTGGTGGTGATACTATTATCGAAAACGATCAGATTGTTGGGGTTGTTAATATAACTATACCTCCGAATGCTGACCAAGTTGCAGGTGATGAAGGTGTAGACATTAACCTTTTGTCTAATGATAATGCCGATATGACAACTGGAACCGAAGTTACTTTGGGTACTTGTCATGTATCACAAGCCGAGTTGCTTGCTGGTTGCGTCAAGAACATCGAGGTTATTGCCAGCTTGACACAGAAGTTTATCGGTCTTTGGTTTTTGGCAACTAGCACCACGATTACTACTGGCAATACTGTTGATGCACACTTTAGCATTGCACCATTGACTGAAAATGACGCTATCCAGAAGATTCCGTCGAGATAATGTTTTTTTTCTTTCTTTGCCCCGGTGGTGGGTGAACCGTTTGCCCACCACTTTACAAGTAATAATTAAGCCTGAAAGGTATATATAATGAAAAAGTTTATTGTTTTTCTAACTATAACGATGTTGACTGCAAGCCTGTTTGGTGCGTCTGCATTCGATATTAAGTGGGGCGATCAGACCACTTATTCCAGACTGCCCGGCAATACGCTTAGAGCGTGGGCTGAGGGTGTGGAAGGTTCTATTGGTACAGGTAAAAAGTTCTATGTAGATAGTGGCGTGGCGACAGGCGGCGATAGCTCTGGTACAAGCTGGACTAACGCTGTAACCACGATAGACGCTGGTGTTGGTCTTTGTACTGCAAGTAGGGGCGATGTTATATATGTTGCTCCAGGTCATGCCGAAACAGTTGCAAGTGCCACTGGTCTTGTTTGTGACATTGCTGGTATCTCGATTATCGGTATTGGAAACGGTAGTATGATTCCAACTATAAGCCTTGGGACTGCTGTGACCGCTAAAGTCTCCGTGACAGCCGCTAACGTACGCCTAAGTAACTTGAAAATAATTTCTGCACTAGCGGACGTTGCTGAGGGGATCGACCCTACAGCGGACGCTGACGGCCTTGTGGTCGACAACTGCATCTTTACTGATGGCAGTGTATCGCTAGAGCTTAAGATTGCAATTAATGTTACGGCTGATTGTGACAATATCAGGTTGATAAATAACAGGTTCTCAACTGTTGCGGCTGGTGGCTGCACTAATGCTATCGTTCTTGCTGGTGGGTCTGATAATTCTGTAATCTCTGGCAATGTAGCGTATGGCACTTATTCTGCTGGTGCGTTGCTCGCTTCTGCGGCTCTTTCAGTGAATTTGACTATAACAGATAACATATTTGTCACCACGGCTGAGGTTGCTGCTGTTACGTTAAAAGCTGATACGACTGGTGTTTATGCCCGTAATTTTGCTGGAAGTACAACCACGATATTGCTTACTGTGATTAACGACGATGCGATGTATTGTTGGGAAAATTATGACACGGGGGCACCTGGGGCAAGTGGCGTTATAAATCCCGCCATAGACAGTGACTAATTAAACGGGGGTGGGTTTCGGCTCACCCCATATTTTAAGGGAAATCAAATGAAAAAAGTAATTAGATACGGAAAGATAACAATTGCAATGTTATTTATCCTTGTGGCGATGGCATATATGGCAATTCCAAAGCTACCTGTGAAAGCGGACCCTGCCGATTCTTTTCATTCTGAATGGGTGCTGATTCGTGATACTGCTGACGAAGATGGAGCGACTTTTGCGGCGGTTTATGATCTGACAACGGATGGTAATTTTGCAAGCAAAGATAGTTCAAGCGTCGCTGACGGTGGCCCATACAGAATATCGCCGAGAGCAGGTTTAAATAATAGATGGATGTTTACTTTCTGCGGCAAAAACTACAACAACGTTGATGACACTTTCAGTTTCAATCTAATCGGTTGGTCAAGGGATAACGGGATGCTTCAAAATATCGCTGAAGGTTCTTGCACTCTTGGCACTCAGGCTGTTGTCGTGTATCCTGACGGCGGCGACGCACTAGGAGAGTTAGTATCGATGACTGGTGTTTCTTACGACCATGCTGGCGGAGCGGAAGATACATACTTCAGCAAGACGGACGTAGGGCTTAATGTTGTCGCTGGAATGATGGCTTATGTTACTGGGACAAATATTACATCTGGTTATTACCAAGTTACCGTTGTAACTGACGACGATAATATCAAGATTGCAGTAACAGCTAGCGGTGATAATACAGATTCTACGGTTGATATTAACCCTGCAATGTGGGCCGATACGATTGCTCTTGATGAGACTACAAAATGGACAAGTACAATCGACGGAGCTGCTGCCAGTTCAGGCAATAAGGGCACTATTGAGGTGATAAATTCAGGTGATAATGAAGTTGCCGGTCTTGTAGTTGACTTGAAGGGTATTGATTGGGTTCAGGTTGTTGTTTATGACGCTGACGCTGCTACTGCTGAACAGGCTGGCGATATAACAGTTTATGGCCGTAAATTTTAAGAGGTTTTTAGATGTCAAACGCAACTGAAAAGACTGCAATAGCGAATATTGGGCTGTTGAGCATAGGCGAAAAAGTCATTACCTCTATTGATTCTGGCAAGCCCAATGCAGTAAAGGTGGCTTCGATATTTGAAGGAGTTGTCAAAGAATTGCTAGCAGAGGATTGGTTCTTTAGCAGAAAGCGGGTGAAGTTTGAGGACTTGACGCAAGTTTACAAACTGACTGTTGACACTGCTCCTACACCGTCCGCTTGGGTTGCAGGTGTTACGCTTACAGGTGCTTCTAGTGCGGTCACTTGTACCGTCATTGAACCTTTATCTGATAAGGTCTATCTCGTAACAGAGCCTTCTGGCGATTGGACGGACGGTGAGGTTGTAAGCGATGGCACGAACTCTGTGGATACCGCGACTGGCTATCCTGACGACACTGACGCATTAGAACATGGTTCGTGGATGTATGGATTTAAAAGGCCTACAGACCTGTTATATTTGTTGAAGAATAGCGATCTTGGGTGCGACAGGGTGAACTTCCGATACTCACCAGAAGGGCAGATCATTTTCACCAACCAAACCGACGCATACTTAAGGTATAATAAATGGATCGGTTACGAGGGAAGTTCGACGGTTAGCGATGTTACTGGAATGCCAGTATGGTTTCATAGGCTAATATCTGCAAGGTTGGCTTATATTCTTGCACCGAATGTCACAGAGAACCAAAAAAGAGAACAAAAAGCCGAAATAGAATATAATGACGCATATCTGACAGCAAGAGAAAAGAACGGTGATAGTTTTTGGTATCAAGACGAATCCAATAACGATTGGGCTTATGGTGCGAATAATGTTATAGACGGACTGGTTTATTGATGAAAAAGATTCTTTTACTATTATCGCTACTCTTGTTACTTCTTATTAACCACGCTTCGTCTGACACGAGTGGTACTAAGTACAAGTTGCGAAGTAACCTGAAAAAAGAGTTAAAGATATCAGGCTCTCTGGCAATGCAGGGTGATCTTGATATGGCTAATTACGACATTCTCAACGGCGGTGATGTTGATTTTGACGCAATATCTACAGAGAGTGTAACCGTATCCGATCTTACGCCTACTAGGGTAATCTTTGCCGGTATAGGCGGACTTCTTAGTGATGATGCTGATTTGGCGTTTATAACCGATACGCTTTCTGTTACGAATCTAACCTCTAGTGGGACGGGTACGTTTGGGCAGATAATAGATAATGGACTTAACGCTTCGAGCCTTGTATGGACAGACGCATCAAAACAGTTAACCTCAACTCCGTCATGGCCTACGTCAGGTCAGCTTGGCTACTGGTCTAGGACTGCTACAACCCTAAGCCCTGCAAGTTCAGGCGATGACGTTTCGATTGATGGAGATTTGTTTGTACCTACAGAATTAGGCGGCATTCATGGTCTAGTGCTTGGTGCTAACAAGCTTGGTTATATGAAGATATTTTCGTCAGACGATATGTATATAGGGAATAGAAACCCAGGCAAAAGTGTAATTTTCGATGTACGTGACTCTGGGAATGTAGGCCGTGTTCCGTTGAGTTTCAATACAGACTTCCTGAATATAACTCGCACAGGTACAAGTAACGACTCGATAGCTACGACAGCGAGATTGTTTTATCAGTTATCCTCTGGCTCCGGTTTAGCTGGTATAGGTTCTGCGTTTTCTATGAGAACACAGGCTGGGGCTGTGACTGGCGTTAATACAGGCTATTTTGGTGGTAGACTAGACAATGTTGGAAGTGGTACAGAAATAGGCACGATGACTATTTCACCGGATTACCATAACTCTGCGACCTATTCGTTAGATAGAGAGTTTTCTGTGGCCTCTGTTGCTGCCGATGAAATTCTGGTTTCGATGACTAAGGGTAATTTAATTGTCACAGATGGCAGGGTCCGTATAGGCGACTCAACATCACCAACTAATGAGCTTGAAGTGAACGGGTCAAGCATACTTGGCGATGGTGGGACGACTGATTACACAGAAGTTTCTGCGACTGGAAACGTTACACTTCCTGCTGGTGCGGCTGGTGCAGGTAGGGCACCTATCAAGTTCCAAGACGGAGTTGCACAAACTACACCTGAAGCTGGAACTATAAATTATTACGACGACAAATTCTGTATCGTTAATGTGGCCACGTGCAAGGCAATTGACAGAACAAGTGATGTTTTGACAAGCACTGTTGAGGCGGTTAATACAACGACCGAGACAACAATATTTACAGCACCAATTGCCGCAAATGCGGTTAGGGCTGGTAACGTGCAGAAGTTTAAGGCTAGCGGTCAAATATCCTCAGTAAGTGCTGCCGACATTTGCACTATACGAATTAAGGCCGGTGGAAATACGATATCAACAATAAGCAGCCCCGGAAAGAATTTATCTGATGCTTGTTGGCAAATTGACGCATTTACTACAATAAGAACTATTGGTTCTTCGGGCACTGCTGCAACTAATATTAAAATGGAAGCAGAGGACAACACAACTAAATTTTGCTCTGGCAATGTATCAATAGATACCACTGGAGCACTAGACATAACCGTAACTGCTCAATGGAATAATGCTAAAGCCGGAAACACTATAAATATCGTACAGGGTTGGTTAGAATATAAAAACTAAGGGGCTTGAAAATGAAACATACAACTTTAATAGTTTGTGCTTTGCTGTTCATTTCAATTGCGATTGGAAGTACAGCAATTGTTGATATGATGGAATATTGGATGACTGACGATGAGGTTGTAGACTATAACAAGGATGGGATTGTGAACTTAAAAGATTTTGCTTTGATTGGCAGCTATGGCTGTGATGTGTACGGTTCAGGTACTTATGGTAATTAAATTTAAAAAGGAAAGAAACATGAAAAAGTTAATTGTAATCTTGGTTTTATTTTGTAGCACTACGGTTTTTGGTGCGGCTCTTTACACACTGCCGTCGGTTGGCGACATAAACACTTGGGGAACTAATCTCAATAATTATCTCAACTCAACTAAAGAAGGGGTAACTGTTGCAGAGTATGGTGCTACTGGCGATGGCGTTACGGACGACACTGCCGCTATTAACTTAGCACTTGCAGTAGGAGGTAATGTAATATTCAGTTCATACGGCAGTGACACGTACCTTGTTAATAGTGCTGATCTAGTTATACCTTCCAATACTTCTTTATATATTGATGCTGGTGTAACTTTGAAACTTGACGGCACACGCATTAGGGCTATTGACGCTGACAATGTGGGGATATATGGACCCGGAGCCATCCAAGCACTTAATATACCTACCACAGATGCGTTCCCTACAGGTGATTACACATGGGCAATTATGGGCGTTATAAACTTTGGCTCAACCACAGGCGTCATTGCTACTGCTTCTGATGGACTTACTATCGATTGTATTGAGTTTTATGCTGACGGAGACGATACGCATGACGGAACACAACGGAATAACCGGACAGAGGGTATTGTGTGTGTAAATGCGAACAATATACGTATTAGAAATTGCAATATACATCATTTTGAAAGTGAGTGTATCAACCTAAACAATGGAGGCGTAACAACCGGAACCGTTAACTACGGCCAGTGGGTTCATAACAACTATATTCACGACTTTGGGCATGATGGAATTTCTACACAACAGTATCGGCAAGAGGACGCATTCTTTTATGACAATTTCTTATATGATGGGTTTACTGCTATTGAGGGATTGGTTGGTGTTTATAATGGAAATATAATCGATACTATGGCTGCCGGTGGGTTTGCTTTAGGAGGTAATGTTGTTATTGCTGGATTGACAATAACTAACAATACGATAGTCAATATTGGAACAATTGGTATTAGTTACGAAAATACAATTCCACCAATAGAGGCTACATCGGGTCCAATTACAATACAGGGCAATAGGCTTGAGGGAATTGGAAGTGTTGGCGTTTATGTACGCTATCTGAAAGATATAACTGTTACAGACAATATAATAGTAGACGCCGGAAGTACGGCATTTGCTATACTTGATTGTGATCGCGGTTTAATTGCAAATAATGTATGTGCTGGCAGAGGTACTGCTACAGTTGGAATTCAAGGGAACGCAACAAATACAAATGTAAAGTTCTTTAATAATTTCGCTCATAGCGATATAACTACTCCTTATGCCACCCACGAACGAGAGGCAACCGACACAATAACACTTTCTAATGCAGATATTAAGGCGTTAGCTACAGGTACAGGCAAGACCCTCATAGCAGCTCAAGGTGCTGGTTATATAACCGAAGTAACCTCAGTTGTATTGTTTCTTGATTACGGTTCAGAGGTATTGGCAGAACCTTCTGCACCTGATGACATTGCAATTAACTATGATGGTGTAACTGGTGGCCAGATTGCAACTCAAGATTCCACTGGGTTCATTACCTCAAATGCTGATGCTATTATGATTATTCCGCAAGCCGCAATAAGTGCGGCAACAGCAGTAACAGCCGCCGCGAATGTCAATAAGACTGTAAACCTGATAAACACAGGCAGTAATTATACTGGCAATGCGTCAGCAGATACAACAATGACAGTTAAAATATCTTATAAGGTTCACTACACAGGACTATAATGATTAAAAAACTATTACTAATATTACTATTTCTCATTCTATGTCAAGTCGGCTTCTCTGCGTACCTGAATACTGCTTTCAATTCAGGTGAGTTAAGCCCCTTGCTTAGATATAGGGTTGATCTAGATAAAAAGTATCTCGGTGTCGAGACGATGGAGAACTTCTTTGTCAAGCCGCAAGGAACCGCAATGCGGAGAGCAGGTACGTTTTATGTTGATGTGGCTGCTGGGGTGTCACACCTTGTTTCTTTTGAAAGTTCTACCGATGATGCGTATATATTAGAGTTTTCAGATAGCCTTATTAGATATTACCGTTGCGTTTCGGGCGTTGCAGGTCAAATACTCGACGATTCTGGTGCTACATACGAAATAACTACAGTCTATGATGAAGACCAAATATCAGAAATACAATATGTTCAGTTGAACGACGTAATGTATATCGTCCATCCTGATGATCCGCCACAAAAGCTTATTAGGATCGACCATGACGAATGGACAATAGCCGACGTTGGATGGGAATGGGGGCCGTTCTTAGATCAGAACACTACGACAACAACCATAACACCGTCGGCAACCACAGGTGAGATAACGTTGACCGCATCGGCTGCTACGTTTACCGCAGACAATGTCGGTTCTTTGTGGAAGATAATCGAAAAATCTGCCAACTCTTACACGTCTGGTAATATCGCATCAAACACAAGTAGCTCAAACGTTGCTATTGAAGGTGATGGGTTGCTGACACTAGAGGGGACGTGGACAGGTCTTATGACGCTGGAAAAGAGCGTTGTTGATGCCGACTCGTGGGAACCTGTATACCCAAAGCTCAATGGCGACGCCCCCAATATTGAGTATTCTTTTAGTGAGTCTGATGCTGGTTATGAGTATCGCGTCACAATGACTGACAGAACATCTGGAAGTTGCGATTATACTTTAACAGCATACAACTCTGATGTTTCTGGGTACGTTGAAATTACGGCTTTTACCAGCACAACATCCGTAACTGCTACGGTAACGAGTACGCTTGCTGGTACTGCTGCGACAACTAAATGGGCTGAGGGTGCATGGAGTCCTCGTAGGGGTTATCCAAGGGCTATTTGTATTTACCAAAACAGATTATGTCTTGCAGGTACAACTTACCAGCCTAACGGATTTTGGGCAAGTGCTTCTGCTGATCCAGAGAGCATGAGAGAGTCTACGCTAGATAATGGTGCAATTGCCTACGAAGTTAGTGCAACAAAGCAAAATCCTATTTTATGGCTTCAGGATAAAAACGGAGTTATCGCAGGTACTACTGGCTCAGTTATAAGAATATTTAGTCAATCAAATACGTCTGTGTTGACCGCATCAACTATAGGTTCTGAAAGACAGGCTGAGGCTGGAAGTGCCGATATGAAGCCAGCTTTAGTAGGCGATTCTATTGTGTTCGTTGACCGCAACAGACGTAAGGTTCGTGATATGATATACGACCTGCAAAGCGATGGTTTCGTATCTCCTGAACTTACCGTAATGGCAGAGCATATAACGTCTCCAAGTCTTATAGACATAGCCGTACAGAACCGTCCTGATAACATTGTGTGGTTTGTCAGGAGTGATGGACAGCTTGTATCATTGACATATAATCGAAATGAGGGTGTAGTTGCTTGGGCAAGGCATATAACGGATGGAAAGTTTGAATCTGTAGCCGTCATACCTGGTACTGATGAAGATCAAGTATGGTTTGTGGTGAAGCGTACAATAAACAGTGGTGAGGTTAGATATATCGAGCAAATGCAACCTCAAGACTGGGGAACTGATATAGATAATTCTTGGTTCGTTGATTCCGGTTCAACTTATTCTGGTATTTTAACTGACACAATAACAGGACTTGATTATTTAAACGGCAAAACTGTTCAGTTGGTAAGTATTAAAGGTGATGAATATTCATTAACTTCAACAAGCGATGTTTCTTATGGCTCTGGTGCGTATGGGTCTGGTGTTTATCCCGGCTACACATCAACAGATGCGTCATTTACAGAAGTGACTGTAGTTGGAGGTGAGATTGATTTTTCAGACGCCAATATCAAAGTGAATCGTGCGATAGTTGGCTTGCCGTATACGTCTACTTTTTTATCTTTTCCTATAGAAGTTCAGACTCAAAGCGGATTTTCCATTGGGTATAAGAAAAAAATATATGAAATTGATGGTTGTTTTTACAGAACGATGGCCGGGCAGTATGGACTAAAAGAACAGTTCACAGAACCTACAATGTACGATATCATGTTCTCTGAATGGCCTGACACTACTAATGGTTCAAATGATCCTTATACTGGCATGATACGGTTAGAAGTTGACGGTGGTTGGTCTGACGAAGTTCAGATTAAGTTCTTGCAATCTGACCCTTATCCGTTTAATATAACTGCTGTTCAGTCGAAAGTTGAGGTTTCGCAGGATTAAGCAAATAAATAAACCAATAACAAGAGAAATGACAGCCGATGATATCCCATGCCTAGTGCTTGAGCAAGAATCACTTAGGGATGTCTACTATGAATACTTTGATGAAGGTAGGGGTCCAGCTTGGGTTCTTGAGGATGAAAGCGGAATTATAGCTTGTTTCGGAGCCACTATTCTATGGCCCGGAGTTTGTGAGGTTTGGTTTAGCTTAGTCAGAGCAGACAAGAGTATTTCGGTTATTAGGAATGCAAAGAAATTTCTTGAAGAACAGGGAGAACGGTTCGGGGTCAAAAGGTTTCAGGCGGCGGTTAATGTGAACAATAAAACAAGCATTAAATTTGTAGAGTTCTTCGGGTTTAAAAATGAAACACCAAAAGGCATGAAAAGTTATTTACCTGACGGAAGTACAGCTTATTTATTTTCAAGGATTTTATAATGGCGTTAGCAACAATGGCACTTGCCGGTACTGGTTTAGCCTTGCAATATAAGCAGACCTTAGACGAAGGTAAGGAAACTGCTAAATTAGCTAAAATACAGCAACAGCAGATAGATGCACAGGCGAAGTCTGTTCAAGAGGCTGGACAGCTAGAATCGAGAGAAAAACGCAAACAGGCTAAACGTGCACAAGCGTCACAGATAGCACAGATGGCAGCAAACGGTGGTGCTATAACAGGTTCTAACCTGTCGTTATTAGCTAACACTTCAAGGGAATTTGAGGCCGATGCTTTAGTAATATCCCGCAACTATGGAGTCAAGGCTATGGAACTAAGGAACAAAGGTGCGTTGGTAAGGTATCAGGGCAGACTTGCTAGAAGAAGCTCAAGGATAAGAGGTGCTACTAATCTTGCTAAGGGAATTGGAACTATGGCATTGGCGGGTGGATTTAGTGCCGGCGGTGGTGGTCAAGCAACTACAGTGCCAAGCCAAACAGGTGGATACCGCATACAATAACTAAGGAAATAGATTATGCCAGAAGTATCACAATATTACAGACAACAAAGACTAACCCCTCTTAGCGGTGTTGGCAATCTGTCTGGTGCGGACATTGCAGCAGCCACGCAAGGCAATAGAGAACTCGCTAAAGTTGGCAATATGGTCACTGAATTTGGGTTAGAATTCATGGAAAGAAAAGAAAAGGCCGAGTTCCATGACCAGTTTAACACAGCAAAGACAGAATACTTGACAAAGTTTTTCAACTATGAACAGGAATTAAAGACTAACGCAGACACCGAAACATACATGCCTGGTTTGGAGTCCAGCCAGACAAGTGCATATAAATTCACCAACAAAAGGGCGGCAAACGAATTTGAATTATGGAAAGCAAACGAAGATTTAACCCAAAAAAGGCGTGTGTTTAGTGTTAAGAATGACAGGGATATCCAGAATTATACCGACAATTGGAACCTTGGAATAAAAGAGGCTACCAGAAGAACTGCAAATGCTGTATCAGAGCCAGATTATCAGCTTGAACTTGCTAACGGTATGGACTATTACGGTTTAGAATATGCCACTGATAAGGATGGAGAGCCAATATTAAATAAGGACGGAGAACCAACAATACAACTTATAGAGGATTGGGAAAATCCATTGCTTGACTCTGATGAGGTTAGGATGGCTGGCTATGAAGCTTGGAAGGCTGATGCTGATGCAAAACGTAAGGTTGTGATGGAGGAGCAACTTAAAACTGGTATCGAGGCAAAGGTATTCAGGATAGCTGCGGATCAGGGGTATGAAGCTGCCGAGGAAATATTGAGCGATCCGACTACTGTAGCTGAATTGATAGAGAGTGGCATGGATAGAAAAGACGTCAAAAGCCTTCTTAATGATGTTGGGGACAGGATTACAAGACAGAAAGCAAATGACAAAATAGAGCTTGAAGCCAGGCAAGAAACTCAGCTTGACGAAATTAACAAGCTAACTTTTGACGAGAAGGATTACAATGCCGCTGCTACTGCGGTAGAAGCATCTGATATTAACGAAAAGGAACAGCGAACTTTATTAAGTGATATTGACAGAAGGGCAAACGCTGCGGCTAATGGAAAAACGTTAGCTAACGACAGGGTCGAAGAAAACAGGCTTTACGAGTTATCGCTTGATATATGGAGGGGGGCTGTTACTAAAAAAGGATTCAACGAGGAACTTATCAAGAATCAGAGCAAGCTAGATGACGCAGCGTACAAGCGAGTAGCTACGTCGGCGGCCAGCACTCTAAAGTCTTCACAGGCACAAAGTCTTAATAGGGCCAACACAGAAGCAATGAGGCAGTTGGTAGATTTCCAATCAGAGGATGCTTTCGCTAAATTTATATCAGAGAGTATAAAAGGTTTAAAACCGGATATAGCTAAAGCCTTCGAGGATAACGCAAACGAAACACGACAGGCTCAATTCAGAGAGCTTTCTAATTTTAACGCTGAACTAAGAGAGTGGATAGAAAATAATCCTGACAAAACAGGAAAAGAGTTTTTCGTTTACAGCAGGGGTCTAGAAAATCAGTACCGTACCGCAAAACAGTCTGGCACTACTGTAGATAAGACAAGGAATGCTGAATTGCTTAAGGAGTTAAATGAATTACCGCAAGTAAAGACTATAATGATGATTAGTCCTGATGGAAAGAGATATAGGGTTCCGTTAGATAATGTTCAGAAGTTTATAGATAATGGGTATAAAGGAATGTAATGGCATTTGATCCAGAAAAAGAAGGTGCGGTAGCTGTATTTAATCCTGCCGCTGAAGGTGCTGTAGAGGTAGGTGGCCCTACAATTGCCCCAAACCAAGATGTCAAAGACGTGTCTGATCGTGCAGGTATGGTATACGATACCGCCATAGAGGATAATATATCTATTAATCAAGCAGATAAATACTTTTACAGTACCGCTAGCACGCAGAAAAGTATCGAGCATGATTTCTATAAAGACCCGCCACCAGACAACAGGACTGGTTTTAGCGAGGAATGGATAAGTCAATGGACAGGTGTAAACTTAGCCACTAAGGTACCCATTGTTGGCGGCGTCATTGGAGGGCTCGAATCATTAGATTTAATATGGGCTGCGAACAGGCTTAGTGATCCTAAGTTTGATTATGATAAGTATAATCGTAAAGAAGACGCATACGCTACTTCTGTAGGTGTTGGGCCAATACAAATGTCCCGAACGCGGAAACAACTCAGAGGCCCATCGTCTCGAAGTAGAGAAAGTGACAAAGCACAGGTTATAGCTGCTGTAAAGGACGCAACTAAAGAGCGTACATTTGGCGGCAAGGTAGCACAAGGCGTATCGGCACTTCCAACATGGATGATAGAATTTGCCGCTACAGGAGGTCTTGCTTCATTAGGTGACGATGCGGCCAAAAAGGCAGGTGAAAAAATCCTCCGCAAGTACACTAAGACATTAGCCGGCAAAGCCGCCATTAAATCTGGTAGGCTTGTCACAGGTGCAGTGGTTAGAACGTCCACTGGCTTACTTCCGAGAGTAGGAGAAAAGGCTGTCGCAAGACAGGCGATGATCGAAATTGGTATATCTAAAAATGAAGGATGGGCTACAAGTCTCGCTAAA
>JGI10211J34971_10002962_pt1 | contig 13672 bp, 12 predicted proteins | sample Etolagsediment_FD_34971 | JGI IMG/M metagenome (IMG submission 34971) | reverse complement strand
AGCGCCGTGAAGCGGAGTCGTTCGCGCGCCTGATCCAGAGCGGGTTTTCCGAAATCATCCAGAAAGCTTCGCTGCGGATCGCCGTGCGGGAGGGGAAACCCGGAGATAACCTGGAAGATTACGTCTATCCACTGTTTACCGGAAATACCGCCGTTCGTTCCCTGCATCTTATGACCGGCAGCGGCGCCGTTCTGGAAGGGAGATCGTGCGAAGTCACCCGCGGAACCGGTTTTACCGCCCAGGTACCGCCNCCNCCCGGAACGCTCCCCCGCACCGGTTCCGTCGATATCGGGATTCACGGTGACCTTCTGATTCTCTGGGCACATTCCGGAACGCCGGATCGATATTTCGTCTTTACCGTTTCGCTCCCGGCACTCTTCGCCCAATACGTGAATCCGTACGGCGACCACGCACCGGATAATATCTTCGTTCAGTTTCCCGACAGCACCGTCGCTTCTTCCGATGCAATGGTCGCAACGGTACCGCTGCCGCTGGGTCCGGCCGTCTTTCACGTGGTGGTACAGACTCCGATTTCTCTGATCACCGAACCGTTGGACCACTTGCGGAATCAGACGCTCGCAATGACCGTCGTCTTCGTCCTTGCCGGAATAGTTATCGTGACCATCTTNGCGCGGATCAGTGCGAAGAGACACCGGGACTCCGAAGAGGCGTTGACCCGTATCATTCAGGAACGCACCACCGAGCTGGAAGCAGCAGTCTTTACGAGAGACCGCTTCCTGTCGATCGTCTCACACGATCTCAGGGGACCCCTGGGCGGCATTGCCCAGATGCTCGTTTTCGTCGACGAGAACCGCGACGACTTTACCGGCGACAACCTGTTCGAAATCATCAGCGAACTGCGAATATCGGCGAACTCGATCTGGCAACTCGCGGAAAACCTGCTGCAATGGACACGAGCCCGTCAGGACCGGCTCTCCGTCAACCCTGCCGAATACGATCTTCGCGGACTGTTCGAAGCGCTTATGCCGATGTACGAGCGGCTTGCCGAAGAGAAGGAGATTTCGTTCGTCTATCCCGGGGAGGAGACGCATACCGTGTTCGCGGACCGCCACATGGTAGAGACAATCTTGCGGAACCTCCTTGGCAACGCGATCAAGTTTACGCAAGACAGAGGAAGTGTCACCGTTTCCACCGAATCTTCCGGGGGTTTTGTCCGCCTCTGCGTAACCGATACGGGCGTGGGAATGAGCGCGGAGACAATCCGGGAAATCGAATCGGACGCGTTTCCGAAATCAACCTACGGAACGCGAGGAGAGAAAGGTACCGGACTCGGGCTGGAGCTGGTCAAGGAACTGGTTCAAAAAAACGGTGGCTCACTGACGTTTACCAGCGAACCGGGAAAAGGGACGGTAATATGCTTCACCCTCCCGGAGATTGCCCCCGTTGAGGAACTCCCCGACTAACGGGAAAGGTACGAAAGCTCGGCCGGCAACACGGTATTATTTCCCATATGGTCTTCGCCATACCCGTGGTTCGCGAGGATTTCCAGGTCGTTCAACGCGCGGTTGTCACCTTCAAAACGGATGGTGATCGTGCTGCGGATATCCATCTTGGCAATCGAGACGAAATGGCGGATGTAGCGCACCGTGAGTTCGGCCATCGTCGCTTCGACGGCCGTATCGATTCCTTCAAAATCCAGATCGGTATCGTAGAGCACAATCTCATCGGCATGAATCAACCGCATAAAGATCAATTGCAGCTCGTGTCTGCATTCGGACGGGTCGGCGGGAACAGGCACCTGAAGCTCAGGCTTTCGGCTGAGCATATCGGCAATCTGCCGCCGTTTGAGGGCGTTTATCTCCTCATTCGCACGGAACAGGTCAAGCGGCGATGCAGCGTTATATCGATGATTGTTCAGGAAGACACTGACGGTACTGCCGTAGTGAGCGACAATCCGGGAGACAAGCATTGAAGGCCGCACGTGAAATCCACGGTACCGGGGAATCGGGACGACGATTACCGTCTGCTCCGAATACGACTGTATCATTGTCTGGCACAGGTGTACCGCGGATTCCATGTAATACCGCGAGTACCGGAGCGGATACTCGAAGAGCAATTCCAGAATCGTCTCCGGCTGCATCGGAAAACGGATCATCTTGACGGTATCGCGTCGCAGCGAGCTCATATGGCGGGTGTAGTAATGGACCAGATCCGTTGCGGTAGACAGCAGGTGGTAGATCATGCTGACGTGGCCGCGCAGATAGAGCAGCTTCTCGTTCTGCTGCTCGATATCAGACTCAAAGATATAGGTGTCATACAGCGATTGAAGATTGTGGAATCTCGTTTCCACGGCCCGCACCAACTCTTCGCTGATTGGATCCGGCACACACGCCGAGTAGCGGTCGTCTTCCGCTTCGATCAGTACATCACGAACGTTCCGGTCTTCCGAGAGGTTCAGAAACCGTGTCGCAAGATAAACGACGATCTCACCCACTTTGGCAACGTGACGCACCGAGCGGTCTGCGGGAAGCCGAAAGACAACCGGCTCCTCTTCGCACGGAGAAAAGCCGGTTTCCACATCATATGTTTCGATTTCGCAATAATGTGCCTGCTCGATGATTGAATTACTGATGTTGACGATGGCATCCCGGAGCATCGTGATGACCGACCCCGTCTTCCCGGCGCAATCGCCGTCTATTCCCAGTAACCGGTACCGTGACAGCGCCGACCTGATGTGTACCACTGAATAGGTCAGATTGGAGAAGAGTTTTGCTGCGGCAATTGTCTCCCGAAACGCAAACCAGACCTCGTTGGTTTGCGCTCCGTAGTGGTCCACCAGCTCCTCGAGTCGCGCGGACTCGGTATGCAGATGGTTCAGAAAATCCCGACACGGAAAATTGGGATTATCACGGGACAGGAGGGCAAACTGGCACAACTCCAGCACCGGACGTGAGTACCGCGTAACCTGTTCCATGAAAACCGAACGAAGTGCATCAGACCGCATCCCTGAAGTGTAATGAATCACCGGCTACACGACAAACTGCTCGCGGTATAATCGCGAATAGTGCGCGCCACGGGTGATCAGCGCGTCGTGCGTACCGTCTTCCACGATTTTCCCTTCGTCCAGGACGAGAATCCGATCGGCATCGCGCACCGTTGAAAGCCGGTGGGCAATGATAAGACTCGTGCGTCCGGTCAGCAGCACCCGAATCGCTCGCTGGATTCGCAGCTCCGTTTCCGAATCGACACTACTGGTCGCCTCATCCAGTATGACGATACGGGGATTCGCCAGGAGCGCCCGCGCGAATGAAATGAGCTGTTTTTGCCCGGTTGAGAGACCGGATCCACCTTCGCCGATCAGGTAGTCGTACCCTCCCGGAAACCGCGTGATAAGTTCATGTGCAGCGACGTTTTTTGCCGCTTCGACAACCTCGGCATCGGAAGCATCCGGGCGGCCAAACCGGATATTTTCAGCAACCGTTCCCTGAAAGAGGATCGGGGTCTGCAGTACGTACCCGAGTTGACTCCGCATCCACGAGATGCTGTGATCGTTCTGATCGACACCGTCAATCAGGAGCCGTCCCGAATCGGGCTGGTAGAAGCGGCTCACGAGGTTCACGATCGTACTCTTCCCCGCTCCCGTCTCACCGATGAACGCGACCGACTGACCGGCCGGTATCTCGAGAGAAAAATCTTCCAGAACCGGTTCACCGCCGGCATACGCGAAACAGACGTTCTCGAAGGTGATCCTGCCGTCGCATTGCAGCCGGGACTCCTGGTGCGGCGGCCGACGATCGCGGATTTCGGGTTCGGTATCAAGCAGCGACTGCACCCGCTCTGCGGCGCTCCGGGCCGATTGCAGCTCTGTCAGAACGCGGGCAACCTCCCGGACCGGTTCAAAAAACTGCACCGTATACCCGACGAAGGCGACGACCGTACCCAGCGTCACGGTTCCGGCCCGGAATCCGACACCCCCGGCGACGAGCGCTATCGACGTACCGATGCTGCCGATCAGCAGTACCAGCGGCAGGTAGAGTGCGGAGATCACCGCCGCTCTGATAGCCGACCGTCGCATACTGCCGGTGAGCACCGTAAACGACCGGAGATTCTCCTCTTCGCGAACCAGCGTTTTACTGGTGGCAACTCCGGCGATCCCCTCGCTGAAACCTGCGGTGACCTCGCTGTTCAAACGACGGATATTCCGGTGAACGCCAAGGATTTTCCGCTGGAAGTAGAAGCTCAACAATGCGAGCGGCGGAACCACCGAAAGGACGAGCAGCGCAAGACGAACGTTGATTATGAGCATTGCCACCGCGATGGCAACCATCATCGCGATACCCCAGACGACGTCCACCAGACCCCAGGCGATCGTTTCTCCCAGGCGCTGAATGTCGGAAGTCAGGCGCGAAAGGATCCACCCGGCCGGCGTTCTGTCGAAGTACGACAGCGAGAGATTCTGGAGATGTACAAACGCATCATCCCGGAAGCGATACATGATCCCCATCTCGATGTGTCCCGCCAGTGCTATCAGCGCCCACACCAGAAACGCCTGCACGACGGCGAGGCACCCGTACAGAACCGAAAAACCTCCGATAGTAAGGGCGAACCCCGCGAAACCGACGGCGGCGCCCGTACCGCCGGTTCCCGCCGGCCGCAGAAACGTATCCACCGCGATGCCGTTCAATAACGGAAAGAGTGCGTCGATCGCGCCCACGCCGATCATGATCAGCCCGAGTCCGACCATCGCGGTCCGGAGCGTACCGGCCCGGGCGAGAATGACCGGCCATACGCGCCGCCGGGTACCGGAAAGGCGGTCCTCATTCGGCACGGTCATACGCGTCCCCCTGCTGGAGTTCCCAGATTCGGGCAAACCGACCACCGGAGCGCAACAACTCCTGTGGCGATCCCGACTCCACGACGCTACCCGCCTCCAGAACAAGGAGATGATCGGTTCGTACCAGCGTCGTGCTCCGGTGCGAAATCAGAAAGACCGTCGCATGATGCGCGAGGAGAGCCTCTCTGATTCGGGCATCGGTACGCGTATCGACCGCGCTCAGACTGTCGTCAAAGACGAGAATCGGCGTACCTATCAGCAGTGCCCGGGCAATCGTCAGCCGCTGCTTCTGCCCGCCGGAGAGCGTGACGCCCTTCTCGCCCACCAGCGTATCGTACCCTTCCCGAAACGACTCGATTGAATCGTGGACGGCCGCCGCCCGCGCAGCACCGATAATTTCGGCTTCGGCCGCGGAACTCCGTGCAAAAGAAATGTTATCCCGAACGGTTCCCGCAAAGAGAAACGGCTCCTGTAACACGTATCCAATGTGCGTTCGCATCCACTTCCGGTCAATCGTCGTAATATCCACCCCGTCGACGGTGATCCGTCCGCCGGTCGGATCATACAGGCGGGCAAGCAGCATCATCATTGTCGATTTTCCCGTCCCGGTGGCGCCAAGAATACCGACCGTCGTGCCGGCGGAAATGCTGAACGAAATATCCTTCAGCACCGGCGGTACGCCCGGCATATCAGGTGCATACGAGAAGCTCACCCGTTCAAACCGGATTGCGCCCGATATTGTCGGCCGCGCGGTCCCTGCACCGTTCAGATACGGGTCCTGGTCTTCTACGGGTACGTGCAGGATCTCACCAATCCGTGCGAGTGATACGCGTGCCTTCCCCAGGTCCGCGAGAATCCGCCCCATATCCTGCACGGGCCACAAGAGCATCTGTTCAAGCATCAGAAAAACGAGAAGTCCGCCGACGGTGAAATTTCCGGCACGAACCATCAGAATCCCGGGTATCAGAACCGCGCCGGTCTGCACGATGACCAGAAAGGAGGAAAGAGCCCAGTACCGGGCAAGCAGCATAAGGAGCTTCATCGTGACGTCGCGATACGTCCGGTTCTTCTGCCGGAACCGTTCGGTTTCCCGCGGTTCCGCTGCGAACGCCCGTACCACCCGTACGCCCTGGATATGCTCCTGTACAAGGGAAGAAAGGTCGCCTTCCGCTTCATCCGACGCGGTAAAGGTTGATTGCACCTTCAGAAAAAAAAATACGGTGAAGACGATCGCCGGCGGTAACACACCCATCGCAATAACAGTCAACCGCGGCTGCAACCCAACCATTACCGGTATCGCGACGACGACCATCGCGATCGCCCGCCCAATCTCCAGCGCCTGAACGGCGAAGAATTTTCGAACAGTATCGACGTCGGACGTGCAACGCTGGAGCGTATCTCCGCTCGAACTCGCCCCATGGTACCGAAGGCTTACCGCGTGTAAATGCGCGTACAGGCGGTCGCGCAGGCGCCCGGCACCTCGCTCGGCACCCGCCGCACTCCACCTTCCCGCCAGAAACGACAAAACCCCGCCGACCGCGACAAGGAATACGATAGCAAACGCTGCCGGAAACAACGACTGACGGAGAACGGATATCGCATCGGTGCGTACCAGAAACCGGCGCACCAACCGGAATGGAGGCGGTTCTCCGTTCGTGAGTACGGTATCAAGGACTACCTGTATGACGAGCGGTACGGAGAACGACAGAACCGTAGAGACGAACGTTGCGATCATTGCTCCACCGAAACGAAGGAATTCGCTGCGGAACTCCCCCGTCGGAAGCGGCGTTCTTCGCATCAACGATCCGCCTGTTCTCCCTGCTTTTTCCGCGTGTCGGCGAAGAGAAGGTTATACACTTGATCGCGAGTGGTCTCCTTGATGCGACCGAACTTCACGTGGAGGACGGTATTGCCCTGCGAAGTCCGCAGAACGTTCGCGACCAGGTGGAGGGTCGAATCACTGGATGGATGAAACGTGAGCTCGATATCGTCGCCCTGATGAAACCGTTGCGAAGGGTTCATCAGGCTTGCCCCGTCGCCGCCAATTTCGACCAGGCGGGACTGCGTCGGACGTTCCTCCCGATACGCTGCTTTTACGTATACCGGAAGCGGAAGCGATCGACGATAGTGGTTTCGTCTCTGGATCTGATCGAGTTTCTCGGAGTGCCTGATTCTGAGATTCGTCTCATCATGGCCCGTGACATCGGAGGTGAACCGGAATATTCCAGACGGATTCTGATAGACCACGGTTATTTCGCTCCCGGTACTATACCGGATCGCCCGGTCTTCAAGCTGCAACCGAAAATCCGTGGGCTCCGGTGCCAGAACAGTCGCGTTTTCCGGCGGACGAATGTCCATGAGAACAAGCACCCCCGCTCCTTCGGGAATCTGGGTGGTGGAATAGGGGCGCACGCCCTGGGGTGGAACGACAAACCCGAGTTTGAAGCGGAGCGCCGATACGTCGTCATCCGGGATGCTCCCGGCATCCAGTGCAAGCGCCGCCGCCTGGTGGTACATACGCTGATTCTGCAGGAGAAGATACTTCCGGGTCGGGTCGTTCAGGTACGCGGAAAGCCGGTCCACCACTCCTTCGTCGGCGGGAGTCAGATGGTGTTTTGCAACCAGCTCCTGATATCGCTGCTGCGCTTCGCTATCCTGGCGGTCTTCCCGTTCACGGTCTCTCCGAAGCGAATACCACAACAAAACAAGGATTATCGGTGCAAGAACCGCGATAATAATAAGGAGTTCCCACCAATTCAGCGCAAACGCTGCCGCAAGTCCTTCTCGCAAAACAATCTCCCGAACAGATGATTTGTTGTATAGAAGACTAGACACACGAACGCACCGCTGTCCACCTTTGAGCAGGAAAAGAATCGGGAAGAGTGTTATACTTCCAAATACATGTCACACCAGGTACGGGATCTCGGCGATATTTTTCACGACATACACCAGAAGCTCTTCCTGCTCAAGGAAAACGACTCGAATCCGACGAACGACCCCATCTGGCGCGAGCTCCACATTCTCGTCTCCGAAGCAGATAAACGATCGAAAGATCTCGTTGAAGAGGTGGAGCCGCTTGAGATGATTGAAGAGGTTGTCGATTGACCCGACCGTTTTCGGGGAAACGGCGGCTTTTCATCCTCTTCCTCGCTTTCGCACTTCTTTCCGTACCCCTTTCCGCGGAGGAACCCGTTTTTCTACCACTCCGGATAGAAGTCGAAGGGTGGCCGCTTGAGTCGCCGGACGACGTCGTATTTTACGGATCGCGGGTGCCTCGCGTTCACTACCAGGGTTTCCAGCGCATATCCGAACGGGAGTTTTTCGCAATTGTCGGGGATTCCGACGCGGAGTTGCGCGCCCGAAACCATCGCGCGGTGAATACCGGACTGGGCGTCATTTCGATCGTGGCGTTTTTTGCCGGACTGGTTCTTTTCGGCGCCGCGGACGATGTGGATTACGGGGCAATCGGTATGACCGACGAGACCAACGGACGGATTATCAGCATAGGGTTAACGGCCGGCAGTCTTGTACCTGCGCTTGCGGTAACCGTTCGCGGCCAGCAATCGGAAACGCTCGAATACGCGTACCGGTCGATGGTCGATTACAATCGCGATTAGTTCGTATCAGGAATGACTGAGTTATATACCGTTTCGAACTCCTGGCGTTCCATCAAAAGCCCGTTGGTGACGCATACCGAGTACAGCGTCTCTTTCCGCCGTTCGCTTTGAGCGGCATTCCCTTCTTCGATGGTGCGGGTTACCGCGTCGAATCCATAGGTAAACAAGAGCGCTTCGGGCGGGAGCCGCTTCATTCTCCGCCGGTCGGCCCCTTTTCCCGCGATTTCATAAAAGATCCCGAACGCCAGAATCGGAATCACGAATACGGCAACGAGCGTATACATGGAAGTCGAAAGGTACCGGTACCGGTCGGGAAGGAAGCGCTCTATCAGGCTGCCGGTGATACTCCGGTACCCGAAGATTTTCGCGTCCGGTGAATAGTCGTACACCGGTTCGCCCATGGTGATATTTGCCGCCTGCAGAACGAGTTCAGGATAATTCGGTACAAGAACGAAGTCTACGAAGACAAAGAGGGCCAGGAGAACCGCCAGAATCATTCCCAGCCTGATACCGTACGTCAATCCGTTTTCGGTGGTAAGCGAACGGGCGGGTATACTGAAAAGGGGCCGCTGCTCCATCATCTTTTCCGCGCACGCCCGAAGGGTTTTCTCTATGATCGCTTCGTCGGCCGTGCGGCCACACACAACCGTCCGCGGGCGTCCTTCGCGATAGTAGACCGCACAGAATCGATCAAACGTCGATTCGCTGCCGCGCGGAACGAACGCAGGTTTCTGATACGCAGTTTCCCGGTATACCGTCCAGGAGCCTTTTCTGGTACGCCGTTCACTGGTTTCCGCATTCTGATACGATTTTGGAATCGCGGCTGCTGCCGCGGCAATCCGCTCTTTTCGCTCGTACCGCGCCTGCAGTGTCGCGCGTATGAGGCCCGGAATATTGGGCTTGTCCCGTAGTTTCGAAACCATTTTCCTGATAAGAATACTCCCGTCCCGACGATCCCGCAACTACGGAATCGGGAATCGGATACCGGTCAGAAGAGGTGNACGGCCGTCGCTTTGAATGAGATGTAGACGGGGGTTCCCCGTTCAATTTCCATCTCGACAAGAGCGCCGCGCGTTACGTACGAGATAAAGTCAGTTCCGGCTACAGTGCAGTGGACGGCGCACGCAAGACCGTGGTCGTGTATCGCTCCGACGGTACCGGGAAAACAGTTGCGCATGCTTGAGCGCACCGGCTCGCGACTCAACACGATATCTTCAGGCCGGACCGCCAGCCGCCGCGCGTTTCCTTCTGCCGGCCCGGCGATGTGAATCGTCAGGCTGTCGCTGCGCGCCGTCTTTCCTTCTGCGTCAATCTCCACGTCCAGGATGTTATCCATCCCGACGAACTCAGCCACAAACGGCGTCGCCGGCCGCCGAAACACGTCGCGGACCGGCGCGATCTGCTGTACCACCCCCTCGTGGATGACGGCGCACGTCTTCCCCAGCGCCAGCGCGTCACGAAAATCGTGGGTAACCATCAGAAAGGTCGTGCCGGTCTCTTCATGGATGCGCCGCAGTCCGCTGCGTACTTCCTCCCGGAAGCGCGGGTCCAGAGCCGACAGCGGCTCGTCCAGGAGTACCACCGAAGGCTTCACCACCAGAGCGCGGGCAAGCGCGACCCGCTGCGACTCGCCCCCGCTGAGCGTCTCGGGTTTGCGGTGCAACAGCGCCGCCAACCCCAGCAGGTCCACCAGGCGCGCAAAGGTCTGTTCGGGCGTCGGGCCGGTTTGACCGGCAGATGTGTAGCGCAGTCCAAAGCGTATGTTTGCTTCCACGCTCAGATGAGGAAAAAGCTGATAATCCTGATAGACGATTCCCACGCCCCGGCGCTCCGGAGGCCGCGTTGTGACATCCACGCCGCCTACGCGAACCGTGCCGCCGGCAAGCGGAATAATGCCCAGAATCGCCTCCAGCAGGACGGTTTTTCCCGCACCCGTCGGCCCCATAATGACAAAAAAATCACCGCGCTCCACGGTCAGCGAAAGTTCATCGAGCCGAAAATCCCCCAGCGCGACGCTGACATTTTGCAGTTCGATCACCGGGGAGTCTCCTGCCCGGTCGGTGCGCTCCGGCGCGTAGCCGCATCCCACCCCTGAAGCGTCAGGGTTCGCAACACCACAAAGAGCAACAGACTTACCATGATGAGCCAGAACGCCACCGGCTGTGAGTAGGGCAACCCGAACGCTTCATAGCGTTCGAATATCAGAACCGGGGCGATCATCGGGTGGTAGGCGACAATGACAACCGCGCCGAACTCGCTTATCGCGCGAGCGGTTGCCATGACAAATCCGACCACCATGCTCCGCCACGCAAGCGGAACGGTTACCCGAAAAAACGCACCCGCGGCGCCGGCGCCCAGCGACCGTGCCACGTATTCGGACCGGGGATTCACCGCCTCGAACCCGCTTTTCACCGAGTTCACCACCAGCGGCGTGGCAACGAACACCAGGACGGTGACAATACCCGTCACGCTCCCCATGATGCGGATTCCCAACTCGGCAAGTATTTTACCGACCCAGTGATTTCGCCCGGTAACGCTCAGAATCGCGATGCCGATTACCGGGTGCGGAATGACGATCGGCAGATCCACAATCGCTTCCACCAGCCGCTTTCCGGGAAAGCGGTGGCGGGCAAGCACGTACGCAAGGGGTGTCCCGAAGACAAATGCGATACCCGCCGCTCCTGCCGCCGTGCTGATACTCAGCCAGATCGACCGATAGACGTCTTTATCCTGAATGGTACGGACGACCGCCTCCGGAGAGGGTGCCGTTACCATCTCCAGAATGGGCAGCAAAATGAACAGAAGTATCACACCGCCCAATGAGATCGTGAGGTAAAAAAACGGATCGGTTCGATACCGGCTTTTTTTCAGTTATGCACCTCTACCAGCGCCTGAATCGAGCGGGGAAGTGCATCGTACATTGCCTGCGTCGGTACGCGTGCCGGAACAAACGGCGGCTGGCCCATCGACTCCAGGATTTTCAGACCGTTGTCCGGGTCAAGCAGGTACTGCAGAAACGCTTCTGCCGCCGCGGGATTCGGCCGGTCATTCACCAGCGTCACTCCATAGGTAATGGAACCGCCGACCATCTGCATCGTCTGTCCCGGTTCGGAGCCGGAAACGTCCACAATCGCCGTTGCGTAATTCGCGTCGAATTCATAGTTGCCCAGATTGATTTCATCAGGAATGGTCACATAGCGAAGACCGTGCTGCTCGGCCACCGAGAGGTACTCCCACGCGTAGTCCATATTCCCCGACTGCATCAGCGAGATCAGGTCCACCGATTTGGGTCGGAATGTCCCCATACAACGTCGGGGCGCTGGAGAATCTCGTACCAGTTCCCGCTGTTGACCTCATCGGCGTACCGGGAGGTATCGGTGTAACAGAGAACGAGCTGATTGGTAGCAAAGCGGATGTTTACCGCGGCAAAATCGGGGATGAGGACTTTGTCGATGACGGTATAGTCGGCGGAGACCATAATATCCGCAGGTTTCCCGATCTCCGAGATCTTCCGGGCGCTGGCGGTGCTTCCACCCGCTTCCCGCTGAACGTCGACGCCCGGGTGCAGCGTTTCAAACTCCTTCTCCATCGCGTCAAAGGGAACCGAAAGGCTTCCGGCGTGAAAGATCGTCAGGACACCGGAAAGCTCCCGAGCCTCCGGTTCTTCAACCTGCCCGGTTGCTCCGACGAACGCGATGATTCCGGCCAGTAACAGAACAAAAANCNTTGTGCGAGTCTTCATAGGACCGCCTCCCTGGAAATNAATTTCCCCGGTCTGAAGACGGCACGAACCCGCATCGGTATAGTCTGATCGAGGTACCGATAAGACAGGTCGTTCTCCTTTCCAAACACGGGAGGCCCGTCCGTTTCCAGACGAACCTGTCGACCGAGCAACCATAGGCGGACGGCTAACCGGCCGATGCCCACAGGTCTGAACGGTTCGGAGAATTACCGGACAAGCTTACTCGATCTGCCGAAATGTGGTCAATTATAGTTAATTACTCATATTTTATCGTTTCAGTTTCATCGTCACGAGCGAAACTCCCCCGTGGACAATCTGGCGGAAACTCGCTCCCTGACAGACCATACTCACCACGCGATCGATATTGGTAACGATTGAGCCGGACAGGTATCCGACGCCCGCGTCAGCGAATACGGGACTCAGAGGTGTGCTGGGACCAAGCAACAGCACCTCAGCACCGGGCTTTCGGAGTTCCATCAGCCCGTCGAACGTTCCGTTGATGAGCGTCATTGAAGTCAGTGCAATAACGTCGGCATCGGGAATTACCGTATGCGCCTGATCTGCCGGTACCTCGCCGGGAGCCGGTCGCTTCTCTACCACATCGAGGGTGCCGACCGCGTGCCTGACGTCATCGATAAACGGAAAGTGCCCCACCAGAACCACGCGGCGGTTCCGTCCGAGCCGGGCAATGACCTCCCCCGCGTTGATCTCTTCGTACCGCCGGGGGAGTACGGGAAGGAGGGCGTTCATCACCGCCATCCCCACCGATCCCATCGTCGGATTCCCGCCGCCGGCATACCCCGTCAGATCGCCGGTCGAAAAGCGCTCCAGGTTTCCCGCGTCCGGGACTATCGGTACGCCGTGCTCGTGCGGCGCTACAACCGAGGAGGCAAGCCCGCAGCGGCGCTCGCCCCCGACGCGGACAATTGCGGCCGTCCAGTTCAACCCGATGACGATCTTCTCCACTTCTCCTTCCGGCAGTGTTTCCCGTATCGATTTCAGAACGTGCATCGCGTTTCCTCCCTGGGTTTCCGTTCATTCGATCGTAGCAATTCCGGCAACCCTCCGCTATAGTTCGATGGATATGAAATACGGTGATCTTCTGTGGGCCGCCCTTTTTACGGCCGTTGTGGCGTTTCTGACAATCCCCGCATTGCAGACGGTCTTCGTGGCAGCCACAACCGCGCGTCCGTACCTCATGGGGTTCGGGAAGTTTGCGCTCCTGGCGACGATGGGCGAGCTTCTGGCGCTTCGCATCGGCGCCGGGTCGTGGCGCCGGCCCAGTGCCGTTCCGCTACGAATCATCGTGTGGGGCGTCATTGGAGTGGTAATCACCTTCGTCTTCGGGTTTTTCTCCCGCGGAGTAGCGGCAGCCCAGGCGGCCGGAGCGCTTCCGTTCGGGGCGCAACCTTCGTCACTGCCGGGCACAATCGCCGCTGCGTTTTTCACCAGCACCATCATGAATCTGACCTTCGGGCCGGTTCTCATGACCGGCCATCGCCTCAGCGACACATGGAT
>JGI10211J34971_10002960_pt1 | contig 13684 bp, 15 predicted proteins | sample Etolagsediment_FD_34971 | JGI IMG/M metagenome (IMG submission 34971) | reverse complement strand
CCGTCCCGGGAGCGCCGAGGCCCACCTCGGCAGCTTTCTGAAGCCGAGCTGGGGCTCGGCGTTCCCGGGAGAGCTCCCGCTGGGTCACATTTGACCATGGGGCGTCAGCTCGCCACAAGGCGCTTCATCACCATGCATTACGTCTCGGAACAACCTGACTGTCGTATCCAATGTCGACGGCGTGAAGACAGGCACGGGAGTAGACGGCTGGATCGAGTTCTGGCCCTGCAACTACAGCGCGGAGAATGCGGCCAAGGTCCCTGGCGCATCCCAGACCACGTACGATTTCGGCGACACGATGTCCACGGGCACTCCGAATGGCTACGGCTCCATGCAGATCCACAATCTCGACGCCAAGCAGGTCGTCTTTGCCTACAACAACTGGAAGGCCCGCGGTGACGGGGACATCGGCATCGGCAATCGTCCGACCGATAGCCCTGACTGGACGTTCGCCCGCAACGCCGGATACCGCAACCTGGCCCGCATCATCGTCCTCGTCCGCCCGAAGAAGTGAACCGGGCGTGTTCGAAACGCGGGACGCATCCCATCCCGGGAACGCTGCCGCCCTCCGTAATGGCGAGTCGAACGCATTGACATACGTAAGAGTTTAGTATAGAATATGACTACAGTCATGACCACAGGAGCATTGTCGTGATAACTGTAGCCAAAGGTGTGCTGAAGGCCAAGATGCTCGCCTACTTCCGCATGGTTGAGGAGACAGGCGAGACCTTGGTCGTGACAGACCATCGCAGACCCGTTCTAAAGGTCGAGCCGATACGGGTCAGGAAGTCGCTCGTGTCCGCCTTTGCGGATCTTCAAGGCAAACTCAAGGCCGACGATGAGGACCTCTTGTCGCCCACCACTGACGAGTGGGAGGAAGCCTGACAATGAGACTGGCATTGGACACTTGTGCCTTGGTGTGGGCGTCAAGTGACGCGGGACGTCTGTGTTCTGAAGCCAGGGAACTCCTGACGGACGCAGCCGCTGAATATGTTGTGTCGTCCATTTCTCTGTGGGAGATTGCGCTGAAACATGATCGGGGCCAGCTTGATCTGGGCATCCCACCAAGAGCGTTCCTTGCCCGCTTGCGGGGCTTGCAGAATGTCGAGATAGTCGATGTCACGCCTGAGATTTGGCTATCGAGCGTCGCATTGGAGTGGGACCACCGCGACCCCGCCGACCGCGTCATTGTCGCAACAGCGCTGGAACGCAACCTGCCGCTTGTCACGCGCGACCATCGCATGCTGTCTTTTTACCCCAACACGGTGAAGGCCTGACGCTCCGAAGCCTCTTACGCACGTCCGGCCCAGGCGTCCACGACCAATTCACCGTGCAGATACGCCGCGACCTGCACCGCCGAAGTAGGCGGAGTGAAGCCTCCGTCCGGGGTCCCTGTACGCCTTCTTGTCAGCGTCCCAGTTGTCGCGCTGAATGACTCGGGTGATGAGTTGTGCGCGCTCCGTCCCCGGCGGGGCGGCGACGGCGGATCACTTCTGTTTCTTCTTTGGCGTCTTTCCGACAAACTTGGGATCGTAGTCCGGGTTCTTGTCCATCATCTGGGCACCGACAGCCTTGCGCCAGGCGTCGAGATCGGCCAGCAACCTGTCCTTCACGTCGGGTAGATCAGCGGCCAGGTCTTTGGTCTCGCCGAGATCGGTCGACAGGTCGTACAACTCGCAGTTCATGTCCTCCAGGAACTGGATCAGCTTATACTTGCCGCTGCGCACGGAGCTTCCCGGGGGGCCTTTGTGGTAGTGAGGGTAGTGCCAGTAGATCGCGCGGGATATGAGCTCCTCGCCTTTGGTCAGAGCGCCCACAAGACTGACTCCGTCGAGGACGGTCATGCACGACTCGGCCCCCGCCAGTTCGCAGAAGGTGGGCAGAAAGTCCGTGCTGGTCACAATGGAACGGTTGGTGGTCCCGGGCTTCACACGACCAGGCCAGCGAACAATGAGCGGCACGCGCGTACCACCCTCGTACAGCATGCCCTTTCCTCCGCGCAACGGCGAGTTGTTGGTCTGGCCCATCAGGCCGCCATTGTCCGAGTAGAAGATGACCATCGTGTCCCGGCTCAGCCCCATCTCGTCCAAGCCGTCGAGCAGCATCCCCACGCTGTCGTCCAACGCCTCGACCATGGCGGCGTATCCGGCGTTGGTCTGGCGACTGTGGGGCGTGACGAGTTCCTCGTACTTCGCCTTGACCTTGTCGTTGTAGCGGACGGGTGTGTGAACAGAGTAGTGGGGCAAGTAGGCGAAAAAAGGCTTGTCCTTGTTTGCGTGGATGAAGTCGAGCGTCTGTTTGGTGAGCGTGAAAACGCCTTTGGGATCGTCCTGATCGGTCTTCTTGTTCAGCTCCCAGACATCAGAGGCGCCCTCGTCGAAGCCTTGCCCGGTCGCCTTCGCTCTGCCGAGATGCCATTTGCCGAACGCACAGGAGACGTACCCTCTCTGCTTCAGTACTTCCGGAATGGTCACGTCTTCGTCGGCCAGTCCGCTCTTCCGCCAGTCGGGCAGGGCCAGTTTCTCGTAGACGCGTTTGTGACCGGTGAGCCAGTCCGTGATGTGAAGTCGCGCCGGGTACTGACCGGTCAGCAGGGCCGCGCGCGTCGGGGAGCACACGGGGCACGCGGCATAGGCGTCGGTGAACCGGATTCCCTCCGTCGCGAGCTTGTCGATTTTGGGCGTCCGATAGAGGTCGCTGCCGTAGCACCCGACGTCGGCATAGCCCATATCATCCGCGAGTATCAGGACGATGTTCGGCGGTCTGGCCTCGGCCGAACAAGCGGCGAGCACTACCACGAACAAAGCGGATGCTGCCCTTTTGGCGGTACTCAGTCTCACAGCTTGCTCTCCTTTGAGTTGTCGGAAAGGCCTTATCGAGTCGCTTCTCGTCGGCCTCAGAGCCATCCGAGCAACGTCTCCACAGCCGTCCGCGTGCCGTCGACCGCGGACATCGCAGGTGCGGCAACGCGGCCATGCTGATCATCGTAATGCCTGTCGAACGGTACGACCACATGCCGATCTGCGAATTCGGCACACTCGGCCACGGCGTTGTACCCACCCCCGGTCACGATGCGTCGGCACAGCGGGAACAGACGCGATGCGGGGAAGTACTCGAATGTCGGCAAGTCCAATCCCGCAATCGGTTTCGGCAGAATCAACGCGAACCGCCCCGCACCGTCCAGTGCTCTTGCCCGTTGCAGTAGAGCGTCCACTTCCAGACGCGGCCCGCTGTGAACGACCAGATCGGCAGGACCGCTGCGGAGCATATCTGCGAGCTCCGCAGGAATCGGGCCCTCGACTGCGCCTGCCGGAAACCGTATCCGGCCCGGCAGCTCGACCAACTCTCCCCCTCCCGCGTGGAGGAGCGCCGCATGCTCGCCGGTCAGTGGTTCGACCACCAACATGCGTGCCAATGAGGGGGTATCGGCGTCCCAGTCCCGGCCGATGGCCGTCAGGTACGCTTGCACTTTCAGTCGTCGAGCCAGGTACGCAAAACGCAGTCCGTCCGTGGCCGGCCCGCACCATTCGCCACGGAACCCAAACGGGAACGTATCCAGCACGACTAGCCGCGGTGCGGATTCCGCAACGAGTTCGCGACACCTCTGCCATTGCTCGGTCGGCACATGGAAGACCGTCAACTCCAACAACCGCGACAGACCCTCGGCGTAGCGAGAGTTCGTCACGATGGCGGAGGACACACCGCGTTCCCTCAAGCCGAGCGCCAGGGCCGACACGCGGACGACGTGCCCAAGGCCGGCTCCCGGAGCCACAAACAGGACCTGATGCCGCGGCTCACTCATCTGCCAAGAAGCAACAATACGAGCATCAGGCAGCATTGCTTCTGCGCATCCGCATCCTCAACCAAGAACGTGCCGAGACTGTCCGAGACACGACCGAGTGAACGGCACACGGCGACCTCGCGATCGCCCGAGTCTTTGGCCTTCGTCTTGCCGGTGTCCGGATAGAACTTGACCTGGCCGTACTCCTTCTCACCCACACGAACCTTGATCTTCCCGTCCTTCCGCTTGAACTCCCACACCGGAGCGTCGTCCTTCGTCCGCACCTTCACCTTGTCCTCCCGCCAACCGAGATCGAGGAACAGCGCGTCATCCGGTGACATTAGCACGAGTTCGTCGCCCTTCAGTATGCCCGACGCCACAACGGTCTCGCCGTCGTAGAATGTGACTCGCCGGTCTTCCCTCCTCCGCACGTCGTACGTCTTACCCGCCAGTTTGCACGTGAACACGTCCGCGCTCTGCTGGACCACCGTTGCTTCACGTCCGTTCCTCAGTTCGATCCGGTGTTCCGTCTGCCCGTCCGCCGCCAGTGCGAGGTCCGCACTCAACGCAACCGCCATCAGCCATAGCATCGTCTGTCGTGTCATTGTCTTGCTCCTCTCACTCGTGGCGTGCCTTTCCGCGGAACGGGGAACGCCGAACCACGTACCCAGCAACATACCACCTTGATGTCGTCATTCCCGTGCCGGTGCCGCGAGGGCTCCGAAGGCGTCGTTCTCTTCGAGGAAGTCGTCGCAGAACTCGCAGACGGGGAAAGCGTTGCCGGAGGCCATGGCCATGCGGATTTCGCGGCGGCGTTCGCCCGTCAAGAGCTCTTCGACCGGGATGTCCAATACGTTGCCGTAGGGGCGCATGTCGCGCTTGCCCATGCAGCAGGGGTACACCTTGCCGTCGGCATCAATGAACACGTTGAACCACGGCGCGAAACAGGCGTGCCGGGAGTAGAACACGCCTGCGTACTTGCCTTTGGCTGCGCGTTCGGCACTCCTCTCCGAACTCCAGTCGACCGGTGGCCGTGCCAGAAGCGGAGCCCACTCGCCCCAATGCGAAGCGAGATCGCGCCATTGGTCTGCAGTCGGCCTCTCCGCAGAACTCTCGGTGTCGATCGGCAGTAGACGCCACGAGTCCACGCCGTGCGCCAACAACATGTCGTAAAGCCTCCCCAACTCCGGTGCGCTACTCCGAGTGATCAGGGTGTTGACCGCAATCACCGGCCCCCTTTTCTTCCTGTGTCGGCGTTCGGCAAGTCGCCCGATCCCGCGCCATGCTGCGCGCCACGCCCCTTTCTCGCCGCGCATCCGGTCGTGCTCGCGTTCGTCGGAGGAGTCGATGGAAACAGCCACGGTGTGAACGCGCTCCTCCACCAGGAAACGAACGGTCTCATTGTCCAGGAGCGTCCCGTTTGTGGTCATGTTGACTTGGAGCCCCAGCTCACGAGCGCAGCGCACAACGTCCTGCAGTCCGCCGTACAGCAGCGCCTCCCCACCGGAGAAGTGGATCTTGCGGAGACCGCAACGCGCAAGTGCGGTCAGTGTATCGGCCACGAGGTCGACCGGCAGCTCGGTCGGCCCCACCGTTCGTGCGCCGGGCAGACGCCACAGACTGCACATGCGACAGCGAAGATTGCAGCGCCACGTCAGTTTGATCTTGGCACTGAGAACGGGGAACTCGGCGTCGGGATCGCCGCGCAACGCTGCCGCGCGAGCCGCCAGATCGGCGTCTTCAGTCAGCAGATGCGCCACATGCATCGCAGTCTCTCACCTTGTGTTGCCAGAGGCCTGCCTCGTCGGAAGCTATCCGGCGCTGACGCTGGCCTCCTTGCCCCTCCCTCCGACCATAGCACAGCACACGCCCACCGCAACCAGGCAGACGCCCACAAGCCCGATGCCGACGGAGATCGCAAAGCCTACGGTCCGTTCGTAACCGGCCATCTCTCTGTAGCCGATCCACGCCGAAACCAGGCCGAAGACGAAGGGGTAGCCAAAGCAGGCCAATGACCAAAATGACCGTCGAAGGGCAAGAGCGATCCCCGCGCCGATAGCCGTCGGCACGATTATCAGGATCTGCGGTCCAACCATCAGAATGCCGCTGGCAACGATGATGGGAATCAGGCCGGCAGCAACGGCGGCTCTCGGGAAGCTGAAGCGGGAAGTGCGGGCAGACATGGAACGACGTCTCCTCTGTCCTCTTGTTCGTCCGTGTGGCAATTCACTGTGCCGTTGGTGATCTCTTGCCCTCGCCGAGAACCGGTTTGGGGGCAAAACGCGCTCGCGCCCTGGCAATCAGGTCTTGGAGGGTCTCGATCTCGCGCCGCAGCGAGAACTCCGCGGCCACCGCCTCCCGCACTCGGCGTTTCATCGCGGCCAGTCCATCAACGCTCAACCCCAACGCCTCGGAAGTCGCACGCGCCGCGCCGGCGCGATCTTCGACAGGAAACACGAATCCGGTCTCGCCGTGCTTCACTACGTCCGCCATCGCTCCTGCATCCGATACGATCGGCACCACGCCGCAGGCCATGGCCTCGATCAACACATTGGGGAACCCCTCGAACAGCGACGGGATGACGGTGTAATCGCAGGCGTGGTACAGGGCGGGAAGTTCAGACCGTGCTCTGAACGAAAGATGCGTGCACGGTGGGGACAGGGCCGGGTCGGCGAGGAGTTGATCCGTTTCCTCGTCCATCCGCCCGACCACCAGCAGGACCACACTGTCGCGCAATCCGGCATCGCGCAACGCACCAAGCCACAGCGGCACGCGTTTCTTGTACTTCAGTTCGCCGAAGAGCCCTATCACACGACGGTCACCCGCCCCGAGATCGGCGCGGAGAGCGGCACCTGCCTCGCGTTCGGTCGGCAGCAATTGCCAGGCAGCAACATCGATCCCATTCGGTGTCCATTGGACGGCTGTTCCGGGGAACAAGGCCTGGACCTTCCGGGCTTTCTCACGGGTCACGGTCCCCACCGCAGTGGCACGGCTCAGGGCCTGGGCAACAAGCTCCGTACGGCGCGGCTCGAACCAGTCACGATCGAAGTCGTTGCCGCGGACCAGCACGACAGACGGCAGTCCGAGCCACGCTGCAAATGTCGTGGCCACGTGCCCCGGCAGGTTCGCGCCAAACCCCACAACCACATCATAGGGTTGGCGCCGATGCCTCTCACGAGCGAGAGCCCAGGCACGCTGTGCAGCGTTTCCAGCAGAACCGGCGTAGTCCACCAGGAAATCCGTGCCGCCGTCGCGCTGCTTGACATGGACGGCCGGAGCGCCGTCGCCCTGGCGCAACAGAATGACGTCCACATCCGTGCCCGTCCTGCGCAGGCCGGTCACGTACCTCCCGGCGCTCTCGGCCATGCCGCCCGGTAACGGGGGGAACCGTTCCGTGATCCAGAGCACGTTCGATACTCCCGCACCCGACTGCGGCTTATCCGGTTCCGTCATCCGTCAGCTTTCCAGGTAGTCGTCTGCACCACCGGCGTCTGCGTCGTCCCACTCACCGTCATGTTCCTCCTGAATCATCTCGCGACCGTCGAACGCACGGAAATCGTCATCGGAATAGTAGTGATGGTGCCCGAAATAGATGGGGTGGTAGTGCGCCCCACCGTAGTACCTGCGCCTGCGGACAACGCTCTGTGCGGCCGGCCTGTCCGCGAGCCGTCGGTTCTCCGTCGAGCACTCGGGACACAGTGTCCCTTTCTCGTCGCGGACGGCGTGCTCGCCGCACACGGGACGCCCACAACGGGCGCAGTCTGCTCTCGCTGGCCGATCACAGTCACGCAGAAAGAGCAGCCCTACCTTTGCCCGGCATGAATGAGTTCCTGTATCGGTCATGACTGCCCCCTTTCACCGGCCGACGTCTTCAGCATCGAGCAAAGCTGCATCAGCATGTTCACCACTTCTCCGGGCTCCACGGAAGGAAGCTCGGCTTTGCCCCCCTTGGCCTTGAACCGCCGGACGAGTCTGCACACCTCCCCCTCGCCTTTTGCCGCCAGCTTGATCTTCGTGTTGTCCTTGGCCTTGGCTTTGGCTTTCGAGGCCCGTTGGCCCACCTTCCCCGCGTCCCAGCCCAGTCCGGCCGTTCCCGGCAGGATGGCTGCGGTAACCGTCACCAACGCTTTCCACTTGGTCTTGCTCTTCCACTTGCCACTCCGGCTCGTGTAGTGACGCTCGTACGAGGTGGCCCGACCGACGATGCCCAGCATCAACTTGGTGCCGTCCGCAAGCGGGGCAACCACATTGCACCATGGCGACTCGTAAACAGTCTCGATCAGCTTGCGCCATCTGCTCGGGACATTCTGGCGGCTGATGCGGTTGCTCGAACGCACAACTGGCCCAACGTCAAGAGACAGCTTTACCTTGCCCTTTTCCGGAACGTCTTCGGAGAGCGCTTCCATGACCGGCAGCACGGTCTCGCGGAATCCGTTGGACAGATCCACACGTTTCAAGCCGAGGAATCTGCAAATGAAGACGATGTCCGCAACCACAAGACACGCCCCGGGCACGAACACCAGGGGCACAGCCCGTGGTGCCACGCCGGAAAGCGCCGCTGCCCCGAAGGCCGTCAGAAACGCCGTCGGGAAAAGAGCGACGGTGAACCCGATCGCGAACCGCTTCATGCGGTTCCGGCGCGCGTCCAGCCTCTCGTCGGCGTCGGCCAGTTCGCGCAACAGATCGATCCAGTGCCGCAGACGCTCGCTTCCCTCGATCGTCTTTGTCCGGATGACGTCCCGGGCATCCTGAGAGAGTTCCCCTACGCTCGGCGCTGCGGATGCTGCCATGGTCATTGCTCCTCTCGCCGTTCAGTCTCCGGAACAGCCTCTGCGATGGCTCGGTCGAAACAGTCGGCTAACCTAGCATGCACGTGGGCCGGGGCAAAACGGACGGCCGCGGTATGCCGGGCGGCTGCGGCCAGGCGCTTGCGGAGACCGCCATCCGCGAGCATGGCCAGCATGGCGCGACCCCACGCCCGCGCATCACCGGGCTCGACGAGCATGCCGTCGACGCCGTCCCGGACGAGGAACCGCGAAACGCGCAAGTCAGAGGCAACCACCGGCACACCGGCCGCCATGGACTCCACAATCTTCACCGGGCAACAGCCCTGGTGCGTGTTCCGCGCCGTGTCCAGAAGGGGGGCAAGTGAAAACTCCAACCGCGCAACAGCCCGGGCCAGGTGTACTGGCGGCATGGTGTGTGAGAACAACACACGGTCGCTCAGGCCGTGTCTGCGGATACGTCTGCGGAGTGCCTTCCGGACCTCCTTGCGTCCGCCGCCGACGATCAGCATGCGTACGTCGCGGACCTCGGACGCAATCAGACTGAACGCGTCCACGGCCAGTTCCACGCCCTGCCATCGATGCAGGCTGCCGAAGTATCCGAACCAACGCCCCCGGGTCAACTCCTCGAACGGCGGCTCCTCTCCCGTCGCATCGAAAAACTCCTGACCTGCGCAATTGTGGACCACGTCGATCCTGGCAGGCTCAACTCCCAACGTAACCAGCGAATCCCGGTTCACCGGGGACACGGTCAGGATGCGGGTTGCAGTGGAGAGGCAGAACCGCTCGACGTCGCCGATCTTCTCCATCAACGGCCGATTCCCGGCGACCTGCGGGTAGGTGTAGGGCAACTCGCGGGTCGGCAACGCGTTCACTTCGAATATGCTCGCCGACGCAACGCCTGTGCTCAGCACCGCACTGCCCCCCCAGGGATCGCGAAACACGGCCAACTCAACACCGTCACGCAACTCGACAAGTGTGTCGCGAACGAACTCCCCGAACTCGGCCGCGCGCCGCAACATGTTCGGGTGGTACACCTTGAAGCGACGGATCAGCACGTCGCCTTCGATCTGGTACGCCGGCATGTCGGCTACGCCCAGGCACAGCAACCACACGGGACCGTGTGTATCCGCCAACGCCGAGACCATCGACGCGATGTGGCTGGCCGCTCCCTTTGGCCGGGGGAACGCTTCGAACGCCACGTACACAGACTGCGGATATGGAATGTCCGGCATCTCAATGCTCTCTCGCCGGGGGCCGGGTCAGTACCGGCGGATGCTCCGGAACGCCGACGTTTTGCCCTTTTCGGCAACGACAATCCAGGCACCATTGACCGGTGCTTGGAATGAAACGAATAGGCGCCCATCCTCTTCCTTCTCCTCGGCGGCGATCTCACTGCCGTCCACCTCCACGTCGCAGCCTCGCCACTCGGCTCCCACGTACGCCGACACGGTCACCTGTGCGTCGTCCGGTGCGCCGCGTGCGGGCAGAAACTGGAAGACGTAGCCGTCGGCACGCACGTGCGCCATGTTCATAGTGGGCTTCTGCTTGCCCTCCCCTTCCACCTTGACCAGCCCGGGAGCTTCCAGATGTCCCGACCAGGTCAGGCGCCCCATGTTGTGCCTGAAAGGTGAAGCCGGCAGGCCGTCGCTGTTGAAGAGGGTTTCGTGGGGATTCTGGTTCACTGCGTACCCGACCGAGGCAATCGCGGCAATGTCCGGGTGTGATATCTCGATGGTGGACTTGTCTACAACCGTCACGTTGCCCCAACGGTACGGTCCTGTCGCGTCTTTCACGTAGACTCCGCTGATGCCGTCGATGGACGGCCGGTGGACGATCCCGTCGCCCACGGAATCGAACGTCACGCGAGCCTTGCCGCCGTCAACAGACACGCCGACGGCCAACGGTCCGCGATAGATGTGGTCCTGGCCATAGGCGACTGTCAGCGCCGCCAATCCCATGCGCCGACCGGCTTCCACTTTCTGCAGGAAGTGCGTTCCCTGATCGCCGACATCATAGAGCTCGACCAAAGCCACTCTGTCGTCCTCGCCGAACAGCTTGAGCGCGTTGCGGATTTCGCAGTTCGTGCTGGAGCGGTAGAACCAGGCGGGTGCGGGTGTGAGTGGCGGAGAACTGGTCGTGTTGCGGGTCAGCGTGCCCCACACGAAGGCGAAGTGTTGTCCGAACAACTCACGCCACTGTTTCGCCATGGCAACCAGTCGTTGCCCGTAGGGCCCGCCGGGGCCCCCTTCCCCCTGGTGCCAGATCACGCCTTGGACGGCGAACGGAGCCAGCGGGTAAATCCGTGTGTTGTAGAGCGTGGTCGGAAAATTGCAGATGGCCATGTCGCCGGGCCATCGCCCCTTGCCCGCCTCCCGCCACTTCGCCTCGGCCTCCTGGAACTCTTCCCATGACTTCAGTTGCTTCCCCTTCTTGGCCAGTCCCTGCTGATGGCTGGCGAACAACTCCTCGTAGTAGTTGGGCTTGCCACCCCCGCCCAGGAAGTCCTCCAACGTCTCGCGTGCCATCCAGGCACCCTGGTTCGTGCCGGAGACGGCGACATGGACGATACCGACGGGAACGCCGAGCCCGTCGCGCACGACGCGTGCGAAACAGATGGGGAGGTCGACGCTGGGGATGGGTTTGGCTTCGGACAGGATCTGCCAGGGCGCGTCCTGCGGTGTCGGGGCAACGTCGGGCTGGGGCTGGAGGGCCGCGCCGGACCCGAAGCGTGTGATCCGTATCTCCGCCCTCGCCGCGGACGAATCCGGCGAGATGTAGTGCGGGTATAGCCCCGTGTCCCGGTCGGGGCCGGAGTGGTTCATGTTCGACTGGCCGGCCGCAATCCACACCTCACCCACCAGCACGTTCTTGCGAGCGATCTCCACGTCGCCGACCCGCGCCTGCAGGACTCGGCCCTCACGACTCGCGGGCATTGGCTCCAGGACCGTCTTCCAGTAGCCGGTCTCGTCGGCCTTCCCCTGTGCTGCCTGTCCTGAAAAGCTCACCTGAACGGCATCTCCCGGTTCGCCCCAGCCCCAGACCGCCACGGACGCGTTTCGCTGAAGCACCATGTTGTCCTGGAAGACGCGCGCAAGACGTGCCTCCCCCCACGCCACGGAAAGGCAGCCCATGGCCGTGATCACGGCCGCACGACACGGTGTCAGCTTCTTCGGTGAATTGAGTCGCATGTTTCTCGCCTATGTCACTTGCCTGTCTGCAACGCCGTCACGGCTCGCCGCCGACCACAGCACGATCTACGGAACGGGTAATGCCGACGGGACTTCTGTGCGGATGAGGTCGGCCCGGTTCGGCGCTGAACATCGCCGTCATCCCCCCGGTTGTCAACTCTCGCGGCAAGTCATTGGAAAGGACCACATCCACGACGATGCGCAGACCGGGGAGGACTGCCGAGGAGAGTTCCGGCAGGCTTTCGAGTTCGCGGCAACCTATGCGGGCATGCGTTCCGCCCCGGCCGAGGAACGGATGTGTCTGGATCTCGATGAGACCTTCGCGGAAAGCCTGCGGGGCACGGTAAGGAGGTCGTCCTGAGAGCTGCCGCCCTCCCGGTTGCCCTGCACATGGTCGAGATCCGGCACGGAACGCCCAGAACATGGTCGACCGCCGGAGCCACAACGCGGAAATCTGATCCAGTCCGACCAAGTGGGGNGCACTTTTGGTGAAGTGAACGGCGGCCCCAGAGTGACGTGGGTGAGAGGTCGTTGGAACAGCCCCTTCTGCTACTTCGTCTCTGCGGACCTGATGGCGACGTCATCCAGCCAGTACGTCCCCTTGCCGCCGAAACAGAAGAAAAGGACGTACTTCCCGGGATCGAAGTCATCCGGAATCTGAACGTCGGTGGTGAAGGTCTGCCACTCTGTTGAGAGCTTCGACTCATGCTGGCCATGGTAGACGTACGGCGGCTTCTGGGTGCGGATGTTCGACTTCATCTTGCAGGCGTGGTCTGCCCGAGCCCGGTAGCTCAGACGGTACGTTCTCCCTGCTGCCAATGCTGGGCGATGCTGATACAACTGCACCTCGTAGCCGTCTCCCGTCACCACCACGCTCGCCGCGCGGTTCCCCGGGCGAAGCTCGTCCTCTGTGATGGTCAACGTACCCACTTCCGGTTTGGGCGGGTACAGGAGCCAGGCTCCCTCCTTCTCGAAATCCGCGTTGTTCACTGGGGAAGCAGGCGGAACTGCGGGGAGTCGCCGGAGGATCACGTCGGCCACCTGTTTAGCCTGCATCGTCTTACCCGTCCCGTTGTAGTGGAACGTGTCTGTCCAGAGCTTGTTCCGGTCCTGTGGGTCCATGAGCGCGAACAAGTCGTTGGTCGGGATGTCGTTGTCGGCCATCACGCGGACGGCGATGGCATTCAGTTCTTTCGCTTTCGCTGTCAGCCCCGGGTCTTTGAGCGGCGTGGACGTGGCCCAGACAACGGATGCCTTGGGCGCCTTCTCACGAATCAAGGCGACCGCGTCACGGAGTCTTTCCTCCCACGCTGTCCGGTCGGTACCCAGACTATGCAGGCCGTTGTTGAAGTGGATCACGGCGTACTCGTATTCGTCGAGTACATAACCGAGCTCCTTCAAGTATGAGCGATCGGTCACGCACTTCGACGTGGCGTAGTACGACGTGTACGCCTTCCCCTGCAGTTCTTTCCTCACCAACGACTCATATCCCCTGCAGATCGAGTCCCCGACAAGCAGAATCCGCGGAAGCCGTGTCTGGTTGGCCTCGTACCAATACATCGAGGCCCATTCCGTGCCTTCGCGCTGTCGCTCGCTTGCGGAGACCGCACACGCGGAACACATCACTGCAGCCAGAGCGATCCGATTCGTAAGGTGGAACATGTACGTGTCTCCTGTCTGTGTCTGTCGATGGGGCGTTCCTGCGCAACTATAGCGTCCGCGCCGCGTCCCCTCTGCCACTCTCGTCGGGAGCAATTGCCGCGACAACGAAGCGCCCCGGACACGGGTTGGTTGCTCACGTCACCTGAGACGTCCGCTTGGCGCGGACTCCCGCGGCGGGCCCGCCGCATCTCCAGACGGTTCGGGCGTAGGCATGGGGTGTTGTTCGGGGCCGGAACTCTGGAGATGCGCTCGGCCCGAGCGCCTGT
>JGI10211J34971_10002959_pt1 | contig 13685 bp, 22 predicted proteins | sample Etolagsediment_FD_34971 | JGI IMG/M metagenome (IMG submission 34971) | reverse complement strand
AGAAAGATTAAAACTTATTAAAGAAAATAAAATTACACTAACTAATTTAAATTAATAATTGGAGATATTAAAAATGATTTTAGATTCCTTTACTTTTCAAATTCTATGTGGAGAATACTTAATAGATCCACAAACGGCCTTAGAAAATGAAAACCTTATTAAAGCTATTAAAGAGGGTAACTATGATAAAGTTGTTGAGATTTTAGAGTGTGAATTTTAAACAATTTATTTTAGAGATAGCTTATATTTTTAAGCTATCTATTGAATAAATTAAAACTTTATTCAAATTTGATAATAATTGGAGATATAAAAAATGGATTTACCAAAATTAAACAAACTAACTAATTTTAATAAAGATTCTTTAATATTAGATATTCAAGATCTATTATATCAATATGAGAGTGAGAAAATTACACACTCAACCTTCATCAATACATTAAAAACAATTGCAGATTATGAAAAATTGCAATTAGTTAAAAATTCTAAAAAAATATTAAATGGAGATATTTAAAATGAAAGAGTACTACTCAAATATTACACTCAAATTCAGTGGTAATAATATACAAGCAGAAAATAAAGAAGAATATTTAGAATTAATAAAAGAACAATTTTTAGAACAATATGGGATATTTTTGAATGATAATGAAATTGAAATAATAGAAGATGGAGAGTTTTAAAATGGAATCATTATACGATCAAGTTTGGAACTTCTTTGGAGAATGTACAAAAGATTTACAAATTCCATCAAAGTTTATTAATACTTCTTATGGTAACGACGCATTACCATCTTATGAATACGATAAATATCAAATATTCATAAATCATAAAGATGTAGACAAAAGAATGGAATTTGAAAACGATCCTAGATTTTGGGTAATCTTAAAAGAATTTTATGGAGAGCCAGATTTAAATAAAGGTATAGGCCTTGATTCTTTTGATGATGTTTTAAAATACATTAATTATAAAGACTAATTTATTTTAGAGATAGCTTATATTTTTAAGCTATCTATTGAATAAATTAAAACTTTATTCAAATTTGATAATAATTGGAGATATAAAAAATGAAAAAATTTGTTACCTTAAAAACTTATAATATTAACGATAAACGATATATAAAAATATCTAAATATGATATTAAAGGTCTTAATCTAAACAAAATTAAAAAAGGTTTTTATGATGATTATGATGGTTGTTTTTATATTACTTATGATGACCATTATAAATATATTGATGATGAGCTTTCAAAAAATGGATTAACTTTAATAACGTTCAAACAATTATTTGATGAAAATAATTATATAAACCTTAAACCAAGTAACGTTGTGGAGTTTTTATAATGCTTAATTTCAAAAAATATTGGGATAGTAATTTTGAATACTTCAAAAATAAAATTCATAACAATAAAGATAATAAAGAAATTTTGTTAGAAATTGGAGAGAAAGTAAATTTGTTAAAAAACAAAGATATGATCAATCCAATACATTATAAATTATTAATTTCACAAATTGGAGAATGTTTGATAAATGCAAAATTTCAAAGTCATTTTAATGTAGTAAAATTGAGGGGTGAGAATGATTAATGATATAAAAAATATGTTTTTCTTTTATGGGTTTTTAGAAAGTCCAATTAGTGAAAAAATTATCAAAGATCTAATTAAAAAAGGTTATGACAAAGAAACGATTTATAAAATAGGTTGTGACGTTTATTGTGGATTTAATTTAAATGATATTTTGGAGAGTTATTATGATTGAATCTATAGTTGGAATTATCTTATTTGGTATTTTCTTATCGTATTTTGATAATTAGAAACTGATTTTAAAGACCATACAATAGGGTATTTTGATTTTTATATATCAAAGTACCCTATTTTTTTTTATGCCTATTCATGCCCTCTTAAAACTCATCTAAACTTTAAAATAGCTTTTATTATATCTAACTCATGCCCCTCAATTCTAATTTGAAATAAATGTTTTATATGTAGCATAACTTGGTGAATAATTTGTATATCACTCATTTTGTTTAGATTAGTGATATATATATCTTCTTTTATAACCTCTATATGATCTTTTAAATTAACTCTTATATTGCCATTATGTTTTTTATAAACTCCATATAGGCCTTTAATAACTTTTACTTCATACTCACTAAAGTCCATATATGCCCTTGATCTCGGCATTAATAAACTCCAAAATGATCGGATAGCATATCGAGGGCAAGTCTTAATTCTCTAATGGTTTTTCTTTTATTATTATATTGCTTATCAAATTCGGCAGCCGAAAATCCATATATAACGATATGCTGTACAATATTGAATAGCTTACCAGGAAGTACTTTTACAATGTCCATATAGTCACAAAACCCGGCTAAGTTTTTATCGTCTATATTAGTCCCCATAAGAGATGAATCAGGATTATAAGAAGATATAATTCTTTTTTCAGACTTTCTATATAAGGCATATACATATATAGCAGTATTATATTGCTTAGTATTTATTTGCCCTCTTTGATAATATCTATCAATACTAGTCTGAGTAAGAATACGTCTTCTTTTCTGACTACCTGCCGTAATACTGATACTCTCCTCTCGATATTCGTCCTCGCCTTTTATACGAATATCTTCGCCATAATCAGATTTTACTTTAGCCATTATTCACCTGGTGTTTTGTTCATAATCTCGTTAATATCAATACTTCGAATACTTTTATCTTCTGTAACTTCCATATGGGATTTAATACTACCCAATAAAGCTGCATAATTGATTAAGTCTATAATAGTATCTTCTTTATACTCCCCTTGATCTAAACGACTTAACTTCAACTCAATCATAAGTCTTGCCACATCATATGGAGATACTTCTTTGCCAAGTGCCATACTCATTCTTTGTGAAGTATTGTTAAACAGGTCAAGGAAATGTCCATATTCCTTACCTCTTATTCTCAATATAGTTTCAGCTTGTACGAGGAAAGTATGAGGTGCTTTACTTTCATCATAAAGTTTAAAATGGTACTTCTTCATCAAAATAGTCCTTATCTTCTTTTTGGTTACTAATATCCTCAACGACAGGCATAATATCCTTATCATTAAGTTTCTTCTTAATGGTGCGTATAGACTGATAATCATTCAGCATAATATAAAGCTCCTGCAACGTATAAAATTCCTTAACATCTTTATTCGTTGCTTTCGCCACCTGCAAATCATCACGACTCTTTACAACACCAAAAACTTTTTCTCCATCTTTCTCATATATCCATGTATCAGCACTAGGCCATAAATTCTTTTCTCTAATCTGATTAGCTATCGCATCGAGACCTCTCATACATATCTCTGCCCGGTTTTTTATTTCTTTTTCTGCGTCTTTATTTTTCTCATACATTTGGATAGTTACTTGAAACTTATATAATGCCTGCCTGAACCTCTCTGCAATTTCTTCACCTACCAAATCCAAATAGCCAAACACCCCAAACAAATCATCAAGTTCTCGCTGCTTGTTCACATAGTCCAAAATATACCGATAAAACCGATGGCTCTGATATGCCTGATAACCCACATAACCCTTACCAAAAAAATCTTCTGTTTCCATCATTTTTCTAAACACCCCATATGCACGAAATTCGTCCATACAGACGATACATGTTCAAACGCATATGTATGTATGTATGATATGTAAGACCCTTATAGGGGTCTTCCATACATACCATAAATAACATACTTTGGCACAATATATGTATGTAAGAAATTAACCCCTTTTTTCTTTCATACATACTTTTTATACCCCACACATTCCATCACATTCGTCCAATAAACTATACTGATTTTTGTCATCTTCTTCCAATATTGCAGTCCTTAATGGTGTGCAAGATCGGTGCACAAATATCTCATCATCAGTCTTTGTTCCTGTCCTAATTTTGTCGTCAAATGCAACTGCTTTATCCCATTCTTCAGGGTACTCATTCTTTAGCATTGTCCATTCTTTATTAGTCTTGTATGGGCAGTATATACAAGCAGATCGAGGCAATTTTCTATTGTATCGCTGCCCAAACCACTCTATGCAGTCTGCTCTGCTCATATTTTTCTCGACCAATGGAAAGACGTTTTTTACCCAAGTAATGTGGTTTTCTTTCATTCTTACTATCTCATCAGTAGATATTCCCATAAGTAACTCTACTTCTGTACCTTTTTTGCGTTTTTCTCCTTTTTTAAGTCCTAACAGGTCTCTAATTTTCTGATGTATTGGTCTGATCTTATAATTGCCTGTGCATTGCCTTTGTAAGAGTCCTTTTTTGCCTGTCAGGGCATTTTTGGTGTAAAAAGGTATCTCAACATACTGAAATCTGCTTTTACCCTCTACAACGTCTATGGTGTCTTGTGTGAGGTCTCCTTTACTAATTATATATACAGGATATGACAGTTGGGACTGCAGCCACTCTAGGTGTTCCATAACTTCTTTCGGTTCTGCCATAGTATCTGCAAATATGGCACAATCTACTTTTGGTAACTCTCCATTCTCGATCATTAATGCCAATGTTGAGCTTTGCACTCCTGCTCCCAATGATAATATTCGTAATTTCATCTTACACTCCTGGTTTTATGTCGCCAACTTCGATAATTTTGACCATAGTTTTCGGTCTATAACTTTTCGGCTCGACAACAGTTAATGATACTTCTTTCTCGACTAAAACACCTGACTTTAACCAGGTGGTTAGCATACTTCTAATGCGTGTGCGTGTTGATGGTGCGTCTATGTCCATATCTAAAAACTCTGCCATAAATTGCTGCACCGATATTTTATATTCGTTCTGTTTGGTCGCTATATGAGACATAAGGTATCGTTCTTCTGACCTGATTGCGTCCCAAAGCATACCACATTTCTCAACACTAATTCCGTCAAATGCTGTCGGCACATTATATTTCTCGACTACGGCCACCCAATCGCTGTTTGGTATTTGCACACCGATTTTCTTGTACCATTGTTCTTTATCGAGAGGTCTTGATAGGTTGCTTTTACCTGCAGGCTCTATCTTGAAGTAATCGACATACTTCTCTATGCCGAGCTCCTCTCCCTCTCGTTTGCTCATATTTCTTAAGACACGACCACTTCGAGACCCTGCTATCAGCGATGAACCACCACGACTGTCTTCAATGGTTGCTTCCTGCCCGGACTGTAATTTCCTTGTGTGGTGGACTAGTTCGACCGAACAGTTACCCTTGTCTGCGAGTGCAGCAAGTTCGTTTGCTAAGTTTCTAAAATGTTCGACACTTTCCTGTGATGATATGACGGCAGCAAGTGGGTCAATTACGATGAGATCTATTTTATTCTTCTTTATCGTGTCCACTAATTCTTGGAACATCATCTCGTTTATCAATCCCTCATTACCTGCCATAAGTGTCATGTTTGTTCTGCGACCACTACCATAATAAAGATCGCTAATATCTTCCTGTGGTATCTCGTAATACTGACATAGGGCCAAGATTCTTCTTTGCACTTCTTCGAGTGGGTCTTCAGCATTAAAGTACATGACTTTGCATTTTTGGTTCGGCTCAATTCCGAGTAGTGGTTTGCCTGTAACCATTGCTAATACTTCGGTCATAACGAGGGTGGATTTACCGACCCCACCAGGTGCAACAGTCACACTATAATAATCTTTCACATAATGATTGCCGTATAGAAATTCTCTTTTAGGGTGAGTAAGGGGGTCTACATATGTCCATTGTAAAAACATATCGTGGACATCGACAGAAGTATCAATTAGGGAGTTGATTGATTGTCTTTCTGTACCTGTAAACCCCTTACTACGAGCACCCTCGATAGCCACGTTAATTTCCCTTGTCGTGTCATCGAGAGTGTAACCACTTAAGGTTATATCAGATAATGCTTGGTGGATTTCATAGTCGGTGCGACCTCTTGCTACAAGAGATGCTACGACCCTTATCATATTGTCGTGCCAATTATTACCTGCCTTAATCTGCCTAATACTGTTCTCGGTATCAATACGTTCTCTCTGTGTGAAATCATCGAAATTGATACGAAATTCGGGGTGGGTCTTATATGGAAAAAACTTTTTAAGTGCCTGTATGGTCTTTATATCGCTTCGAAAATTCTTAAATTCGGATAATTCGACCACTCTGCCGTCTAATTCTTTCTTTTTGTTCGGATAGTTGACTGTGCCTGCTAGTCGCATAATTCTGCTTGGATTGTTCACCACCGGGTCACTATGTAACTTCTCAGCAATACCTCTTTGTACTGTCGACCAAGTTTCCATATCCTTAATCGGTTTATCGAGTTCGTAATAAATATGACCACGTTTTGGTTTCTGACCTGTATAGACTCCGAAGTTGCCTTTTACATCTCCTGTCGACACCTTATTATACTGCATGACGGATTCTTCTGTATCGCAGTCGCAAAAGCAGTAAAACGATGCTAGGACATCTTCATCTCTACTTGCTCTGCCATTACTGTTCTTACTGATTGGATTGACTGTAACGTATACATTGTATTTTTCTGCGTTGTACCTTGTTGCATATTTTATCGCTGCCTGCATCTGCTCTTGTGTAAATTTCTTCCAAGCAGGCATGGCCTGTTCTTTTATGCACCGAATTTCAAAATAAGCATCTTCTCCTAACTCACCCCATCGTGATGTTAGTTTCTTCAAATGCTTTTGTATGTCTCCCTCATTATACTGCATCTTATCCTCATTGTTTCTTATGAAATACTTGGTAGTCTTGGTTGCACTCTAGGCAAGTGTACAGAGTAAGATAGTCTGCACGTTCATCTTGTAATTTGCAATCGCCTACTTCCATAATATTTCCACCACATTCACATATTCTGTCCGTCACCTGTGGAGAGGTAACAATTAACTCTCCATCAGGTGTCGTGACTATTGTTACTTTTTTAGAACTCAGGTTCTTCATTAGCAACTGTATTTCCTAACTTCGCTTCGAGAGGGAATGGACGTTCCACCCAATCCACTACTTCTAAGATAGGAAACGAGGTTTGTGTGCCGTTCTTAAACTTCATCACTTCTGCTTTTGTCATTTTAACAACAGGTAGCTTTCCGTCTGCTTTGTCGCCAAACTGACCTGCTAGTTTTTTAAATGCTTCCATGATGCCGACACCTGTTTGTCTCCACAAATAAATCTTTTTATCTGCATAGCAATCGATCTGCAAACCTTTTTTCCATTCATCGCCTGGTCTTTCTTCCCAATCCACAAGATTGTGATTCCATTTATACTGCGTTGAACTTCCGTCATACAGACCCCAACCTGTTCGCATGTAGTAGATGTCCATTACGACTCCATCTTTCTTAAATGCGTCTAGTACGTTTTTTTCTCCATTGTCACTTACATAGAAACTTGCAGGTGGTATCTCACCATCTTGCGTACCTCTACTTGTGAAACTTAGGAAGCCGTCAAAACTGCTGCCGTTGTCTCCATCGTTAAAACTAATTTCAAACTTCATGTTGTTTGCTCCTTTCTAAATAATATTTTTTAATTTTCATGCTTTCTTTGTTTTTGACTTTTCTGATTTGTGATTGCACTTCAAAAATATCATCAAATGCAAACACCAAATCTCCCAAGTCTTCTTTGGTACACCAGGTCTTATATCCGACCTGTATGAGCCAATCTAACATTTCTTGCATACTCATAAGTTCAAGGTCTACTTCGTAATATAGAGCCTTTTTATGTGACAGTGTTAAGTTATCATTAAACTGCCACTCTCCCCAATTTAGAGGATAGAAATTACCCTCATGTTGGTCTATGTTGGGCAAGTCTACCCAATTCCATTCTTTCATAATTATTTTACTCCTTATTATTATAAAAGTTTTTAAGTGCGTTCTGATCTGTCCAATGGTAGGTATCCTGTATTGGGATAGCTGCCCTTGCCTGCTCAGGACTTAACAAATCACAAAACGTATCCATCTGTTTGATGATATGTTTTGCTTCATTCATTATGCCAACTTCATCGCCATCTTCTAATAATGAGGCACGATTTTTACTGACATAAAGAAACCTTACTTGATGGTTACTACGAGCTGTTTTGTAAAATGCTCTTTGTAGTTGATGGTCAAACGACATCTTAGATGGTACTTGGTGTGTCGTTTTCAAGTCAATAATCTGACCATTAGGAAAAACGAGATCAAGATAACCTATTCCTTTTATTGACCAATCTTCATCAGCAATTTCAATTTCAATTTCTTCTTGTTTGCCGTCTACAAATTCAGGTACTCCAAAATCTGCTAAGGCATCACAACTCATTTGTATCATCGGCTCAAGAACTTTGTATTCTCTCTCAGACTTATCATCGAAGATAAAATGCTTTTCTTTAAACTTTGTTTGGCAGTCTTTAATGGCCTGCTCAATATCTTTCTTTTGTGTTAGCACTTCTACTACGGCATCTTCAACGTAGATACCTCTCCACATAGCAGGGCTGCCTGATTGTCTCTTACCGAATCCATAAGTACAGGTAAACATACTTGGACTGTTACGAAACAGGCATATTTTTGATGGACTGACGTGGGGTAAGAAACCTTTTTTAAGTTTTACCCACTTTTCAATTCCGGGTAGATTTTGCATCTTTTCTCCTTTGTTTTTGTTTCTGCTTGTTTTGCTCTCTAATTCTCATACGTTCCTCGAAGTAGAAAGAGCTGATACTTACCTCGTGGTTCGTTTCTTTGATTATTTTCATCATCATATCAAATCGAGGTATGACGATCTTGCCATTACTGTCCTTGCCCATATATCGGTATAACATCGCTGTTGTAATACCTAACTTCTTTGCAAAATCTTTTGGCGATATGTCGTTTTCTTCTAAATAGTTTCGTAAATTCATTAGAACCTTACTCCCAAGTTTATTTTACTGTTCATTTGTTTTTGTACGACTTTCTCATTGTTAAAATGGGTGTATATGTCGTCTGTTATACTTGACCCAATTTTATGGCCTATCATCATTTGTAGACGTTCGTGGTGTGCCTTACTGTATTCATCTCCGAAACTATCTCGATACGAACACACATAATGTCTTCTAAACGCATGAAACGTAAACCCTCTTGGGTCAGCTCCGTATGGAAATGGATATTCTGCGTGGTCTTTATATAATTCATAGACTTTTTTCCATAATGCTATGTATCGTTTGTATAGTGCTACATAACTTGGTTTCTTACCTGTTTGGGTTGTTATCACATACTCCCACAAACCATCTTCGTATTCTACTGATGGTTCGTCTAACTGTGTAATCCTTTTTTTCTGTTCGAGAATTTTTGCAACATATAGGGGATTGATGTCCATAAGTCTAAATTCGTCCTTGACAGACTTTCCACCAACATTGATTTTTGAGTTTTTGATACGCATATAAGCATGGTCTTTATCTTTGAGGTTTATATCTATCCATTTAATGTTTTGGACTTCATTGATACGGCCACCTGTGATTGCACAGAATAATATGAGTAATTTATCTTGTGGTGTTTCTGCCACTTCATACAGTCTTGTAATGGTGTGATGTTCAGACGGCACGTCATTATGTGACTCGAAGAAATGTTTTTGTTTCTTCTCTTTTTGTGGCACTTGTTTTGGTTTGATTGTTTTAAAGACATTGTGTTTGATGTCTGCAAGATCATATCTAATGAGATAATCAATAACTTGCTGCATTTTCTTACGCACACGATTGGACTTATCTGCCGTATAGTCATTCGATACATTGTCGAGAATCTTCTCAATATGTCCAATTCTGTTATCGACTATATCTTTATCTTTAAAGTATTTCTTGGCGACACCAAGTAGGTATTTGTCGTCTTTATAGGTAAGTGCAGTTGCCTTATCTTTACGGAACTGTAAATAGTGTTCTATGTAATTATCCATGATTTTCTCCCTTAATATTATTGAGTATATGTGTAATGACTGCGATTGTCCAACCATTCCCAATCATCTTGTATCTTTGGGTATTGGATACACCCTCTGTATAGTTGTCAGGTAGTGTCTGCAGACGTTCACATTCTAATGGTGTCAGCTTACGATAATGTAATCCTCTTACCAAATGATGGTTCTGTTCCCAAGCTGATGGTGTGATAGTTGGTGTTTTATCATCAAGCTCTGTGATAGCACCTTTATTCTTACCTCTTGGTCTTTGCAATAATGCCACTTTAGGCTCTGTGTTACCACCACCATGTGCATTAAGTGTCGGACTCTTGCCGTTCGGACTGTATATTCTTTTTAATAAGTCGTGTCCGTTTATATCCGATGCACTTCCGACTTGGATAGGTTTACTAACATAACCCTCTGTATGACCTTTCCACATAGTTGCTCTCAATGTGTTTGACTTTCCCTCTATACTTTTTACGGAGTCAATACGTTTCTTATCGTTGTAATTTCCATGCAACCATTTTGGTAATTCTTCAAACTCTTGAAAGTCGTCAAATCGTTCTAAAATATCAGCAAGAACAATCCCTCTCTCAGTTGGTTGTTCAATGTTTGGAATGTTTGTCCAATATAAACGCACCCTATTCTGTGCAGATACGAGTGAACTGTTAATCATAATAGGCTCAACACCGAGATGTTCTGTTATGACATCTTGGTATTCTTTTTTCATGCGTACATTCTCAAGCAAGAAGTATTTTGGTTTGCACTCTTTCAACACACGAACAAACTCAAAGAATAACGCAGAACGTGGGTCGTTAAAGTTCAACTGTCTGCCTGCAAAGCTAAACCCCTGACAAGGACTGCCACCGAGTAGTAGATCAATTTGTGGTAGATCGGCAGCTTTAACTGTTCGCACATCTCCAATATGTTTGGTGTTTGGGAAATTTTTTCGTGCAATCTTGATTGCGTATTTATCAATTTCACTTGCGTAATATGCGTCAACAGTTATGCCACATTCTTTTAAGGCCTGTTGACCACATGACATTCCGTCAAATAAACTTAAAACTTTCATTAAATGCTCCCTGTTTATACTATAAGTATAGTATTATACTAATAATATACACACCACAAGCATTATTTCTTGTTTTTAATGTATTTTTTGTATATTCTACTCAGACCACAATTAGAGGGGGAATCAATGACAAATTCACGACAGATTGGTGCGAGTTTTGAGAGAAAGATAGCTAATATGTTATTCGATGAACTTGGCATCACATTTAAAAGAGATTTAGAACAATATCGAGAGACTAATCATGGCGATTTGGTTTGCTATGAGATGGACTTTCCGTTCGTAATTGAATGTAAGAGGAGAGCAAAAGGAACGACCTATGCAACAGAATGGTGGGAACAAGCTGTTAGTGCTGCCAAAGCATCAGACAAACTGCCTGTACTGATTTATCAGTTAATGCGTTCGCCTATTCGTTGTGTGGTTGATTTGAATGTTATAATCAAAGCATTTGATGGGAAAGAAGTTGGGCATCAGAACTTAGTAGAGATGCCATTTGAAACATTTTGTATGATAGCGAGGGAAATGATAAATGACGAGTAGAGGATTTATAAAACCAATGGTTTATCTTGGGTGTCCGTATTCTTTAGACGGCCAAGCAACCGACAAGCAAATGACCAGGCGATACGAACAGGTCACCAGGTGTGCAAATATTCTGTTTAGAACAGGATTAAATGTTTATTCACCGATTTCGATGCACCACAATATTCAGCAGCACAAACATATTAAGATGACCACTCGTGAATGGTTGCAGTTGGATTTTGAGTATTTAAGGCATTGTGAAATGCTTTACGTTTTGAAACTTGATGGGTGGGAAAAGAGTTTGGGATTGATCTCAGAGATTGAGTTTGCACAAGAGATGAAAATACCGATTGTATATATCGAGCCTAACAAAGAAATATTAGGTTGAATGTGCTAAAAAAATTTGGTAAGATTATAGTATAGGTGTTTGTCATAACCCTATATTAATTTTAACATAAACACGCAGATGAGAGGGGTCGAAAGACCCCTTTTATGTTAGAACGAGACAATCAATATCATCAGCACGACAAGTGCTACAAACTTACCCTTAATATTTAGTTTTTTACAACCACAACCACAACCATTGTCGTATAGACTGCTTGTTGCTGTTTTGATTGATGAAGTTAGTTTGTTTATAAAGTTCATGGTTTTCTCCTATTAATAAAGTGTGTATTTTTTGCCATCAAGGACATTGCTGATTGCAGGCCCAAAACGTCTTTGTATTTCAGGTGCAAATAATAATCCCATTGGATTTCCTGATGGACTGTATTCTCTGCCTGTAGCAGTTGCACTTAGGTTTATTCCACCAAACATTGATGCTTGTGATGGAGTGCTCAATCTTGGGTCAACTTGTGCTCTAATATATGGGTATTTCTGCCTTGCTGTTGCTATCTTTTCTTCAAGTGTTTCGGTATATTTAGGATTCCTAAATGGTGCAACACGAACATCAAATACACCATAAGGTGGATTATATGTCGCTCCTGCGTCAGCTAAAGCTGTAAGTAACCCCTCACCAAACTGCCCTACTGTGCTGTAAGGACTAGGTGGTCTTGATACAGTAGGTTCTGTTACTTCAGATGTAGGCAAATTAAAATCAAAACCAAACTTAGTGTCGGGTGGTGTAAATGTTTGCTGTCCACTTACATAAGGATTAGGGGTGACACTCGGTGGGTTATATCGTGGTGCATTACGTCTGATTTCTAGTCCACCCGGTAAACGAATGTTATCACTAAATGCACCTGTATTCGCACGAAGTGTGTCCATTAAACTTGGACTGAGTTCATCTGATCGTTGTGCAAATCCTTGTTTGTATACGACATCACCACCAGGAACATATTGAGAGAATATGCTTGGTATTCTGCTGTTGAAGTCTTGTAATGTAGGGCGTGGAGCTGCAGAATCCCCAAGTGCGGCATAGTATCTACGAGGTGCGGCAGCAGGAGCATCAATAGGTGGTAAAGGTGAACGCACGATAGGTGTTCTATCAATAATAGGACTTGTGTCACGAAAACCACTAGGTTGTCCTACATTTGCTCTTAGCAAATCATTAATATTTGTATCACTAACAGACGGAACAGATGATCTTCGAGGAGATGGTCTTGGTGCAACACCTGCTCGTGACTCAACACCTCTAATATCTCTCTCGATACCTGCTCGTCTTTGAGTCATTTCTGATTCTGATAGCTTCTTTCCACCACTAAAAACAAGACTACTTCTTTGTCTTTTTCTTAGATCTGCTATTTTCTGTTTGTCACGTCTTGATAATGCCATCTCTACCTCGCTAATGGATTACTGTTTTCTAATTCTATTTCTTCGATTTTTAGTTCTAACAATTCAACCTGTTTTTTCAACACTTCTAGGTTTGTTTTGTTGGTGCTAATATTTTCGGCTATTCGTGCAGAGTCGGTATTCCATACTCTGTTGGACTCGCCTAGTTTTTCTCTAAATAAATCTTTTGCTATTTCTATCTTTTCGTAAACAGGCTCTAAATCAGTTTCTTGTACGATAACGTATTCACGGCCCTCTAACTGCTCTAGTCTGTTTTCAAACTTACCATATGTGGTAAATCCTGCCCCAATAGCTCCGATTACTCCGATTAGCGATACAATACCTGCTAAATTGTTCTTTAATTGCTCTATTTCCTCATGTTGTATCGCCTTGTACTTCTAAACATTCAAAGCCGATTGCTATTTGTTCCTCACTTACCCTTGTTACGTCAATATTTGTATAGACATCAAGTGCGTCTGCAT
>JGI10211J34971_10002958_pt1 | contig 13686 bp, 8 predicted proteins | sample Etolagsediment_FD_34971 | JGI IMG/M metagenome (IMG submission 34971) | reverse complement strand
CTGTGGGCACTGATAATCATTTTAATCATCCTGATTCTACGTCAATTGAGAATTGGTTGAATACAGGTTCTCTGGTGCTGAGAACCGACCATGCCGGGGCGATTATTCTGACGCCGTCCCAGAATGGTTGGAGCTATAAAACCATCATTCCTGAATCTGTAAATATGCCATAATATGACGGGGATCTCCACTTTGCTCCTGATATTGAATAAAATAGACTGTATTATTCACAAAACTTTGTAATGAGATGATGGTGATGGTTGATTATGCAAGGCATACATAGAAAAATGAGCGAAGTTGTACTGTACAGTACATTGAGAACATTTTTCGAGGAAAACGCAGTAGTATTGACCAGATCCATCTCCGTAATAAATTTCTCGTGAATAATGCAGGCAAGACCTTGATCAGAATCGAGGAAGTCCGAATCAAGTAATACCGATCTCAACTGAAATCTAAATTTGTTGTATATTTGACTACGTTTATGGTTTATAATTCCGGGTAACAAATACTGGTCTCCTGATCTCAAATCTGATCCAACCTACATTATACCCGGCAACCGCGATAGTACATAGGAGCAGACATGGATTCTTTACCAAAAGTCAAAGATTATATGGCGAGGGATCTGATTGTATTGGCACCCCAAGAGAATGTTTACGACGCTTTGACAAAACTCATTAATCAGCGCATTTCCGGTGCTCCGGTTATTGAGGATGGGAAATTGGTAGGCGTCCTTTCTGAACGGGATTGTCTGAGTCTCATCGCCAACGGGTCATTCTATGATCATGCCACTGGAATCGTAAGAGATTTTATGTCCCGCATTGTGCATCAAGTTGATCCCGAAATGGATATTTTCGAAGTAGCCAACCGATTTATGCATTATAACTACCGCCGCTTTCCCGTCGTTCAAGATGGGAAGATCATCGGTCAGATCAGCAGGGGAGATGTCATTCGGGCAATTTCGAAGGAATCATTGAAACTTAAAACTGAAAAACAACACGATTCCGGATATCTATCTGAAGAAATGAAAGGTGCATTAAAAGACTGATCTTACAATCAATATCTCACCTGACTTCTATCGTAAACCTCCCTTAACAGGACTTGCCTGTCCAATCTCAATGGCAAAACACAGTCTCCCCCTTTTATTATATAATTTCTCCAGCATTCTTCACCTCTGTTGTCTGCTCCGCGCAGATCACCTGTATGATCTTAAAATATCCCAAGGATTCAATCCGTTAGCAAGCGGACCCTGGGATTCATACCCATTGATTTCTTGCCCTATAGTGATTTTCTCTGACTTTTAAGGTTATTGGATTCTCACGATCAAGATTAAGATAAGCTTATAATTTGTAATTACTGTTAATAAAATAATTAAAAATTATTTATATAGCTGTAATTCAACCAATGATCTTATAAAACTAATACAATAAATATTTATGATGAATCGAGTAACTTATATCCTGAATGTTCCTTATTCTCGACAATCTATCTTAATTTTCAAGTTATGTTTTCAATACAGATTCGGGAGATATGAGTACCAATAATCCACGCTTATTTTTGATAGATGGCATGGCTCTGATTTATCGAGCCCATTTTGCTATGAGTAAAAATCCCCTGATTACATCCGACGGTCGTCATACATCGGCTATATTCGGTTTTATCAATATGTTAATGAGGTTAATGCGGGAAGAAAATCCCGAGTATCTGGCAGTAGCCCTGGATAGTCGTGAACCCACATTTCGACATCAACTATTTACAGATTATAAAGCAACCCGCGAGAAGATGCCTGGGGAATTGGTGGAACAATTGGAACCACTGTATACCCTTCTGGAACTACTGAATGTGAGTCTCTTCCGTCTTCCGGGATGGGAGGCAGATGATATCATTGGCACCATGTCCCAGCAAGCCCAGGCGCAGCAAATAGATACATATATGGTGACCGGAGACAAGGATATGGCGCAGTTGGTCACCGATCATATTTTCCTCTATACTCCTGCCACCCGTTTTTCACCCACAACCGTTTACAATCCAGAAGGTGTAGAAAACAAATGGGGAGTACCTCCCCGACAAATCATCGATTATCTCACATTGGTGGGAGACAGTTCTGACAATGTACCCGGAGTGGATGGTGTGGGTCCAAAAAATGCAGTAAAACTTTTACGTCAGTATGATGACCTGGATACCATACTGGCGCACCGCACTGAAGTTGGGAATAAACGAATCCAGAACGGATTGATCCAGGGGAGTGAAATTGCACCCTTGGCCCGCGATCTGGTGACAATTCGACAAGACGCACCGTTAGAATTACATATGCAGGATTTACAGCGTAGCGCATTCGATATTGGCCCGGTGACAGACTTGCTCAAAGATCTGGAGATATATTCCCTGATAGATGTGGTCAAAGATTTAATTCCTGCCGAAGAAGCGGTCTTGACTACACCCGAGAAAAGTTATGAAACCATCACTGATTTGGCCGCTCTCGATGTGATGATAAGCCAGCTGCAAACTGCAGATCTGATATCCTTTGATCTGGAAACCACTTCGGTGAATCCTCTGCAGGCAGAAATCGTGGGTTTGAGTTTCTCTATCCAGCCCAATGCGGGTTGGTATGTGGCGATTCGGTATCCCGGGCAGCAGGAAGAATACAATCCTGAATCGTTTCTAAAGACAGTACTTGAGCGACTGCTGCCGCTGTTCTCGGGATCTGATGTATATTTTTGTGGTCAGAATATTAAGTACGATGCTCTCGTTCTTTCGCGGTATGATATCCAATTGCGAAACATCCAGTTTGATACTATGATCGCAGCACACCTGTTGACTCCCGAAGCCATCAGATATAAGCTGGATTACCTCTCGCTGGAATTCCTGAATTACCGGATGGTACCCATTACCGATCTTATCGGTACGGGGCGCAAGCAGATTTCCATGGCTGAAGTTCCTCTGGATAGCTGTGCGTTTTATGCAGCAGAGGATGCAGACGTGGCCCTGCAGCTCACCCACATCCTGAAGCAGAAATTAGATGAAGAACAATTGCAGGGATTATTTACTCAGATCGAAATTCCGCTCATACCGGTGTTGATCCAGGTTGAGAAAAATGGTGTATTCCTTGATCAGCCCACATTGCTAGAGCTCTCGGATAACCTGGAAAAGACCCTCACAGAGTTGACAGGTAAAATACATGACATGGCTGGTCATGAGTTTAATATCAATTCACCTCAGCAACTCGCGGAGATCCTTTTTGACGAGATGGGTTTAAAACCCGTGCGCAAACGCAGTACAGATGTGACCGTTCTGGAGCGTCTGAAATATCATCATCCACTACCGGCATTGGTGCTGGATTACAGACATTTGAAGAAATTGAAATCCACCTATCTGGATGCCTTTCCAGACCACATCAACCCAGATACGCAGCGAGTTCATACTTCATTGAATCAGACCATTGCGGTCACCGGTCGCCTGTCCAGTACTCAACCCAATTTCCAAAATATTCCCATTCGCACTGAACTGGGACGTGAGATTCGCAAAGCATTTCGTGCCCAGAATCCAGACTGGGTGATTTTATCGGCAGATTATTCGCAAATCGAGTTGCGGGTTATGGCTCATTTCAGTCAGGAACCTGAGCTGTTGAATGCTTTCCATCAGGGTATTGATATTCATACTCGTACCGCCAGCCTGGTTTTCAATGTTCCCACGGAAGAAGTCAGTTCTGATCAGCGTCGTACAGCCAAAGTCGTTAACTTCGGGATCATGTATGGTGCAGGACCCTATCGTCTCAGTCAGGAACTCAGCATTTCAATGGCGGAAGCTCAGCAGATTATTGACACTTATTTTAATACCTATCCCGGGATTCGTCGGTATGTGGATCAAACCCTGTCTTTCGCCCGGGAAAAGGGCTACGTTCAAACCCTGATGGGGAGACGCAGACGGACTCCAAATCTGCTTTCTGACAGAGCGCAACTGGTTCAGGCGGAGGAAAGAGCCGCCATCAATATGCCGATTCAGGGCACCGCGGCCGAACTGATCAAAATCGCCATGATCAATATTCACCGCCGCCTTCTGGAGGAGAAACTTGAGTCTAAAATGATTCTCCAGATTCATGATGAATTGCTCTTTGAATGTCCAAAGAACGAATTGGATCAGATCAGCGCTCTGGTTATTCACGAAATGGAAAATGCAGCCCAACTGACTGTCCCTCTGGTAGTAGATTTTGGAGTGGGGGATAGCTGGTATGAGGCTCATTAATATCCTGTAGCACCATTCACGCCCAAAGAGATACCTATTATGGAAGCTTCTATCACTTTTAAAAAAGTTGCAAAAAAATTTAATGGTCAGGCCGCTCTGGCGGATCTGTCTTTTGGAGTTGAGCGGGGCACAATTCTGGTAATTGTGGGTGAAAATGGTGCAGGAAAATCTACGATACTGCGTCTTTTGGCTGGTCAGATGGAGCGCGATATTGGCACGGTTTACATCCATGGCAAGGATGTATCTGCTCGTGGTTTCGAAACCCGGTCAATTGCTGGATTTCTGCCACAGGAATCCGAATTGGATCCCGATCTTACCGTCCTGGAAAATCTGATCATCTATGGCCAATTGCACCACCTCTCAGTCAAAACTGCCCGCAACCATGCCTATCGTTGGGCGGTCATGCTAGATTTTAAGGATTATCTGCGCGATTATCCCTCTGTGCTATCTTTTGGACATACGCGTCGAGTATGTCTTGCCCGAGCCCTCGTTCATGATCCGGAAGTTGTTCTGCTGGATGAGCCCACCATGGGATTGGATCCTGCAGCACGGATTTCTGTATGGAAGACCTTGGATAAGTTCAAAGGGCGTAAAACAATCCTGTTTGCCACCCAGAATTTTTTCGAAGCGGAACGCTATGCAGACCGGATAGCCATCCTCCATAATGGCAATATTAAACTGGATGGAACCCTGGATCGTCTCATGGAAACCACTCGGGGCTTGACTCGCTTTACGATTCAGTTTGCTGAACAGCCGCCGCGTGAGCTACTGGTTGAACTTGTAGGCAATCCCAATATTTATCGACCAAATCTCCAGGGTCGAAAACTTGAATTCTTTGCCCGTGAGCGACATCAGTTGTTCGCAGTCATCAAACAATGCCTTGCTTTTGATCCGCAAACCTTGGATATGTCACACACTCAGTTGCAGGATTTATTCATTGGACTCACTGAAGGAGAACTGTGATGAACACAATCCGGGTACTCCTGAAACGTGAAATAATGGCCAATCGCAAAGTGTGGCTGACCATTTTATTGTATGTCCTGCTTTTTCCTCTGGTCCTGTTCGTTCTTATCGGATTACCCCTGTACAAAATCCAACCGCTGGTGCAGAATATGGCTTATCTGCACTGGATCGTACCCGGCATATGGATTATTGCCTCCGTATCAACGGCTTTTTTATCTGCGCTGGTGGCCGCCCGCAAGCTGCGCTATGAAAATCGATTGCTAAAAATCTACCTCACAGCGCCGATCTCCGTGGTGAGTATTATCATGAGTGGTTGGATATGGGCGTTAATCCTGGGGCTCGTTCAGTTGACTGTGGCGATAACTGAAACAGGTCTGATGGTGGGTGAGTTTTATACCTTCAGCAAATTGGGAAGAATGGTGGCCCAGGTTCTACCCACAATATTGTTTTTTTCATCTCTGGGCAGCATTTTGGGTACATGGGTGGATAAGTATTTCAATCAAATTGTCATCTCGCTCGGGATTCTCTTGTTTTACTCCCTGGGCAGCGGATCCTTTATCCCGTTGAATCTGTACCCGCGGACTTATGCCACGATATTAGAGGGCAGCCCCTTAATCGGTGATGTTCATAACACTCAGAATATTCTCATGAATCTCAGTGGATCGTTAATGGATGGTCTGATCACCGTCCTCATGGCACTGTTGCTGCTGGTCCTTCATGGGTTGGTTTGTTTTAAAGTATTTCGACGATAGTGAGGACAAGTTGAGCGAATACTATATTATCGGCATTGATGGAGGTGCGACTCGCAGCCACGGAGTATTGTATGATGAGCAGGGGAGAACCCTGGCTCATGCTCCAGCTCAGGGAACCAGCCTCACAGTATATCCCAAGATCGCCCAGAAGCGTATTATAAACATGATCACCCAGATGACGAAAGAGGCCGGGATTCCGACTGATAATATTGATGCCCTGGGCATAGCAGTGGCGGGAGCAAGCGACGAAGATGGTCGCGATATCATGTTTGGAGAACTGGATTGTCTGGGTCTATCCAGACGAAGCCTGATTGCCAGTGACACGGAGGCAGCGCTGGAAGTGAATTGGCCCAGCATGCCTGGAATTCTTGTATCCGTGGGGACAGGTATGATGTGCCTGGCTCGTTCGGCAGATGGCAAGTATCACCGCACCGGCGGCCTGGGACATCAAGCGGGTGATGTGGGCAGTGGCTATTGGTTGGGACGCAACCTTTTGATGCATCTGGCCCTGAATGACCTGAATTTATATGGTGATCAGGAGCTCATGGAATTAGGTGGTATTATACTGGAAACCCTGGAGGGTGATGATCTGACTGATCTGATTGAAGAGGTGATGGAAGACTCTGATCAGGTTCGTCGGATTGCCAGCCTGGCTGCACCAATTTGCCAATCTGCAGAACAGGGGAATGAAATCGCCCTGGCTCTGGTTCAGGAAGCTTCACAGGGAGTGGCTGATACGATTCTGGAACTCCTGTATAATCTGGGCTATTCTGAAAAAATATTGACTCTGGCTGGGAATGGCGGGGTAATCCGCAATGATCTCTACCGGAAGTTGTTGAATGAAGCATTGCGATTTGATTATCCCGATCTGCGCTGGTTATTTTCGGATGTGAGTCCAGCCTATGGTGCGGGGATATTGGCAGGAAGATTGATGGATATAGAGGTGGATCTGCGTGAAATTGTCAAGCAGGGCGCCATTGCGCCAACCGATCGCTGATATTTATTTAAATCATCTGGCGGATAACTTCCGCGAGATCCAGACCATGGCATCTGACTCCAGGATACTGGCAGTAATCAAGGCAGATGCTTACGGTCATGGCGCCGTGCCAGTTGCCCAGACCCTGGCTGCTGCTGGCGTGTATGGATTTGGAATTGCTCTGCATTCCGAACTGATCGAATTGCTTGATGCAGGGATCAAGCAGCCCATTCTCCATTTGGGGCGCGTATCAGCAGATGTCCTGGAAATTGCTCGTCATGGACAGATCCGCTGTTCGCTGAATTCAATGGCTGATGTGGATTTTGTACGAGAACATGTTCCTCAAGATGAGACAGTAAAATTTCATCTGAAACTGGACACAGGGATGGGACGTCTCGGAGCACTCCCGGCGGATATGGGGGCATTGCTGGATGCGGTGTCTCATTCTACTCAGATCGAACTGGAAGGATTCTGGACCCATCTCGCCGCTGCAGAAGATCCTGAAAGTGACAGCTTTACTGCCCAACAGCTCCAAATATACCGCAACTTCATTCCCCAGGTTCGTCAAACATGTCCGGAGGTGCAATTTTTCCACGCTGCCAACAGTGCCGCCATGTTGCGCCAACCCGCCGCTCATTTTAATATGGTGCGCCCGGGTGTGGTCCTTTTTGGCGTATCTCCACTTTTGGAACCGATTCCCAGCTTGAAACCCGTCATGGCTTTTCGTGCACCTGTGCGATTCGTGAAGGAGATTCCCGCTGGAACATCTGTTGGCTATGGTCGGGCATTTAAGGCCCAGGAGCTGATGAAAATCGGCATCATTCAAGCGGGATATGCGGATGGTGTTCCACCCGAATTCAGAAATAATGGTCAGGTCGAGATCAGTGGGAATCTATTGCCCATCATCGGGCGGATCAGCATGGATATGACCGCCATTGACTGTCGTCACTTTCCCCACGTGGAGAGACAGATTATTACATTCTGGGGAGGAGACCATCCCGAGTTGAGATTAGAGCACCTGGCACGTAAGTACAATCAATTGCCTTATTTCTTTTTAACACGGGTTTCAAAACGTGTGCGTCGAATATATCGCGAAAATGGGATAAAACTGACCCAGTAATATTGTGACATTTGGAGTAAACCATGCTGCGTGAACTGCGCAAATTCCTGATCATTGTTCCAATGCTGTTTCTGATTACAACTTGTACTGATCCTCCCCGACCAGTGCCTGTTCCACCTGATATCCCGGTTCCAGCACCAAACATATCCTCAGAGCCCTCAATTCCTGCCTGGCAGTCACTGACACTGCGGGAAAAAATAGCCCAAATGATCATGGTGCGTATTCGCGGTGATTTTTACAATGCAGAAAGCTGGTATCGCAGCGAACTGCAACATTGGATTCAAGAGGATGGAATTGGCGGTGTCATCACCTTTGGTGGCAGCGTTCATGGCACTTATTACAACATCAAAACATTCCAGGATTGGGCAGAACATCCCTTACTTGTGGCAGCGGATTATGAACGTGGCACCGGGCAATGGCTGTCGGGCGGAACTCTATTTCCCACCAATATGGCAGTGGCNGCCACCATGTCACCTGATAATGCTTATGAACAGGGGCGGGTAACCGCCATTGAAGGACGAGTATTAGGGGTACACATTACCCTGTCCCCAGTGCTGGATATCAATAATAATCCTGCCAATCCGATCATCAATTTCCGCTCATACGGAGATGCCCCTGAACTGGTATCAGTTTTTGGATCAGCGTTTATCAATGGTGTCCAAGATTATGGTATGGCTGCCTGTGCCAAGCACTATCCTGGTCATGGCAACACAGCCACCGACAGCCATTCGGGATTGCCTGTCATATCCGGGGATAAAACAGATCTGGAGGACATGGAGTTAAAACCATTCCGGCAGGCAGTGGAAACCGGTGTAAAAATGGTAATGGTGGGTCATTTGGCCATGCCGGGATTAGACCCATCGGGGGAACCGGCCACTCACAGTTATCCCATAACCACCGGCATCTTGCGTGATAATTGGAACTTTGACGGAATTATCATCACGGATGGGATGGAAATGACCGGTCTGACCCAGTCTGCCTGGGCCGGGGAGTCTGCTATTCGATCCATCGCAGCGGGTGCCGATATTCTGTTGCTGCCCATGAGTGTTCAGCAAACTGTGGATGCCGTTGAGACAGCAGTCCACAACGGACGATTAGCTGAATCGCGTATTGATTCCTCTGTGGCTCGAATCTGGCGTATGAAAACCGAAATGGGACTTTTTTATGAACGCCAACCCACCTGGTCTACCGTCGAAGGTAAAGTGGGTATCCCTGATCATCTTGAAGTTGCTGATCAGGTTGCCCGGGAATCGATAACCGTTGTGAAAGATTCCGGCTTTCTGCCGCTCAAACCGGAGCGAATTTCACATCTGGGACATTTGATATTATCAACAGACGAAGGAGTGCGGAGTCAATTGAAACCCTTCAGTCAGGATATTTCCAGGACCCACGGCAAAGTGACTGAAATTTATGTTGAAGAACCACTGTCAAAGGCTCGCGAGCAGGAAGTCATCGATCGTCTCCAGGATATCCCCATGCTGGTGGTTACACTTATGGTTAGAATCCGGATGGATAAGGGGATGGCCACAATTGATGAGACCCACGCCCGGTTGATTGAACATCTCAAAGATGCTGGGCATGACTTTATCGTCATATCCTTCGGGAGCCCATATCTACCTGATTATGAAAGTCTTCCTACTTATATTTGCGCTTTTGGCTATGGCAGTGTATCGCAACGTGCTGCAGCAGCCGCCATTTGGGGTAGAATAGATGTAACGGGGCATTTGCCGGTTGATCTCAATAGTCTATTTCGCCGGGAGGATACAGGTATTCAGATTCAGAGGCGAACCAGTATGTTCGAACCTCCCGATCAGGATGTTAACCTGGATGATGTCTGGTCAGTTCTGGACAGCGCCATCTCCGCACGAGTGTTTCCCGGAGCGCAGGTGTTTGTCGCTATGGGTGGACAGGAGATTGTCAATACCGGCAGGGGCAGATTGACTTATGATCCCCAGGATTCTATGGTGGATGCAGAAACGATCTATGATGTGGCATCTTTGACAAAAGTGTTGGCTACAACTCCGGTCACAATGAAATTGCTGGGTAAAAAATTGATTGGCCTTGACCATTCTGTGAATCAGTACTATCCTGAGTTTTCAGGAAACATGCGCGAAGACATCACCCTCAGACATCTCCTGACCCACAGTTCTGGTCTGCCGGCCCATTTGCCCCTATGGGAAAACACCGACTTACGCGATGCGGAAGATGTGATTCATTACATCCTTACTCAGGATCTGAATTTCCAACCTGGTTCACAGTTTGAATACAGTGACCTGGGTATCATTCTGCTAGGGAGTATCCTGGAGAAAGTGGCCGGTCGGTCCTTGGACAGCATGACGCGTCAATATGTGTTTGACGCCTTGGAAATGAGCCGCACAGGCTATAATCCACCAAAGGAACTGCTGAAAGAAGTGGCACCAACCGAGTTGGATTCATCCTACCGCAATCGCTTACTCCAGGGTGAAGTCCATGATGAAAATGCCTATCTGCTGGGTGGGATCGCTCCTCATGCCGGAGTGTTTTCCACTGCTGGGGAGATAGGACGATTTGCACAGGTCATGTTAAACCGCGGCACTTACCTGGGTTCAAGGGTGTTCAGTAGCTGGCAGATACAGAGATTTACCCGGCGCCAGGATATACCGCCGGGATCGGATCGGGCACTGGGTTGGGATACACCCAGTCGCAATGGTCACAGTTCGGCAGGAGATCTTTTTTCCAATGGATCATTTGGACATCTGGGATTTACAGGCACATCACTCTGGATTGATCCTAAAAGAGAAATTATCGTGGTGTTATTGACCAATCGCGTTCACCCCACCCGCAATAATACGGGCATGTATCAACTGCGCCGTCGCTTTCATACTGAAGTCATGAAATCTCTGCTGGCCAGCAACGCAACCTGATTTTGGAAGGCAATCACCAGTCCTCTGGTGTGCCTCAATTAAGGAGGAGCTATCCAACCACTCGATTATTTCATCATCATTGCCTTTCTGGGGGGAACAGTTCTCTTTGGCTTCTGGCAAGCTCGTTTGAACAAGTCGGCTGCCGACTATTTTCTTGGTGGACGTCAACTGCCCTGGTGGGCGACCCTTTTTTCCATAGTGGCTACCGAAACTTCGGTCCTTACCTTCGTCAGCGTTCCCGGCATCGCCTACCGCGGCGACTGGACATTCCTGCAGTTGGCCCTGGGCTATATCCTGGGGCGGATCCTGGTGAGTATCTGGCTTTTGCCCCTCTACTATAAACGACCCATTCAATCAATATACGAAGTTCTGGGTGAGCGATTTGGCTGTGGAATCCAACGGACCGCCTCCCTCGTGTTTTTAGTGACTCGAATTCTGGCAGATGGTGTCCGGTTTCTGGCCACAGCAGTGGTCGTACAGGTTGTCACCGGATGGTCGATCCCTGCCGCGGTGGCAATTGTGGGGCTGGTCACCATAGTGTACACTCTGGCCGGTGGTATCCGCACCATCATCTGGATGGACAGTTTTCAATTTGGTCTGTACCTGTCTGGGGCAATCATCTCCATTATTGCCATTCTGGGAGTACTTCCCGGAGCCGGCGTCATGATTCAGGAACAATTGCTCAACGCGGGGAAAATGCAGATATTTCATTGGGGCAGTGATATCTGGACCAATCCCTGGACGTTGGTCAGCGCAGTTCTGGGGGGGATGCTGCTCTCCTTTGCTTCCCATGGAACTGACTACATGATGGTACAGCGGGTGCTGAGTTGCGGATCACTATCGGGGGCACGCAAAGCAATGATTGGCAGCGGTCTTTTCGTATTCCTGCAATTTTCCGTTTTTCTTTTTGTGGGCAGTTTGATTTATCTGTTACTCCCCGATGCCAATCTGGTCAAGGATCGGGAATTTGCTTATTTCATCGTCAATCACCTGCCAACCGGTCTGCGTGGTATCCTGCTGGCTGGCGTGTTGGCTGCCGCCATGTCTACCCTGAGTTCATCCATTAATTCATTGGCTTCATCCACTTGCGCAGATTGGTTGAAGGGGGCCGTCGATGTCAAACGAGCTCGTCTCATCAGTCTGGGATGGGCGGCGGTACTCATCACCATTGCTCTGTTGTTTGACGAGAGCGATTCTGCTATCGTGGTGGTTGGACTAAAAATTGCCTCATATACCTATGGCGGTTTGCTGGGCTTGTTTATCCTCTCGCAGCTCCCGAGAAAATACCGTTCCACCAGCCTAATTATAGGATTGATCGGTAGCGTCTGTACGGTTTTCATCGTCCAACAACTGGGCATGGCCTGGACCTGGTTCATTGGATTGGCTGTAATTATAAATCTTTCTCTGACGCATTTAGTGGATATTTTAGTGGATCGGTTCAAAACCGTCAGTTAGTTGGATGAATCTCCATAGATCATTTCTGTTTTGGATTTATCTCCTGATCAGTCTTCAGTTGGGCTGGACACAATTTGAACATTCGTGGATTTGGGAACCGGAATCAAAGCACGAAGATTCCATCACTGTTTGGACGGGATTGGATCGTTTGGCGCGCAACAACTTCGCTGGTCTGCCTGGATCCCGCTGGGGATTGGTGGTCAATCAGACCAGTGTTGACCGACACGGACTGCATATCGTTGATCTGATCCTCATAAATAATGGGGAAATAGCGATTATCTTTTCCCCCGAACATGGGTATCGGGGTCATAAAGCCGCAGGTGAAATGATTTCGGATAGCATTGATCCCATTTCCNGAGCCCCCATTGTCAGCCTGTATGGTTCTAAACGGAAACCCGATCCTCAAGACCTGGAAAATCTCGATGCGCTCATCTTTGATATCCAGGATGCGGGCAGCAGATATTATACGTATATCTCCACATTGACCTATCTGTTGGAAGCTGCTTCTGAAATCAATCTTCCCGTTGTCGTTCTGGATCGCCCCAATCCCCTGGGGGGTGTTGTGATTCGCGGACCACTGCTGAATACCGATTACCGATCATTTGTGGGTTTGCATCCCATACCCATCCGTCACGGCATGACGGTGGGGGAGCTGGCCATCATGATGAATGAATCGGACTGGTTGACAGAAGGACGTCACGCCAAATTACTGGTGGTACCCCTGCACGGATGGGAGCGCCAAATGCAATGGCCTGATACACGACTGGCCTGGATACCACCTTCTCCCAACATCCCCGAATATGAAACGGCTGTACTGTACAGCGGGATGTGTCTCCTGGAAGGCACCAATGTGAGTGAAGGGCGTGGAACCACAACCCCCTTTTTGCTTTGTGGTGCCCCCTGGCTGGATGGGGATGAACTGGTGAACAGACTGAATCCAAATTCACTAAAAGGGGTGGTTCTTACATCCGTCGAATACACGCCTGTTTCAATTCCCGGGATGGCCACTTATCCGAAATATGAGAATGAACGATGTGGTGGTGTGCAGATCAGGCTATCCGATCCCCTGATTGTGGATCCCCTGCAGATCTCGTTGAACATCCTCCTGGAAATCCGTCGCATCTGGCCGGATAAATTTGAAGTTCTGCCCAGCCAGTTTATTGATAACCTGTACGGTGGTTCTGAACTGCGTCAGTTCCTTGAAAATCCAGTTGATGAGGACAGTCTGGATATTCACTGGCATGCTGATGAGCGTCAATTTGCTGATCAGCGCAAACC
>JGI10211J34971_10002954_pt1 | contig 13697 bp, 10 predicted proteins | sample Etolagsediment_FD_34971 | JGI IMG/M metagenome (IMG submission 34971) | reverse complement strand
GTGGATAGGAATCTGGTCCATGCTGTGGACCTGCTAATTAATAAAATTGATCTCCAATTACTGCTTTCCCCGGAACATGGGCTATTTGGCGCTGAAAATGCGGGAGACGCCATTGGCGATGAACGTGATGCCAGCACTGGTATCCGATCTGTCACGACCTATCGCAAAAAACCAGCTGAGATCGCTGAATTGATCCGTGACATCGATGTGGTTATCTTCGATATCCAGGATATTGGGGTGCGCTCCTATACCTATGTCTATTCTATGGCATATCTAATGGAAGCTGCAGGGATTGCAGGGAAAAAGATCGTTGTCCTGGATCGTCCAAATCCTGTCAATGGCATCCAGGTTGAGGGGAATATTCTGGATCCTCAGGTGAGCAGTTTTGTGGGTATGTTTCCTATACCTTACCGCCACGGGATGACCACCGGAGAATTGGCATTGCTTTTTCAAACCGAATTTTCAATTGAGTGTGACCTGGAAGTGGTCCCCCTGGAAGGTTGGAAACGCTCCATGTGGTTCGATGAGACAGGTCTGACCTGGGTCCCAACCTCTCCCCATGTACCCGATGCAGAGACGATCCTGCCCATGATCGCAACCGGAACCTATGGTGAATTGGGAAAGCTTTCCGAGGGGGTAGGGATCACCACACCCTTTGAGGTCGCCGGCGGCCCCTGGATCAAGAATCCACACCTGTTCGCCAAAGCACTGGGTGAACAGAATATTGCCGGGATCATTTTCCGACCGACCTTTTTCAAACCCTATTATGGTCGCCATAAGGGGGAGGTCTGTGGAGGCGTGCAATTGCATGTCGTGGATCGGGATGTCTACAAACCCTATTTATGCGGCTTGCAGATCATGTATGTGCACCAGCAGTTATATCCTGATGTGGATCTGTTTGAGAATGAGAATCGCTGGAGCATGTTCGCCAAGGTCATGGGAACCGAGCAATTCAGACTCGATATCCAGGCTGGAAAGACGCCTGAAACCATGGAATCCGAGTGGCGACCAGGTTTAGATAAATTTTTGGAACTGCGTCAGCCATATCTTCTTTACGATTGACCAGAATGGCCAAAGGAATCATTCACTTTATGGCTTCTAAACTACTGGGAATCATCACATTAGCGTTCATACTTCCATTTACCCTGGAAGCCCAAGCTGAAAAGCCCCACGCCTTTCAACTCGCTGAATACGGTGCATCAGACCTGGATCAGCAGGGCGATTTCAGTGGAGAACCGAGGCAGCTCCAGAGCAGGGTGGAAAGCCGTGATCCCAGTCATGTTGTCTTTGGATATCATCCCTATTGGAACGGGACAGCCTGGCAGGATTACAATTACAATCTGCTGAGTCATATCGCCTGGTTCGCTTTGGCCATGGACGCGTCAGGCAATATCACCAATGCACACGGCTGGCCGGTTACGGGCCTGGTAGACCTGGCCCACAGTCATGGTGTCAAAGTGATCGTGACAGTGACCCTTTTTGATAATGACGGCATTGCCACCCTTCTGGCCAGCGCCACCAATCGGCAAAATGCCATTGACAATTTGATATCCAGGGTCAGCCTAGGCAGTGCCGATGGGGTCAATATTGATTTCGAATTTGTCCCCACTTCCGCCAGAGCCAACTTCAATACCTTCATCCATGATCTCACCGAAGCCTTTCATGATCAGATCCCCGGATCCGAGGTGAGTATCGCCATGCCCTCAGTGGATTGGTGGAATTCCTACGATTACGACTACCTTTCAGATAACTGTGATGGCCTCATGATCATGGCCTATGGTTATTATTATAGTGGCAGTGCCAATGCCGGACCGCTTTCACCCTTGAACAGCGGGCTTTCCAGCTGGTACATCCGGCGTACCATCGAAGACTACCTCAGCAAGACCGGTGACGATGCAAGTCAGCTCATTCTGGGGCTTCCCTGGTATGGGATCGACTGGCCCGTGACCAGCACCACCATTGGTGCGTCAACCACTTCAAACGGATCATCCATTTTCTATTCCAGTGCCGAGGCCAACGCCCAATCCTATGGTAAGAACTACAATACCATGGCTCCGGCTGCCTGGTACAACTATAGTGATGGTGGCAATCGCCAGGTCTGGTATGATGACAGTCTCAGCCTGGCTGCGAAATACAACTACATAAAAGATATGGATCTCAAAGGCCTGGGGATTTGGGCCTTGGGCTATGATGGGGGTAGACAGGAGATATGGGGAGGACTCAGCGATGCTTTTGGGAGTTCTGCACCGCCTCTGGCACCTCAGTATTTTAGCGTCAAAAATGTGGGTGATGGCAGCATTGATATCCAATGTGCAGAAACAGCTTATACAGATGACTACCTCCTGTATACCAGCACCGACGGCGAAAATTTCAGCCTGATTGATAGTTCCTCTAATCCAGGTTTTACCTCTGCTGGATTTATCCCAGACCAAACCCTGTATGTGAAGCTAAAAACCCGCAACAGCTTTGGATCAAGCGCTTTCAGCGAATTGCTGGCAGTATTTGTCAGCCCCGGAAATCAGTCAAATGTGCTCATTATCCAGGGGTTTGAGAGAACCTCTGGAACCGTTAACAATTTTGACTATGTGATCGAACACGCCCAGGCCATTGCATCCGCCGGACGCGGATTTGATGCTGCCGGGAATGATGCTGTCATCAGCGGCAGTGTCTCCCTCTCGGATTACCTCATCGTGGATTGGATCAGCGGGGAGGAGGCCACTGCAACTGTTTCGTTTTCGCCCCTGGAACAGGAACAGATTATGGAGTTCCTCGAGCAGGGTGGGCGACTGATCGTTTCGGGTTCAGAGATCGGGTATGATCTGGAAGCCAATGGCAGCAACAGCGATGTAAGCTTTTACCACGATTATTTTAAAGCGGACTATCTTGCCGATGATGCACAGAGCTATACTACTTACGGCACATCAAACGGCATATTCAACGGGCTTGAGAACTTGAGTTTTGACAATGGATTTCATGGCTCATATGATGTGGATTATCCAGATGGGATCAAGCCATATGGCGGGGCGGTGAGCAATCTAAGATTTTCAGACACCAATTACGAAACCATCGGCGGGGCGGGAATCCAGTATCTTGGGAATTTTGGATCAAGCACTGCCACAGGGGGCATTGTCTATCTCTCAGTGGGATTTGAAGCTTTTTATCCCGAATCGACCCGGGAGGTTCTCATGGAGCGGATGCTTGATTTTCTTGGATCTGCCGTCTCGATTGATGAATCGCCTGAAAAGCCTTCGGGATTTACGCTGTCGGACACGTATCCCAACCCGTTTAACAGCTCATTTTCATTCACGATTGAAGCTGAGACTGCAGGTATCCTCGACCTGAATATTTATGATCTTACGGGGAGAGATATCCAGCATCGAAGACTGGACATTCGCCAGGGGTCTCAGACCCATTCCTTTGCGTTGGGGCGTGACAATGATTTGGCATCCGGTGTGTATATTCTCAGAATCTCAGGTATGGGATTTCAGCAAAGCCAACGTTTGACCTATTTAAAGTGAGGAATCCATGAAAAATCACCTCCCACAATTTTTGCTCCTGACTTTTGCTCTGGGCTTGTTTTGGAATTGCGCCTCAAGCAATCCCCAGGTCGAGTCCGTAAAACCCCATGCTGAACAAATGCAGGAGCATGGCGCGAACCAGCCCATTCAGGAACCATACAAGGTGCTCACCGGCCTGGATGTACTCATTGCTAAAAATTTTGAGATACTTAAAGGACTCAAGGTGGGTGTAGTGACAAATCATACCGCTGTTAGCAAATCAGGCGAGCATCTGGTGGATCTCCTTCACGCCCGGTCTGATATAGAGGTAAGGGCCATCTTTGCGCCCGAGCACGGTTTCAGGGGTGACGAGGAGGGTGGAAACAGTATTCCTGGGTCCACTGATCTGAAAACCGGCATTCCCATCCACAGTTTATACGGCTCCAATCGTCAGCCCACGGCCGAGATGATGGAGGGGATCGAGATGCTGATCTTTGATATTCAGGATGTAGGTACCCGCTTTTATACCTATATCAGCACCATGGGCTACGTTCTGGAAGCAGGGGCTGCGTATAATATTCCCGTCATGATCCTGGACCGCCCCAACCCCATTGGTCGCGCCGTTGCAGGAAATGTTCTGGATGACGGCTTTGAAAGTTTTGTAGGTCGCTATAAGATTCCCATTCAGTATGGATTGACCATGGGTGAATTGGCCCGCATGATAACGGGTGAGAAATTGATTCCCGGGCTGGGTGATGTTGAACTCCATGTGGTGGAATGTCAGGGCTGGCCAGCCGATGCCGTCTGGCAGGAAACTGATCTGAAATGGCTCCCGCCATCTCCCAATATGCGGAACACCAATGAAACCCTCACCTACCCCGGTCTGTGTCTTCTGGAAGGCGTCCGGATCAATGAGGGACGCGGTACCGAATTTCCCTTTGAGTATATCGGAGCACCCTATATGGATTCAAAAAGGATGGCTCAATGGCTATTGGCCAGCGGCGTCAAAGGTTTCACGGTGGAGCCGGTCACTTATACACCTGTGGATATTCCTGGGGCGGCGGTAAACCCCCTGTTCGAAGGGGAAGTGGTCAATGGGGTTAAGATCAAGGTCACTGATCCGGCTGCCTTCGATGCAGTGGATTTCTTATTGCATTTGCTTGTGATCACCAAGGCAAATTACCCCGAAGATTTCGGCTGGCGATCTACGAGAGGACCCGATCGTCTCTGGGGTGGCTCAGCCTTGCGTGAACTGGTGGATGCCGGTGCCGGTGTTGATGAAATAAAAGCGACTTACCTTGACGAACTCGAGGCATTCAAAGAAATACGTAAGAAATACTTCATTTATCCTGACTCAAAAGCGTCGGATTGATCAATTGGTAGTAAATCATGATAAGGATATAAATATGCAAAGCCAATCCAAGACACGCTCCCCCTGGACCTGGATCCCATCCCTGTATTTTGCAGAGGGAATTCCATACATCATTGTCATGTTCGTCGCCAGTGACATGTATAAAACCCTGGGGATCCCCAATTCGACCCTGGCCTTCTGGACCGGGCTACTCTATCTGCCCTGGGTGATCAAACCCCTCTGGAGTCCCTTTGTGGACATGTATTCTACCAAGCGTAATTGGATCTTCTGGATGCAACTGGCTCTGGCGCTTATGTTTTTTGGTGTTTCCCTGGCCCTTCATCTGCCCTGGTGGTTCCCCCTGACGATCTTTTTTCTGTGGGGCATGGCCTTTTCCAGTTCCACCCATGATATTGCTGCAGATGGATTCTACATCCTGGGACTCAATGAACATGACCAGGCATTTTTCACCGGTATTCGATCAACTTTTTATCGACTGGCCATGATAGCCGGCCTGGGTCTGCTGGGAATCATCACTGGTGTGATCATTGATCACACAGGTCTTGACACAGTGAAAGTTGATATTCAGGCAGTCCATTCCGATGAAATCACCGAAATCATCACGGTGGATGACGTAATGATCCCCAATCCTTCCGGAGAGCAGGCTGAGATTCTGATTTTCCCAAAAGATGTGAAGGTTCCCCTGCCAGGTGGTCATCTGGATTCCACCAATGTCTTTTTTGTCCTGTCCAATGACCCGGGTGAAGATATCACGGTCACATTTGGTCAAAAGAAGGGCAGTCAGGATATTAGCCTGATAAGCTCCGGTGTGCTGGAATTCAATTCCGAGAACTGGGATGTCCCGCAGGTCCAAACCATTAAAATTATAGGTAATCTGACCAGGCCGGCCTCAGCACAGTTTGAAGCAAAAGCCGGCGACGTGGCCTTTGGCTGGTCTGTTAGTATTGCATTTCTCGGTGGGTTGTTCATCGTTCTTGCCTTCTACCACCGGTTTATGCTCCCACATCCCAAAAGAGATGTGGTGAAAAAAGCCGGGGATCAAACCGATTCCTATGGTGAAATATTTTTCTCATTTTTTCGTAAGGACGGCATCATTGCCTCGGTCCTGTTCATGCTGCTCTATCGCTTTTCAGAAGCCCAATTGACCAAGATGGCTTCGCCTTTCCTCTTGGATAGTCGGGAAAATGGAGGCCTGGCCCTCTCCCTCACGGAAAAGAGCTTTGCGTATGGCACTGTTGGGCTTCTGGCTTTGCTTCTCGGTGGGATTTCAGGTGGAATCCTGGCATCCAGGCACGGTCTCAAGAAATGGATATGGTGGATGGCCATTGCCATCAATGTGCCCAATACGGTCTACATCTTTATGTCCTACGCCATGCCCTCAAATCTCTATGTCATCAATGGCATGATCGCCATCGAGCAGTTTGGCTATGGTTTTGGATTCACTGGCTATATGCTCTACATGCTTTATGTGGCCGGGCAGGGGAAACACGAAACAGCTCATTTTGCCATTACAACCGGCTTTATGGCTTTAGGGATGATGATCCCAGGCATGATCAGCGGTTGGATCCAGGAATTCCTGGGCTACCAGCACTTTTTTATCTACGTGATCCTGTGTACAATACCCAGCTTTGTGGCCTTGTACTTCATTAAAATAGATGCGGGATTTGGTAAGAAAACCGAGGCCAGCGCCTAACACTTCCCATCCATCTGAGAAAGGATAACTCATGGCATTGTCATTCCTGGATTGGAGTATCATCGTCGCTTACATCGCTTTTTCACTGGGTGTGGGCATCTTTTATTACAAGCGGGCAGCCAGTTCAACTGAGGAATATTTTCTCTCTGGCCGCACCCTGCCCTGGTGGGTTGTGGGGACATCCATGGTTGCCACCACCTTTGCTGCAGATACCCCGCTGGCGGTCACCGAATTCGTCCGGGGACCGGGCATCTGGCAGAATTGGTTCTGGTGGAATCAACTCCTGGCCGGTTTGCTGGGGGTCTTTCTCTTTTCACGCTTATGGCGACGGGCCGAAGTACTCACTGACAATGAACTGATCGAGGTTCGCTATTCAGGGAAAGCCGCCGCGGGTCTTAGAATTTTCAAAACCGGTGTCTTTGCCCTGCTCTATAACTTCATCGTCATGGGCTGGGTGATCAATGCCATGGCATCTGTGGCAGCGGTGATGCTGGATATTGATAAATGGACAGCCATTTGGGCCTGTGTTACCATTGCGCTGATATACTCGCTCATGTCAGGCTTCTGGGGCGTGGTGGTCACCGATATGGTCCAGTTTGTTATCGCCATGTTCGGTTCCATCGCCCTGGCCATCATGGCTGTGAATTACGCTGGTGGGATGGATGTCATTCTGGAAAAACTGCGCAGCTTTACCGGCGAGTATGATGCCCTGAAACTGGGGATTGAACAAACTACCCAACAACTGGCTGCTGCCACAGATTCTTTGCGGAGTGTAGAATTGGGGGCGGCCCTGGATGGGATGAAACAGCAGCTTTCCATCACCCCCCAGGTAACCGAGAATACCCTGCGCTTTATTCCGCCCATTCCTGATGCCGGTATCATGACCCTGAGTTTCTGGGAGTCACCATTTGCTCAATTTATCGTCTATATGACCGTTCTGTGGTGGTCGGTTTACAACACCGACGGGGGTGGCTATATCATTCAGCGCATGGGCTCTGCAAAGGATGAACGCCATGCCCTGCTGGCCACATTGTGGTACAATACGGCCCATTATGCCCTCCGGGTCTGGCCCTGGATCGTGGTGGCCCTGGCATCCATGGTCATGTTCACCGATCTGAGTGCCCATGAATTGGGTACCAAAGCAGGCTATCCCCTGGTGATGCAGGAAATTCTGGGTAGCGGCATGCGCGGCATCCTGGTGGTTTCCTTTCTGGCTGCTTTCATGTCCACCATTGATACCCATTTAAATTGGGCGGCGTCCTATATCATCAATGATGTCTATAAGCGTTTTTATCGACCAGAATCTGCCTTCAAGAACAAAGAAACTGCCCAGAGACACTATGTGGTCATTGGCAAGATTGCCACTGTGGTGCTCATGATCATGGCTGCCTATATCGCCCGCGAGATGCAGAGCATTGAAAAGGCCTGGAAGTTTATTGCCGCCATGGGTGCCGGGATCGGATTGGTCCTGATCCTGCGCTGGTTCTGGTGGCGGATCAATGCCTGGACCGAGATCGCAGCCTTGACGACCTCCCTGTTTATTACCGTGCTGTTTGAGGTGATCGCCTACGTCCAAACCAGCAAGGCAGGGCTGGCGTATCAACTATTCGGACCCGATCCCATTCTTTTTGGTGTTGAATTGCAGTTCCACCTGAAATTGCTCATCATTGTGCCGGTCTCCATCATCTCCTGGTTAACGGTTACCTTTCTGACCAAACCAGAAAGCGAAGCAACCCTGATCAGTTTCTATCAACGGGTCCAGCCTGGTGGCTGGTGGGCACCCATCCAGGATAAAGTTGAGACCACCCTGCAACCGGTTTCGAAAGGGTTTGCGGGGAACTGGCTGTCTGGTGTGGCCATGATCTGGGGACTTACCTTTGCCATCGGCAATATGATCTTTGGTAATTATGGAAGTGGTTTCAGCCTGCTGCTCCTGGCCATCGCAGGCTTTGCCTGGATGTGGAAATTTAACATCTCGAAGATCAGAGTCTAGTCTCTAAACCTGTCTGGACCGGATCACCCTGGCAGAGAATTTCCTTCGCTTAGTCCATGAGTTACCTATATTGGGACAGAATTCGTGGTTATAAAAAGTTGTGTTAATGATCTTTTGCTGGTGTCAGCAAATTTGTGCCTATAACAGAAAGGGATAGCAATGGATTTAGCAAAGAAAAGGATCTGGGGTTGGGCAATGTACGATTGGGCCAACTCTGCCTTTGCCACCACTGTGATGGCTGGCTTTTTCCCCATCTTCTTTAAGGATTATTGGAGTGCAGGGGCTGATGTAAATGTGAGTACGGCGCAGCTGGGCGTTGCCAATTCCATTGCCAGCCTCATTGTGGCACTCATGGCTCCCATATTGGGGGCTATCGCTGACAAGGGATCTGCCAAAAAGAAATTCATGATCTTTTTTGCCTATCTGGGCGCGTTGATGACAGCCGGCCTCTTCCTGGTGCATCAGGGTGATTGGGCCATGGCTATCTTTGTTTACGTCATGGGAATCATCGGTTTTTCCGGCGCCAATATATTTTATGACGCCCTTTTGCCCAGCGTCACCAATGCTGAGAATATTGACCGGGTTTCAGGTCTCGGATTCGGTATGGGTTACCTGGGTGGCGGACTGTTGTTTGCTCTCAATGTGGCCATGACCCTCATGCCAGAAACCTTTGGTCTTGAGGGCGCTGGACAAGCTGTCAGACTATCATTTTTGTCCGTGGCTTTGTGGTGGGGTGGTTTTACCCTGTTCACCATCTTCTGGGTTGAAGAGGCGAAATCTGAATCTTCCCTGGGTGGTCTGGCCATGATCAAGGCAGGCTTTCAGCAGTATCTGGATACCTGGAAAAAGATCAAACACCTTCAGGTCGTGTCCATATTTCTCGCTGCCTACTGGTTTTACATTGATGGTGTGGATACCATTATCCGCATGGCTGTTGACTACGGCATGTCCATTGGTTTCGAGTCATCTGATCTCATTGTCGCACTCCTCATCACCCAATTCGTGGGGTTTCCCTCTGCCATCATTTTTGGCCGTCTGGGCGAGAAGTGGGGGGTCCGTCGCTCCATTTATCTGGCTATCTTTGCCTATATTATTATCACCTTTTGGGGTGTTCTCATGACCAAACCCATCGAATTCTATTCTCTGGCCATCGCCATCGGGCTGGTTCAGGGCGGTATTCAGGCTTTGAGCCGCTCCTACTATTCGCGGCTCATTCCAAAGGGGCAGGAAGGTGAATTCTATGGCTTTTTCAATATGCTGGGAAAATTTGCCGCTATCCTGGGACCCCTCCTCATTGGAGTGGTCGGGCTGACCATCAAGGGCACCTTGGCTCCCCTGGCCAGCACCCCTGAGCAGGTTCAAGCCATCGGACAGATCGCCTCCCGATGGGGGATTGGGTCTGTGGTCCTGCTCTTTGTGATTGGTGCCATCCTCTTCAAGTTTGTGGATGAAGAAAAGGGCAAACGCGAAGCAGCCTACCTGGAGAAAATGAGTAAATAAGGTCTGAAGACACGCTAGATTCCTGGCGTCTGGACATTTTATATGAAGAGCCCTGAAGTGATTCGGGGCTCTTTACTTTTTGACCAGCACCGTTGTACTTCACGATTCCATTGAAACAAAGTGTCTGGCGCAGGAATAAAAGGTGAGCAATGCCGGTTGGGATGGGATCATAATATATGTCACCCGTAGTGCTTTGGATTATATTTGCCCCAGAAGGAAACATATGAATGAAAATTATTGAAGCAATACAACTACCTGTGGGATTAGCCATCCGCTGGGATGATGGCGAGGAATCCCTCATTGAAAACAAGATGCTCAGGGATGCTTGTCCTTGTGCCAATTGTTCCGGTGAAAGCGACCTGTTTGGGAATAAGACATTTGGTTTACCCATGCTTAAAAGTGCCAAAACCTATGAGATGGTTTCTTTCCATTGGGTGGGTCACTATGCCCTCCAATTTGTCTGGGCTGACCGTCATGATGCGGGGATATATTCGCTTAAACTACTCAAGGAACTTGGGCATGGATCCAAGCAGAATGACTAGATCCGCTGAAAATTCCAACCTGTTTGCCAGAATTCTTCTGGCAGCATTCATTGTCCTGCTTGGTGCCATATTTTGGCAGGTAGGGAAGGGTATCTTTACTGAAGAAGGCCTGAATATCTACGAGCGAGGGCTGATGATCATTGGCTTTTTAATTCTGGTCTTTGGATTGATCTATGTATCGGTACAGAGAATTAACATGCGTCGCAAAGAAAAATTTAGGAGAGAAAAATGGTGAACTGGGTCACTACAGAAACAATCGCTGGGAAAGATATCACTGAACATCTGGGGGTTGCCACGGGGAGCACCATTCGAGCCCGCCACGTAGGCAAGGATATTGTTGCCGGACTGAGAACCCTGGTAGGTGGTGAACTCCCAGAATATACTGAGATGATGGCTCACGCCCGCAATCAGGCGGTAGAGCGTATGTTGGAAAAAGCTGAGGAAATGGGTGCGGATGCTGTCGTCTCCGTACGCTTTTCCACCGCAATGGTCATGCAGGGAACTGCAGAGGTCATGGCATTTGGGACGGCAGTTAGATTTAAATAGCGGTATCAGGAGTTTTAACCTCCATATGACCCACTATTCTGAACAGCTAAGCGAAAAACGCCTATCGCTTATTCACAGGGTCGTTCGAAATCGACAGCTGGATTTGACGCTGATCATTGAAAATATTCACGACCAGCATAATGTGGGTGCCATTTTTCGTACGGCAGATGCCGTCGGCATCGATGCAGTGCATCTGCTCTATACCAAAGAAATTTTTCCTGCACTTCATCCCAAAGTGACTGCCTCCGGGGCAAAGTGGGTCAAGCAGGAACAGCATTCCCATGCCCAGACCCTGGTCGACGAGCTCCATGGCAAAGGCTTTAAGCTATACAGCACCCACTTGAGTTCAGATGCTGTTTCTATTCACGACGTGGACTGGACTCAGCCGTCTGCCATCATCCTGGGTAATGAAAACAGGGGGGTCTCCAGCGAATTGACCGATCTGGCTGATCAGAATATTAAGATCCCCATGTTTGGCATGGTGGAAAGTCTGAATGTCTCGGTTGCCACCGCTGTCATCCTTTTTGAGGCCTGCCGCCAGCGAATCCAATCCGGCAGCTATCCCAATTCAACCCTGGATCCAGCCTGGCTGGAGACCATGACAGAGAATTGGGCTACCATCAACCGTCGCAAACGCTGATTCAGGGAACGTTTCCCCGATTATCCTGGTGGGGGTGTCCACTTGGGCTGTCAGCGAATCCAATGGATCAACTGACGGATCCACAGGTCAGGGTCATTCTCCTGAACAGATCATATTCACAATATGGATTTGACAAGGGTAGTTATTGTCCTTGAGCGGTTTAGCTTCAGCGGAGCAGCTCAAGAAAGGATACCAGACCCTCAATGAAGAAACGAACAAAGGAATATTTGGCTATTTTCAAGACGACAGGCATCTTCGTTCTTGCCTTGTGGATCCACCTAAGCGCAGCCCATGCTCTGGCTCAATTATCCGACGTCACGGCACCCCAGTCAAACAAGTACACCCTGGCATATATCAGCAACATTGATGGATTTGACGCCATCCTGCTCCATGGTGCAGGACCCGACCAGATGATCTATACCTGTAGCAGTTCCAATGAAATGATCCTGACGCCCAGTGTAGACCATTGGAACATGAGCTTTTGCTTCCTGATCGACCATGGTACAGTGGATAGAAGTTTGCATCAACTTTCCCTTTCTCATACCAGGGACGGGATCTGGCGGACTGAACACGAAAGCCTTGCCACCCTGCCTGGCGCGTCATGGCCAGTCCGATCAAAGGATGGGGGCATCCTTCTGGTCATGCCTGATGAATCTACCCTGAGTTCCGGGAAGGTTACCGGGTTATTCAAACTGGTCGATGGCAGTATTCAGACCATTCAGAGCGCAGAGGAGAAATACAAGCACTACTGGCCCCTGGTCAGTCCATATGGTGATAAACTATTTTACCGTCAATCAGCCGTTCCTCAGGAAGGCATTGAATCTCCCTTTTGGTCCAGAATGATAGAGCGCGATCTAAATGACCAGGGTCTGGCCTTCCATTTTGTTGATGAACCCATTTATCTGGAACAATGGGTGACAGAGGGGATCATCTACTCGGTTAAACTGGGTGATGCGGCGCGGAGCCGTGTCTACCGACTCTATGACCCGGAGAATGGCCAGGAAAGGGAACTCTATCGTGGCTCAGTATGGCAAGCAAGATTCAGTGATGATCTTTCCCATCTGGCTGTCCTCAGAGCCCAGCCTGGGAATGAGTCATTCTTTGACATTTATTTGGTGGACATGAATACAGGTTCAGAACGTAATATGAGCAATACACCTCGGCTCAGCGAAAGTCTCATTGGCTGGCTCCCACAGTTGCGGTGACCAGGATAATCACGAACAAAGCAAAAGATTCCAACTGATCGGTCCTGATGGGCATATTTTATGCAATGCCCCCTTATGGCTTGAGATATTTGGGTCAAAAATTATATTCATGCGCTCGATTGAGACGACACTTCAAATCATAGGAATACCCCGCTGATGACAGCCAAGATTGGAATTATTGCAGAACACAAACCGGGTGAAGGACGCATCCCTCTGATCCCTGCACAAATCGCATCGCTGATGAGCGAAAATCCGGATCTGGATATTGTTGTGCAACATTCTGTGCAACGTGTTTTTAAGGATGCTGAGTTTGTCAGCAAGGGCATAACCATGGCTCAGGAAGTCTCTGATGCAAATTTTGTCATGGCCGTCAAGGAAATTGCCGTGAAGGATATCCATGCCAAGGGGGCCTACCTCTATTTTTCACATACCATCAAGGGCCAGGATTACAATATGCCCATGCTCCGGCATATCCTGGATGTTGGCGCAACCCTTATTGATTACGAATTGATCAAGGACAGTGCCGGCAGACGACTGGTCTTTTTTGGCCGTCATGCTGGCTTGGCAGGGATGGTCAATAGTCTTTGGTCCTATGGCCAGCGTCTCAGTATCCAGGGTGTTGAAAGTCCATTCCTGAAAATAAAGCAGGCCTTTCATTATGGGGATCTGCCAGCCATCAAGGAAGCCATTTCCGGACTGGGACCAGAGC
>JGI10211J34971_10002953_pt1 | contig 13700 bp, 15 predicted proteins | sample Etolagsediment_FD_34971 | JGI IMG/M metagenome (IMG submission 34971) | reverse complement strand
ACAAACCTGATTTATCAAATTTAAAAATTTCATTGTCTGAAAATATATTGTTTTTATCTAAAACGTACATCCCTTTAATTTTTACTATTGTGTTCTTATGCTCAAATGCTATGCCAGGCCATTCATAATATGCCCGAAACTTGTTATAAATTTCATCAGACGACATATCAAAATTTACTAATGAATCTTGCTTGATTATTTTTTTACAATAGGAAGACAATTCATTATTTTGCTTTGACAAAACAAAATTATTTTTTCTAATGTTTGATAATACAGTGAATATATTTTCTATAGCCAAATTACATAAATCTTCTTCGAGTGTTATTTTGTTATGATCATCAGATATTAGCATTTCATATTTTTCTATGCAGTCACCCTCATCTAATTTATTGTTCATTTTGATAAAAGTAATTCCAGTTTTTTCATCGCCATTTAAAAGGCAAGACTGAATTGGAGAAGCACCTCTGTATTTTGGAAGAAGCGAGTAGTGAACATTAATTGACATAATCTTTGGACTTTCTAACATCCAATTTGGAAGTATTTTTCCATATGCTGCGACAACCAGAAAATCAAAGTCTAGNCTTAACAAAGCCTCTTTAAATTCTTTTGAATTCAAATCATGAGGCTTGAAAATTGGAAGATTAGCTTCAGAGGCAGCAAAAGATACCTGAGATTGTTGTATTGTCTTACCTCTTTTTTGAGCCACATCTGGTTTTGTTACGACACCAACAATATTTAAATGATTATTATTAATTAATGATTGCAGAAGTTTGGCTGATGGCTCAGGCGTTCCAGCAAATAAAATATTCATAAATCGCTTAAAATCATTAAATTTCTTGTAAAATCTCTCAATTTCTTACTTTGAAAGTTTTTTCCTAATTCTATCGCGTTTAATAGGACTTATATAATCAACCATTAATTTGCCTTCTAAATGGTCTATTTCATGCTGTATGCATACAGTAAGAAGCCCATCTGGGGTGTCTTGGTGGAATTCTCCAGACAGATCTTGCCATTTAAGCTCTATTTTATCTGGTCTTATTATTTCTTCACTAAATCCAGGAACTGAGAGACACCCCTCTTCAAAAGATGCTAGCGATTCTTTATTTAATATCTTGTATTCAGGATTTATAAAGACTCTCGGTTCATTCCTTTCCTCACTTAAATCCATAACTATTAAACGGATATGTCTATTTACTTGGGTTGCTGCAAGACCAATCCCATTTTCTTCATACATTGTGTAAAGCATGTCTTGAGAGAGTTTTTCTAAACTTTTGTCGAATTTTTCAACTTTTTTAGCAACAGTTCTCAGCCTCGGGTCTGGAAATTTTAAAATTTTTAGTTTTTCTGCCATCAAGTCACTATTTTTTTATATATTCCACCATTATAATCTCTTTGTATTATTAACAACTATTTATTTTAAAAATTATGACTAATTCAACTACAGACGTGGCAATTATAATGGGCTCAGACTCTGATTTGCCTGTTGTCGAAGCAAGTTTTGCTATTTTGGACTCATTTGGCGTTAATTACACAAAAAACGTAATGTCTGCTCATAGAACGCCTCATGAGGTCATGGAATTGATTAAAACCTCAGAAAATAATGGATGTAAGGTATTTATAGCTGCAGCAGGTATGGCAGCTCACCTTGCTGGTGCTGTTGCAGCACATTCAACCAGGCCTGTTATTGGCATTCCCATAGAATCCGGTGGAATGGGCGGAATAGACTCTTTGCTTTCAACTGCTATGATGCCTCCTGGAGTTCCTGTTGCTACTGTTGCTGTAGGAAAGGCTGGCGCAAAAAATAGTGCAATTCTAGCTGTTCAGATTTTAGCTACTTCGGATGAAGCCTTGGCAGAAAAGCTTTCTGAATATAAAAGCAATATGCGTGATGAAGTTCTAAAAAAAGATCAGGCACTTAATTCATAATTGCTTAAAAAATCTTTAAATCTTTTATCTTCAGCCAAATGGTTGGCTGAAGGTAAGATCTTAATTCATCCTACCGAAGGCATATGGGGGATAGGCTGTAACGCACTTAATAAAGAAAGTTTTTTAAGAGTATATGATCTAAAAAAAAGACCAAAAAATAAAAGCTTCATCTTATTAATAGATTCACTCGATACCATCTCAAAATATATAAATAAACTATCAGATGAAGAACTAAATTTTATTGATACAGTGTGGCCTGGACCAACTACATTGTTAATAAATTATGATGAAAAACTTCCAGATCATTTGCAAAATGCAAGTGGAAAAATAGCAGTAAGAGTGAGTAATCACTATCCGATAAAATCATTATTATCCGTATTTAATGGAATAATGGTTTCAACATCAGCAAATATTTCTGGGCAAAATAATTTAAATCACATTGATGAAATTTTAAGTGTGTTCAACGAGCCTGACGTAGCTTATTTTGATGATAAACTAGGTAATAATAATAAACCCTCAAAAATAATTGACCTTCATACTAGAGTTGTAATTAGAGACTAACATGATTAAAAATCTAGAAAAAATATTTATTGATTCTCAGACAGAGATAATTAAATCATTTACTGATCTAGAAAAATCTAAAAACGCAAACATTGAATGTGATTCATGGAAAAGATCTGAGGGGGGCGGTGGTAAAACATTCATAATTCAAGGTGGTAACTTTTTTGATAATTGCGCTGTAAATTTTTCGTCTATTAAAGGAAAAAAACTTCCTAAGGCAGCACTTGGAAACTTGATAACAAAATCTTCAACTTACGGATATCAGGCTATGGGCGTATCTGTAATATCACACCCAAAAAATCCTAATGTGCCAACGAGCCACATGAATATTAGACTGTTTTGCATTTTAGACAAAAAAAACAACATTAAGGATTGGTGGGCAGGCGGTGGTTATGATTTAACCCCCTTTCTGCCATATAAAAGCGATTGTAAAAAATGGCATAAGGATGCAAAAACTTTTTTAGACCGATACAACAAAACTCTTTATAAAAAATTCTCAAAAAATTGTAATGAATATTTTTATATTCCCCACAGGAAAGAAAGAAGAGGTATAGGAGGCATTTTTTTTGACAATTTCAAAAAATTAGGTCTTGAAAAGACCTTGCTTCTTTTATCAGATACCGCCAGCCAATATAAAAATTCATATTTAGCACTGGCAAACACAAGAAGACAAACAAAATATACCAAATCGCAAAAAGATTTTCAGTTATTGAGAAGGGGAAGATATGCTGAATTTAATCTTGTTTATGATAGAGGAACTGCATTTGGTCTTCAATCAAACGGAAGAATAGAGTCAATACTTGCATCATTGCCAAGCGATGTTAAGTGGTCTTACAAAAACACAAAAGAGCACGCAGCTATGGAGAAAAGACTACTAAAATTTATAGATGCGGACTGGAATGCCTAAAATATTTAAATTAGGAGTTATTGGAAATCCGATAGAGCATTCGCTGTCTCCTTTTATTCATTCAAGATTTGCTAGAAAGGAAGGGGTTAATTTAGATTACAAAGCATATAGAGTTGAGCAAGCGGGCTTTGATAGTTTTATCTCCGAGTTTTTTTCAGATAAATATGCAAAAGGACTGAATGTTACTCTGCCCTTAAAAAATCTTGCTGCAACAAACATTAAAGGCAACATAAGCAATGAAGCAAAATTTATAAATGCAGTAAATACAATAATAAAAAAAGATAAGCATTTGTTCCTAGAATCAACTGATGGCTCAGGCTTTATTGATGACTTGCGTAAAAAATCTATTAATCCTGAAGGAAAAAAAATATTGATTCTTGGTGCCGGCTCTGCTGTTGAAAGTATTTTATATAAATTATACAACTCCAGTCCTAAACAAATAACTATTATTAATAGAACTAAAGAAAAAGCTGAAACCCTATGTGCAAATTATAAAAACCCTGAGGTTATTTCAACATCTATGGAAGACTCTAAGTATGATCTTGTTATTAATGGAAGCTCAGCAGGATTAACGGGTGAATTTTCTGCTCCATCTAATATATCAGTATCTGAATCAGCTGTTTTTTATGACTTAAACTATTCGCTAGCAAAGACCCCTTTCTGTGAGTGGGCTGAAGAATACTCTAGTCAAGTTTATGATGGCATTGGAATGCTTGTTAACCAAGCAGCACTTTCATTTAATCACTGGTTTGGCTCCATTCCTGAAATAAATTCAGTAATAAAAGATATTAAAGGCCTTTCAAAATGAAAAAAATGGTCCAATTCATAGCTGGTGCCAAATGTCCTAAATGTGGTGCTCAAGACACTATTGCTATCAATGCAGACAATGATCTAATTTATTGCGTAAGGTGTGATTTTTCAGAAGAAAGGCCAAAGTCAGTGACTGAAGAAAATGAGCTTATAAACGTGATTAATATGCAAGACTATAAAGCGTCTAAAAGCTAGTAAAAAAAAGCACAAAAAGATATCATATCCTCCAAAAAAGCAGGTGCATAATTTTGTTTTAATTATAGATATATCTTATAATTGCATATAATTAAATTTTATTTTGTAAAGCATATACACATAGGGTAAAAAAGATGTCTTTAAAATATATTCATAATCTTCATTTAAAGATTTTTTCAGCATTGTTTATTTTTGCATCTCCAACACAGGCAGACTGGTCCGCTTTGAATATGACAAGGGGTGTGACTGACATTAGTAACGAGGTATTTGAACTGCACATGCTTATCTTTTGGATATGCGTTGCAATTGGTGTAATTGTTTTTAGCGTTATGTTTTATTCAATATATGCACATACAAAGAAAAAAAATCCGGTAGCAGCCTCTTTCCATGAAAATCATAAACTTGAAATAGCATGGACCATCGTTCCATTTTTAATTCTTATTGCTATGGCTGTTCCTGCATCTAAGACCTTAGTAAAAATTTATGATGATGAGGCTGGAGATGTAAACATACAAGTTACTGGCTATCAGTGGAAATGGCAGTATAACTATTTAGAAGACGATATTAGTTTTTTTTCTAATCTCTCAACTGATATGGATGAAATTAATAATCTTGTTCCTAAGGGGGAGAACTACCTCCAAGAGGTTGACGAGATGGTTGTAATACCTGTTGGCAAAAAAGTAAGATTCTTGATCACAGCAAATGACGTAATTCATTCATGGTGGATGCCTGCTTTTGCAATCAAACAAGATGCAATACCGGGATTTGTTAATACGGCTTGGACCAAGGTTGATAAGCCCGGCGTATATCGAGGTAAGTGTACAGAGCTATGTGGTAAGAATCATGGATTTATGCCTATCGTTGTTAAAGTGGTTGAACAAGACGAGTACAACCAGTGGGTAGATGAAAAAAAACAAGCAGCCATTAAAATGGCAGAGCTCACTACGAAAGACTGGACAGCGGAAGAATTGGTTGAAAGAGGTGAAAGCGTATATGCGGTTAACTGTGTTGCTTGCCACCAAACAAATGGACAAGGCATTCCAGGAATATTTCCTGCATTAGCTGGAAGCGATATTGTTATGAACAATAAAGATAAAAATATTGAGATATTGATGGAAGGTGTGCAAGGAGCTGCAATGAATTCATTTAGCTATTTATCCGAAGTAGAGCTAGCAGCCGTAATTACTTACACCCGTCAATCATGGGGAAATGCTGAAAACGGAGATGGCGAAATAGTTGTTCCCAAAGATATAGTAGATTATAAAAAACCAAAGATTTAATATTAAAGAGAGTAAGAAAATATGAGCGCAGTAATAGAAAATCACCACGAAGATCATCATCATGGTCCTGCAAAAGGTTTCACAAGATGGCTGTATACAACAAACCATAAAGATATAGGTACTTTATATCTTTGGTTTAGTTTTGCTATGTTCCTTATTGGTGGAGCAATGGCTTTGGTTATAAGAGCTGAATTATTTCAACCAGGAATGCAAATAGTTGAACCAGAATTCTATAACCAAATGATTACATTACATGGATTGATAATGATATTTGGTGGTGTTATGCCAGCTTTTGTTGGATTAGCAAACTGGTTAGTTCCAATGATGATTGGTGCGCCCGATATGGCTTTACCAAGAATGAATAATTTAAGTTTTTGGATACTTCCATTCGCATTCTTTATTCTATTGTCCTCTCTATTTATGGAAGGAGGCGCACCCAATTTTGGTTGGACATTCTATGCACCACTTTCAACGACTTATGCCCCGCCTAGTGTTACCTTCTTTATTTTCTCTGTTCATATAATGGGAGCCTCATCAATAATGGGAGCTATCAACGTTGTTGTAACCATTATGAACATGAGAGCTCCAGGCGTAACTTTAATGAAAATGCCATTGTTTGTTTGGTCTTGGTTAATTACAGCCTACCTCTTAATAGCAGTCATGCCAGTACTTGCTGGAGCAGTAACCATGATGTTAATGGACATCCATTTTGGAACCAGTTTCTTTAATGCAGCTGGCGGTGGAGACCCTGTTTTATTTCAGCATATCTTTTGGTTCTTTGGACACCCAGAGGTGTATATTATGATCCTGCCAGCTTTTGGAATCGTTTCTCACATAATTGAAACTTTTTCTAGAAAGCAACTCTTTGGATATTCGTCCATGGTATGGGCTATGCTTTCTATAGCAATATTATCTTTTGTTGTTTGGGCTCACCATATGTTCACTGTTGGTTTGCCACTTGCTGCAGAGTTATTTTTTATGTGGGCAACTATGCTTATTGCTGTCCCAACTGGAGTTAAAGTCTTCAACTGGGTTGCAACAATGTTTAGAGGTTCGCTTACATTTGAAACTCCGATGCTTTTTGCAATAGCGTTTGTTGTGCTATTTACAATTGGAGGCTTGTCAGGCTTGATGTTGGCAATTGTTCCAGCAGACTTTCAGTACCACGACACCTATTTTGTTGTTGCACATTTTCATTATGTATTAGTACCTGGAGCCATTTTCTCAATAATGGCAGCTGTATATTACTGGATACCAAAGTGGTCTGGAAATATGTATGACGAAAGGTTGGGGAAACTACATTTTTGGTTATCTTTTATTGGTGTAAACGTAACCTTCTTCCCTCAACATTTTATTGGGTTAGCGGGCATGCCAAGAAGATATCCGGACTATGCATTGCAATTTGCTGATTGGAACATGGTTTCTTCAGTTGGAGCTTTCTTGTTTGGTGTTTCTCAGATTTTATTCCTATTTATTGTTATTAAAACTGTTATGGGTGGTAAAAAAGCAACCGATCAAGTTTGGGAAGGTGCAAGAGGGCTCGAGTGGACTGTTGCTTCACCTGCACCCTATCATACATTTACAACTCCACCAAAGGTTGACTAATGAATTCTGAAGCAAAAAAAACATTAAGAAGATTGGTTATCGCAGTACCTCTTATGTTTGCTTTTGGTTTTGCTTTAGTACCTTTATACAATGTATTTTGTGAAGTTACTGGAATCAACGGTAAGGTTTTTCAATCAGATTATGAAGAAGAGTTGGTGATCGCAGATGGAAGGCCGCTAGGATTACAATTCATCTCTACTAATAATGAGAACATGCCTTGGATATTTAAGCCTTCTGAAGATGTGATGACCATCTCTACAGGAGAGTACTATACTGCAACTTTTTATGTAAAAAATCCAACAAATAAAACTATGACAGCTCAAGCTGTACCAAGTGTTGCTCCATCAAATGCGGCAGCCCATCTTAAGAAACTAGAATGTTTTTGTTTTGAGCAACAAGAGCTGGCACCAGGAGAGGATGCATTGCTTCCAGTGAGGTTATTAGTATCCGATGAACTTCCAGAAAACATTAAAAACATAATTTTATCTTACACAATTTTTGATGTTACCGAGCCCGACGACGAGACAGTTGCTCAAGTCGAAAACGAAGATCATCATGGAATGGAGCACTAAAAAAATGAGCACACAAACTTATTACGTACCTGAGCAAAGTAGATTCCCTATTTTTACGGCTGTCTCTTTATTTTTGTTGGTGATGGGTGCAAGCAGTACAATTAATAATCTAGACAATCCTGACAGCAAATCGTCATATATATTGTATGCAGGATTAGTGTCATTGTTTACAACAATGTTTTTTTGGTTTCGACAGATTATTAAAGAGCATCTAGCTGGTTTAGATAGCAATCAATTAAAAACATCGTATGTTTATGGCATGGCCTGGTTCATATTCTCTGAAGTAATGTTCTTTGCAGCCTTCTTTGGTGCCTTATTTTATGTCAGAAACTTCGCTGTTCCATGGTTGAGTGGTGAGGGAGAAAATGGTGTAGGCATATCTGCATTAGGTTTATGGGAAGGTTTTGAATCATCATGGCCTGTTATGATCACACCAGACAAAGGCGCTGAGTATGTTTTAGCAGAAAAAAATTTGTCTTGGCCTGGTTGGGGGCATGCACTAGAGTGGCTGCCACTATGGAATACAATTGTATTGTTGAGCTCAAGTGTTACTGTACATTTTGCTCATCTTGGCCTTAAAAATGGAGACAAAAAAAAGTTTCATCTTTTCCTAGGAATAACAGTTGGATTGGCATTAATATTTGTTGGCCTTCAGGCTGCTGAGTACTATGAAGCTTATGAACATTACGGACTTACACTGAATTCAGGCATCTACGGTTCTACATTTTTTATGCTTACTGGCTTCCATGGTTTTCATGTAATGATGGGCGGCCTTATGCTTGCAATAATGTTGGCTAGATCAGTTTTTGCTGGACACTTTGATGATCATGACCATTTTGGATTTGAAGCAGCCTCATGGTATTGGCATTTTGTTGATGTGGTTTGGGTAATGTTGTTCTTATTTGTTTATATACTGTAATTATCAAGACCCATCCCATGGGACTGTGTTGCCTAGTTCACCAGTTATTAAACCTATAGTAACAAGAATTACCAGGATAACAGCTAATGCAACTCGAAAGCCCAAGCTGTAGACAGTTCTCTTGCTATCAGGTTTGCCCTGATCAACTATTAAAAAGTAGAGACCGCTGCCTAGTGATACCAAAATAAGGAACACATCAATGTATATAAGAGTTTTTATCATGGCGTCATTTTAAAGCAATTAAGAATTTAAGATATGAAATTTAAAGAATTTAGACCAGGAAAGAGAATAACTATTTTTTTTATTTTTTTTGCTACAACTTTTTTTCTTTTAGGCTTGTGGCAAGCTGAAAGAGGCCAAGATAAATCAAATATTCTTGAAGAGTTTAATAACAATATTAAAAAGAGCCCCACACCATTTTCAGAAAAATCAATCAAATGGGACAGAGTCACAGTTGAGGGCTATTGGAGCGGTTCAAAGCAAATATTAATCGACAACGTCATTAATTCGGGTATTGCTGGATATAAAGTTTTAACACCTCTTCAAATTAAAGATACAGAAACTCATATATTGGTTGATAGAGGATGGGTTCCTCAAGGCAAATCAAGAGATATTCTGCCTGATATTGATATTAAAAAAGAGTATGTAAAAGTTAATGGAATTCTTGAAGATCCAGAACTTGGTTTTGTTTTGTCTAAAGATTTAGTAACTGAAAAATGGCCGAAAGTTTCTCAGACTAAAAACCTAAAGGTTTTGAGAAAAGCGTTCGATGAAGAGTTGGCTTCATATATTATTGTTGCCGATCCCACGCTTACAAGCAGTCTTGCATATATGAAAATTATCCCAACTAATATGACTCCTGAAAAACACTTTGGGTATGCCATTCAATGGTTCACAATGTTTGCTGCTTTATGTTTAATGTATTTTTGGTTAGGATTTAAAAAAAATGAAGAATAAAATATTTTTGGCAATTCTATTGTTAACACCAATACTGGTGGTTACTTTCTCATCTCTTTATTTTGCCTTGGGGTATTCTCCTGAGGGAACAAAAAATAATGGAGTCTTTTTTAAAAGCTATTTTAATTTCGATCAGTTTAACAATGTAAAAGATGAAAAGCTTATTGAGTTTGAAGATGGCAAGTGGGTCATGGGCGTATATATAACCGACATATCAAAGTCAAAAGAGTCAATCTACTTAATGAGGCAGTTAAATGTTGCTCTAAATAGAGATATTTATAGAGTAAAACGAGTTGCCTTTTTTTCAAACCTAAAACTCAAAAATGAAATCGATAGCCTAATCCAAGAGTATCCAAGAACCGAATTAGTTAATGATAGAAACGGTGTATTAATTAATGTGCTTCAAAAAAACTCGACATTAGATATGTTTCAAGAAAATCCTATTTTTATAATCGATCCATACGGAAGGGCAGTAATGTATTTTAAACCCGGAACGGACCCTAAAAAAATTCTTAAAGACTTAAAGGTACTAATCTAATGAATAATATTAAAAATTTATCACTTTTTGGAATATGCTTAGCTTTTATAGTTATTGCTTTAGGAGCTTGGACAAGGCTTGTAGACGCTGGTCTTGGTTGTCCCGATTGGCCCGGATGTTATGGCTTTGTTGTTTTTCCAACAAATGAGGCAGAGGTAGCCTTAGCTGAGGCAAGATACCCAACGTTCCCATATGACATAAATAAAGCAATTCCGGAAGTGGTGCACAGGTATTTTGCAGCTGCCCTAGGCTTTTTAGCAATAATCATGGTTTATTATTCTTTTGGGCAAAATGAGAATAAAAACATTAGACGCTGGACAGTTGGCTTGTTAATTTTTATTTGTTGTCAGGGTCTTTTTGGATACTTAACAGTAAGCTTATTGCTGTTACCCATAATAGTAACTGCACATCTTTTTGGCGGCTTTACCACTCTAACTTTATTTTATCTTATTTTTTTAATGTCAGGTAAGTTTGATATTCTCAAAAAGATGGCAATACCAAAGTTAAAGACTGTTGCAGGAATCGCGCTCGCAGTTTTAATTTTCCAGATTTTTTTAGGAGTTTGGACAAGTACAAATTATGCTTCGTTGGCTTGTGCAGACTTCCCAACCTGTCAAGGAAGCTTTGTTCCAGAAATGGACTTTAAAAATGGATTCAATCTTAATCAAGAAGTTGGTCCAAATTATTTATACGGACTATTAGACAATCCATCTAGAGTGGCGATTCATTATTCACACAGAGTTTCTGCTATTTTAGTTACCGTGGTTTTTTTAATTCTTATTTCAAAACTTTGGTTTTCTAATGCAGCTCCTCTTGCATCAACAATTGGAATCCTTTTACTAACTCAAATTAGCTTGGGTATTATCAATGTTGTATATGTGCTGCCGCTGTATGTAGCAATAGCTCACAATCTTGTTGCCGCTTTATTGTTATTAGCCATTTTTACAGTTAATTATTTAGCTTGGAAAAAATGAAACTCTTAAGAAGCTACTACTTATTATGCAAGCCAAACGTAGTTTACATGATGCTTATTTGCGCCTTGGTAGGAATGCTATTAGCTGAAGAGACAATTAGTTCAGTTTCAACAATTATAGTCGCATTAATTGGAATTGCTTTGTGCTCAGGATCGGCTGCTGCGATAAACCAAGTAATTGATAGAAAAGTAGACGCAGCCATGACTCGAACCGATCAAAGACCCCTTCCGCAAGGAGACCTTAGCGTACTTCACGCCTCATGTTTCGCTTCAGTAATTGGAGCCTTGGGGGCTTTAATTTTATTCCTATACATTAATACACTAACAATGATTCTAACCCTTGTTTCATTAGTTGGTTATGCATTTGTTTACACTGTGTATTTAAAAAGAGCAACACCGCAAAATATTGTTATTGGTGGTTTGGCAGGGGCAGCACCTCCTCTGTTAGGCTGGGCTGCAATATCCAACACGATTGATCCTTACGCGCTTTTATTGGTCTTAATAATTTTCGTTTGGACTCCGCCACATTTTTGGGCATTGGCAATTTATCGAAAAGAAGAGTACGCAAAAGAATCAATCCCAATGCTTCCAGTTACTCATGGGGTTGCATTTACCAAGCTCCAAATTGTTTTGTATACAATTATTTTATTTATCGTAAGCGTTCTCCCATACATTGTATTAATGTCTGGTTATGTATATTTACTCTCTGCAATAATACTTAGCTCGATTTTCATGTACTATTCAGTCAAGCTATACTTCAGTGATGATGACGCTATTGCAATGAAGACATTTAATTTTTCAATTTATTATATTTTTTTAATATTTCTAGCATTGTTATTAGACCATTACTTAATTAAATGAAATCAGTAAATAAAAACTTGTTAGTAATAGCTATCTTTATAGCAACAGTTTTGGGCCTGTTTATTAATAAACTAACAACGCCACGAACACTTTCAGATGATGAGTTGCTTGTAAACGGTCTTTTCTTGTTTGAAGAGCCAAAGCAGATTTCAGATTTTGAGTTCTTCTCCTCAAACCAAAAAGTATTTACTAAATCTGATCTTATGGGCAAATGGACTTTAATGTATTTTGGTTTTACAAAATGTCCTGATGAGTGCCCAACAACTATGTATCAGTTATCTAAACTTATAAAAGTGCTTAGGGATAAAGATTATAAGTTAGATGATAAACAATGGGTTTTAGTATCCATTGATCCAGAAAGAGACACGCCAGAAATGATCGATAATTATGCAAAAGGCTTCGATAAAGATTTTATAGGAGTAAGCAATAGCAGGCCTATGCTTTTAAATCTTGCAACCCAGTTATCAGTTAATAATGTTATGCCAAGTTCTTCTAATCATATGGACCATTCACACTTAGATAATCATGTGAATAACATTATTTTGCTTGACCCAAATGGAGATTTTGCAGGTATTTTCAGACCACCTTTTGATATATCAAGGCTTTCTTTAACTTATCAATCTGTTACAAATTAAATCATGGTTGTAACAAATTATTAACTTTATTAGGATATTTTTAAATTATGGATAAATCTAAAAGACAGTTTATAAAAAAAGCTGGGCAATCGTCTGCAATGTTAATCTTGTTTGCTTACGGCGGAGGAAGATTGCTAGCTTCAGACAAATCAGTCGAAAACCTTGAACAAAAATGGGACGGTATGCTTGCCAAAGATCCAAGAGAGCTATTTGATCTTCCCAATGGGTTTTCTTATAAAGTGATTATTTCATCTGAAGACATAATGAGCGATGGTCTTAATTTCGGAAAGAGACCGGATGGCATGGCAGCATTTGAATTAAGTGATGGCTCGGTTGCTTTGGTGGTAAATCATGAAACAAAAACTAAAGATAAAAACCTAAACATTAAAACAGCTTATGACGCTGCCAATGGAAGAGCTTATTCTGGAGGGACGAGCACTCTTGTTCTTGATTCAGATGGTACAACCCTAAAACGCTCTCACAGAAGTCTCTCAGGAACAATCGATAATTGTGCTGGGGGTGCTACTCCATGGAATACATGGATATCTTGCGAAGAAACATATAAAGAGAACCATGGTTATGCATTTGAAGTTGATCCTGAGTCAAAGTCTTTAGATGGATATAAGAGGTTAACACATATGGGCAGATTCCAAAGAGAAGCAATTGCTGTGGACTTAAATGATCCAGCAGGATGTGTTTACCAAACAGAAGATGATTACAGCGGATTATTTTATAAATTTATTCCAACAACTAAAGGCCAATTAAGTGGAACAGGTAAACTTTTTGCACTAAAGATACCTGGAATAAAAAACACATCAAACAAAAATGGTTCTATTTCAGTAGGCGACTCTTTTCCTGTGGAGTGGGTTCGAATTCAAGATCCTTTAGCCAAATCTATTAAAACTAAAACACAGGGACAAAATGAAGGTGCTTCTATTTTTAATGGTGGCGAAGGTATTAT
>JGI10211J34971_10002950_pt1 | contig 13708 bp, 14 predicted proteins | sample Etolagsediment_FD_34971 | JGI IMG/M metagenome (IMG submission 34971) | reverse complement strand
GATAGCGCTGTATCCCCGGATTTAACCAAGTACAAGAAGAAAGACCTGAGCCTCCTGGACATGCTTGAGATGCAGCAGAAGAAGGGGAAATAGAATGGGTGTAGACCTTGGGGACCTCACAATAAAGCATAAGGCCAGCGTAGCTGATTTTTCAGGGAAACCGATCGCAATAGACGGAATGAATATGCTTTACCAGTTTCTTGCATCAATACGGCAGGAGGACGGGACGCCGCTTAAGGACTTTAAAGGGCGGGTTACCGGGCATCTGTCTGGATTATTTTACAGAACTGCGAAGCTTGCATCCGAAGGGCTGAAACCGGTTTACGTATTTGATGGGAAACCCCCTAAGTTCAAGGAAAAAGAGGTTGAGCGCAGGAAGGAAGTGAAAAAAGAGGCGGCGCTCAAGTGGAAAAAGGCAGTAGATGAAGAGAAGGTTGAGGAAGCAAGAAGGTATGCGCAGGCATCCATGAAGCTTACCAAGGAAATGGTGGATGAGAGCAAGGAGCTTCTTACAGGGATGGGGATTCCCTGGGTGCAGGCCCCGAGTGAAGGGGAGGCTGAAGCTGCCTGGATGGTGAAAAACGGGACATGCTATGCATCCGCTTCCCAGGATTATGATTCCCTTCTTTTTGGGTCCCCGATTCTCGTAAGGAATTTATCAATTACCGGAAGGAGGAAGGTGCCCAGGCAGAACAGGTATGTGAACGTAGTGCCGGAGATAATTAAGCTGGATGAGATGCTGGATGAGCTGGAGATTACCCGGGAACAGCTTATCCTTATCGGGCTTATGGAGGGAACGGATTTCAATGATGGGGTGAGGGGCGTGGGACCAAAAACCGGGCTCAAAATAGTAAAAGAACACAACACTTTTGCAAAGGTAAAGAAGTATGTGAAGGGGAAGTATGAGTATAAGTTTGAGGAGTATATAGATAAAGTTTATGAATTTTTCTTGAAGCCCCCGATTGAAACGAAGCTGAAGAAGCTTGAATGGAAGGACGCAAAGCCAAAGAAAGTTATTGACCTTCTTGTGGAAAAGCACGATTTCTCAGAGGAGAGGGTTTCAAAAACACTTGAGAACATGTCTGGGGTAATAAAGGAAGCAGAAAGCCAGCGTACTCTGGATAAATGGTTCTAATACTCAAAAATCGGGGTGGGTCAGGAGGAACCTCAAACTGTCTCGAGCTCTGCTCGAGAGAAGAAAGCAAAGCTTTCTCAGAGGGAGGGGTGTCCCCTCCGCGGTTCGGCTAGATAAATGGTTTTAGCAGCTTGGAGGCTATGCGGTGGGCGAGCCTCCGCACCTTATGCGTTCTTTTTCCGGTTATTTCTCCTGTTTTCAGGGCCTTTAGGATTTTGGAGGGCTCTAATTCATCCAAATCCAATTCAACATATGTATGCCCAAACTCAAAGATGAAGTGTGCATCGCTTCCTGCACCCCGCAATTTACCTTCTTTTTTTGCAAATTCTTCTGCCTGCTTATCGAATCTGGAAAGGCAGTGAGCATTGAATACTTCAATTATCTGGATTTCCTTCAGGAGTTTTTCATCCTGGAGTCCTGCACGGAGCGGGTCAAATGGATGTGGGGCATAGGAAAGTGCACCCTGTGATTTTATCTGGTCCATTGCCTCATAGAAATCTATATCACGCTTTATTTCTTCGTTCAGGAAAAGGCCGATCAGGTCTGCTTTCCCCAGGTGGGTTGAAACCCTGAGCTCCTCCCCTGGGATAAAATCAATTCCCTGCTTTTTCATTTCCGGGATTCCAGACATTGTGATATGGTCAGTAATTGCGGGGATTATTCCAAAATGCCTGGCACGCTCCGCAAGCTGTGGGATTTTCACGGTGGAATCAAAGGAATAGTTTGTATGTGTATGAAAATCAATCTTCAACAAAGCACCCCCTTTCCTTCAATAGATTGAAGATTTCAAGGAGCAATGGCTTGCCCTGCGCGGAGTCCACTTCTTTGATTACGATTTTGCCGCTGGAGTAAAGAATGAACTGCTTGCCCTTGTGGAGAAAGGAAAGGAATACGGATGTGTTTGCGGTTACCTCGTAGTCATTGGAAAGCTCCTTTTCTGCCTTGCCCAGGTCCAGCTTTGCCCTTGTACGCATCTCTATTGATTTAGATGTTGTGCAGGGAGAAAGAATTACGTATTCCGGCCTGTCATCCATCTACAGTACACCCCGCACATAAATATACGAGAGTAGTATTGCAATGATTCCGGAAATAATAGTTAATTCAATTATGAAATCAAATGAAAAGAGCGCGCTTATTGTAGGGATTCCGAAAATTGTGGCCACAGTATTAGGAACGGAAATTATCAGGCTCAGCACAGTCAGGACTGCCATGATTTTGGTGAGGAGTTCAATGCGCTTATTCAGCTTTCTGGTCTCAATAATATCACATTTTGTGCGGAGAGAATCGGTTTCCCTTCTCACGCCCTTAATTCTGTCCACAAGATGGCGGGCACGTGCAAGAAGGATATCAAATTCATAAGGAATTACGTCAATGTTTACATATTTGAATTCTTCTTCTTCCGCTTCAATGCAAAGGCGGAGAACATCTTCCGCAATGTCACGGACTTCCCTGTTGCGCTTAGAAACAACTTCCACCTGATCGATATCCGGGGAATCATGCAGCCGGTGGGCACTTTTCTTGATTGAAGCAAGCTCGGAGAAATAAGTATTGAGCGCAGAAGAAACGATCTCGTAGAAAAGAAGGGTGCTTGCCTGGTATCTTCCCTTCCTGATTTTTGAGAGCTTGAGCGTCTTGCTCTTCTGTTTAGGTTCAGTAGAGCAGTATGCAAGGTTAAAATCCTTGGAAAGGATAAGGATTTGGTTGGGATTGGAAGAATCCACGGCCGGGAGGCTGAGTATCATGTAGTCTTCATCATAATCTTCATAGAAGACGATATCGAGATCCCTCAGGCTGTCGAGGTCGCTGGTTATTTTGTGTTCCTTGGCAGCAGACGTGAATTTCTCGAAGTCCGTGAACTTCTTAATCATAGGGAATAAACGCCCTAACATTTTTATAAGTGTTTTGGGCGGGCTTTTGGGGCGCTGGGGCTGGAAGTGGGTGCTTTCCTGCGGAAACCTGCGCCCGGCAATAATGTTATAAAGATGAAAATGCATAATTATTGCTTATGAAGCAGGTTCATGAGGTTAAAGCCGGGGGCAGGAATCCAGCCCGGGAGGAATTGCCTCAGAATAATTTCAGGCGCAGGCTCAGGAACGCTTCTTTTGCCCTCCTGGTTGCTGGGGCTATGGCTTCCGGCCCTTTTGCCGGGCGGGCACGCGCTGCCACACCTGAGCAGGAGAAAGAGGCAACTGAGCTTAGTTGGGAATACATGAAACTGAGGGATGGCGAAGACTCAATGGCTCTTATTATGCACATGAAAAAGGAAAAAAGATTTGCATCTAAAATGTTTAAAACACATAAAGAGGAGGTAAAGCGCGGGGAACTTGTCAAGGCAAAAAAGAGCCTTGACATTGCTGAAGACTACATATGGCGTAAAGTGCGTTTGTATAACCCTTCTCGGTATAGCGACTGGCCGATCTTTTTGATGGAGTGGGACAAGAGATTGAGAAGGGCCAAAGCAAATGTGCAGGCGCTTGGATATTATAAAACCAGGTCCACACTTGAAGAGGGGGTAAAAAAAGGGAGTTGGGGGGAATCGCTTGCAGCAAACTATGCAAGGGAAGCGGCATCCAAAAAGATTGAGCCTTTCGATATTTTGATGAACGGTAGCAGTTGGACCTTCAGGATGGTGCACAATTCTTTAGGGGAGGATACAACAATGAGATTTACAGTGGAGGGGAAGAGCATAAGCCTGAGCGAAGTAAACAAGGAGATTGGCAAGTACCGTTTCGTCCCTGAGCTGTGCCCTTGCCATCCAAGAAAACTCAAAAAGCAGCAAAAAGACTATGTTCGTACAGTAATCGTGCGCGAGCTTATCGACAAATACCCCAATGTCGAAATTATGGAGAAATAAGCCTGTTTTGGAAAACAGGGGAATTTTATAACTGTTCGCGCATTTTCCTTGTATATGCATATCCTGTTCAGCTCAAAGATAGATGCAAGCAGCAACCCTGCAAAAGTGCTCTCGGAAAACTGGTTTTCCCAGAAAGGGGAGGAATGGGTTTATGGGAAGCATGTGATGGTGAACACCAAGGTAGACATGATATTGGATGTGCCTACGGATTATGAATCTGGGGGGCTGGTTGTGCTTTCCACGCACAAAAGCGAAAAGGAGTACCCAACGCTTACTGTGCATGTGCCAGGAAACTGGAATAAAGCGGAAATGGGGGGAGAGCCACGCACCCTGAATACTGTAATGGGGGGAAAGATGAAGGAGATACTGCTTGGGCTGGATGCGGGGAACCGGAAATACTCCTTAGGGTGGAACGTGAATATGGAAGTGGACCACCATGGCCCAACCTGCAAAGCACCGATAATGTTTGTGGAGATTGGAAGCTCGGAAAAGGAATGGAAGAATCCAGTTGCTGCCAAGATTGTGGCGGAAGCAGTTATGCGGATGCTGGAATCTGATTCGGTTTATGATTCTTATTTTTGTGTTGGTGGGGGGCACTACTCGCAGAAGTTCACTAAGCTGGGACTGGAAGATGCGCAACGGGCTGCGGGGCATATTTTGCCTAAATACCAGGCTCCGAACCTGGGGATGGATACCTTCAGGCAAGCAATGGAAAAAAGCGTGGAAGAAACTAAAGGCGTACTGATTGAGAAAAAGGGGGTACGGAAGGAGCACCGGGAGCTTATTGAAAAATTTGCAAAGGAATACGGAACTGAAACAGAAATAATCCGTTAGATAATATGCACAAAATATTTTTTCTTTGGGAGAACCGGACCTTTTTTTCTTGAGCTCGGCTCAAGAGATGCAATCAAAGATTGCACAGATTTACAAAAAAGAAAGGGAAGAATAGCCCCACCCGGATTCGAACCGGGGTTACAGGATCCAGAATCCCGTGTCCTTGACCACTAGACTATGGGGCTGTATAAAGAGATATCTAATGTGCCCGGTTTTATTATAAAGGTTTTGACGCCCGCGGCTTTCCCTGCACCCTCATCCCAAAAGTTGTCTCCGGTCATGAAAGTTTCTTCCTTGGAAATGCTGAACTCCTCCATAAGGGAATTGAGCATATCCGGGAAGGGCTTAGGGTGAAAAACGCTTGTCCTTCCACGTATTGCATCCACTGGAATTCCGGATGCCTCCACAACTTCGCGTATCGTGGGCTCGGTGTTGTTGGAGGCGATTGCGGTTTTGTGCCCAAGGTCGCGGAGCATCTGGAGTGTGGGAATTGTGGATTCATAGACCAGAAAGGCTCCGGCTTCAACCGCTTTTTTCTCATACTCCCGAAAAATGCGGTCTACTTCCACCTTTCTTTCCTTATTGTCTGAGATGTGGTTGGAGATATTCACTAAGTGGATAGAAGGGTCTATTCCAAATCCCTGGGAGCGCCCATAGGCAATAACTTTTTCCTTTACTTTATTCCAGGGAACCTGCAGCTCTGCAAGTGTGGAGTCAAAATCAAATATGAAAAGCATTCTTTCTACCTCTTGAATTGGATAAATAATTTACATGTGAGATTTTAAAAAGAGTTAGTGTAAATGAAAAAATGCTTTTGCAGAAAAAGTAAGCTGGGATAGGGAATCGAACCCCACTATCCTGATCTGCAGTCAGGCGCATAGCCTATCTGCCATCCCAGCAAAAGGAGTAAACATGATTTTAACCCCGCTCTCTTTTTATTCATTATGTTGTCTAAACTCTAAACTGTAATTATGGGCTCGTAGCTCAGCTTGGCCAGAGCGGCGGACTTTTAATCCGTAGGTCGGGGGTTCGAATCCCCCCGAGCCCGTGACAGTTTGTAGACCGTTTGAGGAGGTAGGGCTACATACTGACACCAATTTAATTCTTTTTACATAATATCTGTTTATGCGTGGGTGGATTGTATTTTTGGTATTAGGGGTTTTGCTTTTTGCAGGGTGTGCAGCGAATGTTTCTGAGCCTATGGATTCGAGTGCGGATGAGGGGCAGTATCTGTTCCCAGATATCTCTGCACCGGATACAGAAGCTCCTGAGGTTTCTACTCCTGAAGAAGTTCTGGTGGAAGACAGGTGCGAGGATTCAGACGGAGGATTTGAGATACATGAAGCAGGCACCACTACTCTTTACGAGAACGGGCAGGAGAAATGGGTAAAGGAGGACTTCTGCTATGATTCTGACACTCTTTATGAATATTATTGTGAGGATGGGGCGCTTACCCACGATTCAATAAGATGCCCATGCACGTATGGTGTTTGCGAACCTGTGATTAGCTTTACTGAGTGTGCGGATTCGGATGGGGGAAATGAAAAATACATAAAGGGGGAGATAACTATCATAAAGCATTATACAGATGGAACTTATATCGAAGAGACTCCGGTGGAGGACCATTGCATAAGCGATGTTGAGCTTATCGAGTACTTCTGCAAAGAAGACGGAAGCGGATGGAGGAAGTACATCTACACCTGCCTATTCTGCAACAATGGGGTGTGTTCCCAGTGACTGGGAAGCGCATCCAGGAGCTGAATGCGTACCTTGTTCCTATGCATAAAGGGAAGATTCTTCTCTTGAAGAGAAGGCGCACCGAATTCTGGGAGTTCCCCGGAGGCGGGGTTGACTGGGGGGAGGAGCCATCCTATTCCGCTAAAAGGGAGCTGAAGGAGGAGACCGGGCTGGAAGCATCTTCTGTTGAGTTTGTGGGGATTACTTCTGCTACTTATGAGAAGGAGGGGAAAGAGAAACACTCTGTTTATTTAGTATACAAAGGAAAGGTGGAAAGCGAGGACTTTTCTTTGGGGCTTGAGCATGAAGAGGGAAGATGGGTTTCGCTGGATGAGGCGAAATTCATGAAATTAGGGCTTAATTGTGAAGATATCCCGTCTATGCTGTAATATTTAGCGTAATGCAAAAAGGTTAACATAAAGCGGTGTTTTTTGACAATTTTTGCTTCGGAGTAATACTTCTATAAAAATTGAAAAATAAAAAGAAAAAAAGGTTGGAGGCTCTAGATGAGCTCCACGAAGAAATAATAGGTCTCGTAGGTAGATGCAGCTGGGTTGGTCGGAGCCATAATCTCATAGTTCGCTGCAGTTCCGTTGTAGTTAGTACCAGACCCACTGATGTTTGCACAGAATGCAAAGTCAGTCTTTGCGGCTTCTGCACCAAAGTCAACTGCTCCAGAAAGGAAGGTACTCGAGCTCTGGACGTCAATTGCAGGGGTTGGTCCAACCGCAACACCATTGAAGTCAAAGTTGGTCGTGGTGTCGTAGGTGTTGGTTGCGTTGTCAACAGCTGAGCCGAAGCCCCAGATGAGGTCGATTCCAAGCGCAGTTGTTGCCTCTACCAGACTCCATGTCGGGTTAGTATCAATGCTTGCGCAAACTTCACCGCCGTCTGCTGCAGAGTACGTCCACCTGTACATATAGTCCACGTGGTCAACTTCTGCCAACACTAGATAACCGCTAACGTTTCCGTAAAAACCTGCCCAGTTCTCAGTAGACTGAGATGATGAAAGGTTTGTACCTGATACGTTTCCTCCTTCAATGAGTACTGAGCCTGCTGCACCGCTGCTCTCGTAGCCGGTCTGGTAGCTAGAATCTACCGTAGCGTTATCTACTGCGAACACGAAGCCGCTGCAAAGCACCACGAAGGCCAAAGCCCATATGGTTTTATTCATTTTATAATCACCTTTTTTGCCCAGCATCGAAGCTAGGCATGTGATTGCGCTTCTCCCACATACTTTATAAAGATTTCTACGTTTTACTTCGGCTATGACGGAGAGCAGATGGGAGTGCAAATTCAGTACTCGGTGTTTCGAGAGAACTGAGGCAAAAAATAAACTGAGGGAAAAGTAGCTCAGAAGCGTAAAATGGGGTGAAATACGTTGGCATATCAACACTGTGTTTTTTGCTTCCGATTTTTGAGTAGATTAACGCCGTATAAAAAGCGGAAGTGAAAGGTTTAAATATAAATGAGGGAAAAGAAATCCATGAAACGTCTTTTGCTCATTATGCTACTGCTCTCGCTTTCCTATGCAGCATTCACAGTTACTGCGCTGGATGTCACTGTAGATGTAAATGAGGATGGAAGTGCTGACATAACCGAGGACCTTTTCCTTCTGATAACAACGGATTACCATATTTCTGTTTATACCAACGGGCTGACGCAGAATGACCTGGCGAGCTGGGGCTCGCTTACGGGGCTGAGCGATGTGAGGTACCATGTGGACAACCGGATTGTGGATGTGCAGAATGTTGTGGTGAGGCCACAACCGGTTTCAAGGTGTAACCCGCTTGCAGACCTTTGCCACGGGGAGCTGAAGATAAGCTACCGGGTAGATGCTTACCGGGACAAGAATGGGGAGGCAATAAACAACTCAGGGCTTTTCCTGGCGGATGAATACAAGCCAAGGACAACACAATATACCCTGAATAGCGGGGCACTGAGCTTTGAGGAGAGTGACTTAGGGGATGTAATCCTGGGGGAAAATGAAAGGCTTACTTTCATGCTTCCAGAGATGTCCACGCTTATAGAAGTGGCGCCGCTTCCAGAAGGGATAACTAAAGATGAGATAAGGGACTTCAAGGAACTGAGCTGGGAGAACACCGTGCTTGCAAGGTTCAATATTGTTTTTGAGGGAGAGGAAAGCCTGGATGCGGAAGTGCTCCAGTTCTTCCTGAATGCAAGGGAAGGAATAAACGAGCTGGTTTCTGGGCCTGAGGGGCCTGCGCTGATAATTCTTATTGTGATTATAATTGGGGGGTACTTGCACCTGCAGGGCAAAGTGAAAAGGGTGAAGAAATGATACTGCACAGACACGAGAAAGTTCTGCTTAAGGAGCTTGCAAAAGGAAAGGCAGGAATTGAAGAGATTGGGATGAATGCGGATTCCGCGAGGAGGGCTGCATTCTGGCTCCAGGAAAAAGGGTTTGCAAAAGTATCTGAAAAGGAAAGCAAAACATTTGTGCGGAGTGAAGAATGCAAGAAATACCTAAAGGGAGGTTTTCCTGAGGTTAATATTCTGAAGAAGGATGGGGCAGAGGTCGCATCGCTCAGCGCTGAAGAGAGAATTGGGCTTATCTGGGCAAAAAAGAACGGGTGGATAACGATTGAGGGGGGGAAGATAAAGGTCGCTGGGGTGCCGTCAGGAATCTACCCGCTTATAGAAGCTGCAGAAAACCCTGCGAAGGCTTCAAAAGAAGAGCTGGAAATCCTGCTCAGGAGGAAGTTGGTGAGGGAGGAAGTTGGAAAAGAATTTGTTGTTGAGCTTACAGAAAGGGGGAAGAAAGAAGCAGCAAAAATTGGGGAGATTAAAGAGGAGATTGGGGAGCTTACTGAAGATATTATTGTTAGTGGAGCATGGAAAGGGGCGGAGTTCAGGCCCTATACGCTTGCGCCCACAAAAGATGTGCCCCTGGGAAAAGTGCATCCAATGACCAAAATGGTCAGGAAAGTAAAGCGCGTATTCAGGGACATGGGCTTTGAGGAAATGGAAGGAAAAATGGTGGAGAGCGCCTTCTGGAATTTTGATGCGCTGTTCCAGCCGCAGGACCACCCGGCAAGGGAGCTTGCGGATACATTCTACCTGGAAGGGGAGGAGAAACTCCCGGAAGATGAAGAGTTCGAGGTGGAGGGAAAGGCAAAGCTTCCGGAGAAATCCCTTGTGGAAAGAGTGAAAAAGAGCCATGAGAAAGGATGGAAGTACCAGTGGGACCCAAAAGAAGCAAAGAAGAGGATATTGCGGACCCATACTACGGTGCTGAGCGCGCAGTACCTGCACAAACTGAAAGGGAATGAAGCGAAAAAGTATTTTGCAGTTGGGAGAGTATTCAGGAATGAGGCTACTGATTTCAAGCACCTGGCGGAATTCCACCAGGTTGAGGGGATAGTTGCATGGGAGGGTGCAACATTCAGGGACCTGCTGGGGTTGCTGAAAGAATTTTACATGAGATTTGGGTTTGAGAAGATAAGGTTCAGGCCAAGCTACTTCCCATACACAGAACCGAGTGTGGAAGTGGAAGTGTTTTTTGAGGAAAGGAAAGAATGGATGGAATTGGGGGGTGCGGGAGTGTTCAGGCCAGAGATGACAAAGCCACTCTGCGACGTGTATCCTGTGCTGGCCTGGGGCCTGAGCCTGGAGAGGCCAATGATGCTTATGGAAGGCTTAAAAGACATAAGGACGTTTTACAAAAACGACCTTGACTGGTTGAAGAGTCCGAGCGTGAATAGATGAAGAAGGTAGCCCTGACCATCACAATTGTAGTGCTTCTGGTACTTGCAGCCACTTTTGTAATTACGATATTTACTTTTCAGGAGGATGAGGTGGAACGGGGGTATGTGGAAATCATTTCAGAGGGGAGGGCAGGGGATTTTGGATACTATTTGTATAATGCGAATGGGACTGGGAACGTAACGCTCTTTGGCCTTGATGAGGAGCCCAAGGACAGGATTTATGTTTTGAGCGAAACCGGAATCGGGATGGAATCCTTCAACGATTTCATGGATGAGATGGACACCCTGCAGGAATACGGGATGACTGTGGAAGTGGTAGGGAGAAGTGATATTCGGAATGTGAGGGATTCGATACTTATTGTCCCTACAGGAGCAATACCAGATTATATCCTGAATGATGTTGGCTCCATCGGCACATTCAATACGCTTATTTACATCGGGAAAACAGATTTGAAGATGGCCAGTAGCCTCAGGAAAGACTATTGGTATACTCAGATGGATGAGATAACCAAGGAGAAAATTATCGTAAAGGAATACACCCTGGACGAGTTTATGGATGCTCCTGAACTGATTGATGAGTTCAAACTGGAGCTGCTGGAAAACAGGTGGGCCGTGGTTTCTAAAGCTGAACACGTATTTGAGAATTTTAATGCTGAAAGGAGCCTGTTTGTGCCGCTTGAGGAAACAGGGTACCTCAGATTTGTGTACCATGCAGGGCAGAAAATGGGCGTGGATTCAACGGGCCTGCTTCCGATGGAACCGGTAAATCTGGAAACTGATGGGGATGTGTATCCCTGGGACCGGGCAGCCGTTTCATTTACCCTTGCAAACACAACCGGAAAGGCATTCTACACTGTGGAAAAAAATGGAATTATCCTTCTTTCCGAGGACCTTGGGAGAATTGGGGTGGAAAAGGCATTCTATTACACCTATGAGTTTGAGGAGCCGGGAGACTACATTGTAAAAGTATATGACAGCTCAGGGATGCTCGGGTCCACATATATCCATGTAAAGGATATCGTGATTGAGAGGGAGGGAACATATGATATACGAACTGTGTTTACAGTAACAGTGGATGGGGAACCACTCAAAAGCGGGGACATGTATGTGTCCGTAAATAATGAGGAAGCAAAAAAATATCCAATTATAGATGGGTATGTTACTGTTGCAGAAAAGCTTCAGGGTGGGAAAAATGTTTTCAGGGTGCAATACCTGGAATACAAAGAGGACATCATTTATACTCAGGAGCAAGTGGGAACGATAGAAACTTACCTTAGGTGGGGGCCGTTCATCCTTGTATTCATCATCGTGATATACGTACTCGCGAGCATGAGAAAAAGGCCTGGCTACACAATCAGGATAGAGGCACTTGCGAGAAAGGAAAGAAACACCCTGGAAGTTAGCGTAGATAACATATTGGAATGCTTTGAGCACGTGCAAACCAAGTTCGGATGGAAGCATGTTCCAATCAAGCTCAGTGAACTTGCATACAGCGTAAGGAAGAATGTAACTGACGGGGCTGATGTGCTCGATGGAGACCTGGAAGCAATACTCAAAACACTTGAGGGAAAAGGAATTGTGGAGAGGTATGGAGACTACTACCAGCTAAGTGGGTGGGGAGACGTAAAGAAAAACGTGCTTATGCGTGAAGCCCGCGACATCATAGTAAAAAATGGGGTAAAATTCAAGGAAACAAAGAATGGATTTGATATTGGGTCCGCGGTTATTTCCGCAGAATATGTTGACCTGAAAAAGAAGCTCATCCTTGTGTTCGATGGGGAGGAGGATGTGAGAAGATTCATGAGTGCGCTCAAAGGAGCAGAGCGGGCCAGGCTTGAAGTAAAGAAGAGCAACGATCTGATGAAACTTGTCCCCATAGATGCGCTGGAAGAGATTTTATGATTAGGGAGCTTTTCCTCCTCCTGCTTATTCTGGGTTTTTGCATTGCTTTAGAAGATCCTCCAGTTGAAGAGATGGTACAGCACAACCAGGATATTTCTGCAAGCATGATAAGGAATCCTGCGCTTACCCTTGGGGAGCTTACAAGGGATGAGCCTGCAAAGGTGAATATGACTGTTGTTACGGTGCTGCCTGCGGTTGACGGAAGGATTCCGGCAGAAACTGAAGGGGTCCTCTGGGCATGGAACGAAAATAATGCGGATGGGCAGGAGATAATGCATGAGGGCGGTGATGGATGCACCGACAGGTACTATCCCATATTAATCAACTACAGTAAGCATGCGGAAATGCATTTCAGGTTCAGGAATAAGACCCTGGGAGGGGAAGTGAACCCGAACAACCCGATTGTGCAGATTCCGTTTGATGGGGAGTTGCTTAAGACTGCGAACGGGACTGAGAATATCACCATTGAGCTTGAGTGGAATTACTGGTATTATTTTGAAGTTATTGTTACGAATAATGTGAAAATTAACGGGAGTTGCCAAAGCGAAACATTTACGCCGCTCCAGTATTGGGATATTTATGTGGTTGGAAACACAAGTGCGAATTATCTGATTGAGCCCGGAGAAGCAAGCTTCTTCCTTGTGCGGCCTGTGCTTGGGGAGCAGTGGTACCAGAACAACCATTTCGATACACTTGTTTTCTCCAGAAAAAGCATATACAAGGCAGAAATAAGCATGGATGGAAACGAATCTGCATATGCGAGCATCTATAATTTCAGCGTACTTGAGGACCCAATGGGTGCATGGCACATAATCGCAAATAAGACCCAGGACTTCACAAATGCGAGCATGGAGAATTATGAGATTTCATACTGGGCTAACCCTGTAGTCAAGGAAGAGACTCCTTTTTCGCATCTCTATGAGGTGAACTATAGCTATGAGGGATGGGGCCCGCACTGGATGAACATTACGGTTACGGATTTCTTTTTGGGGGAGCACACCTATGCGCGGGAGATACTGAGCAGAAAAATTACCANGCAGGGAATAAGCGAAACCGGGGAGCCCGCAGGGAGTGAAGAATACTATCGGCCAGGGGAGCCTGAATTGGAGGAAACAAAGTTGACACATCATCTGCTGCCATCAAACGAGGTAATTATGGTGTTCCTGGTTGCTTCGCTATGGATGTTCTGGCACTACAGCAAGAGTGGAAAATCCCGGTAACCCTTGCCTACTGGGGGGATTACAAACATTTAAATATATAAGTAACCTAAATATTGGAACCTAAGTATCCAGCTTTTTAGTGAAAAAGCAACAAAACAGGTGAAAATATGGTTAGGGTATATGATGCTGATGCAAATGCGCTCATAGAAAAAACGGCGAAGAAGCTCAAGGAAATGGGCATCAAGAAGCCGGATTTTGTTGGGCTTGTGAAAAGCGGGTCACATGCTGACAGGCCCCCTCANGACGAGGGCTTCTGGTATGTGAGGTGCGCTTCCCTCATGAGGCAAACCTACGTGAA
>JGI10211J34971_10002949_pt1 | contig 13713 bp, 8 predicted proteins | sample Etolagsediment_FD_34971 | JGI IMG/M metagenome (IMG submission 34971) | reverse complement strand
GACATCGGCGCGTCACAGGAACGGAGGAAGGCCGTCAGTACACCCGCCAACTCACGAGCTTTGTCGGGGCGGGTCGCGGCGAGGTCGCGCTCTTCGCCGATGTCCTCCCGCAGGTTGTACAGTTCCAGTCTGCGGGAGACGTGTTGGTAGATGAGCTTCCAGTTGCCCTTCCTGACGGAGCTGTAAGGAGGCTGGTCGTATGTGTTGGGGAAGTGCCAGAAGATCGGTCGCTCAGGGTCGGCCGGCGGGTGCCCGTGCAACAGCGGCAGGAAGCTGACACCGTCGATGACGCCGCCGATCTGTTTGTAGCCGTTGACACCGGCCATGTCGAGGACTGTCGGGAAGATGTCTTCGATGATCAGGTAATCCGTGCATGTCGTGCCGGGTTCGACAACGCCGGGCCACCTGACGATCATGGGCACGCGGGTGCCGCCTTCATAGGGCGTGATCTTGTGCCCGCGCAGAGGCAGATTCCGCGGCAGGTTCTTCGGGCATCCGTTGTCTGACATGAAAACGACAACAGTGTCGTTCTGCACCGCGAGCCGCTCCAGGCACGCCATGATGTCACCGAGGGATTCGTCCATGCTCTCCAGCATCGACGCGAACACAGCAGGAAGGCCCTTCAGACCGGCATCCGTATACTTCTCGATAAAGCGGTCATCCTGTTCCCAGGGAGCATGCACGGCGTAGTGCGACATATACAGGTAGAAGGGCCTGCCGTCAGTGACAGCCTGCGCAACGGCTTTGCACGCCTCGATTGTGAGGGCTTCGTTCAGGTACGTGTCGGTGCCGTGGTACTTCTCGAGGCCAGGGACATCCCAGATCCGATCGCCTTTGCGGAACGCGGCACTGTAGTTGTTCTTGCCGTGGTAGCTCCCCGGGCCTCCCGCAGCGTGGCCGGCGATATTCACGTCGAATCCCAGGTTCAGCGGACTCTCTCCAAGTGTGCCTCTAGCCCCGAAATGTGCTTTGCCGACGTGAATTGTCCGGTAACCGGCATCACGCAGGAGCATGGGCAACGTCAGGGCATGCACGGTACGGGGAACACCCGCCACCGGACTCAGTCCGTTCAGGTTCCATGGTCCGGCCTGGATCTTCGGATGGTTGCGGTCCGGCTGGCGGTCCTTTCGCAGCGTCCAGTTCGTGACACCGTGACGCGCCGCGTTCATGCCCGTCATCAGGCTGACGCGCGACGGCGAACAGACGGCGCAGGCATAGGCTTGAGTGAACTTCATGCCTTGCTCGGCCAGCCGTTCCATGTTGGGCGTGCGGTAGCGTTTGTTCAGGGCCGTCGTCTCGGTGTGAAACGGTACCGAGGTGTCTTGCCAACCCATGTCGTCGACGAAGAAGTAGGCGATATTCGGCCGCGGCGGACCGACGCCTACCAGCAGTTGTGCGTGGGCGGCGCCGCCCTTGTTTGATGCCGTCAACGTGTACGTGGTGGTCGCCGCGGGCGTGACGGTTACCGAGCCGGCACCGTTCTGCGTCCGTGCGATGACATTGCCCGGGCCCGGCGCGATCTCGATCCTGTCCGCGCCACCCGTCTCCCACGACAGCGTGACCGTTGTTCCCGGAGCCACATAGCCGTCGTCGACCCGGAAGGAGGAGACGGTCGGTGGGAAAACATGGTCCTCGGACACGATCTGAATCCCACTGATCGCTCCGCGCCCGAATGACGAGTCCATCGTGATGGTGAACGAGGACGCCCTCAAATTCCGCCACAGTGCGACGTTCGCATAAGCCTCGGGTTCGGACGTTTCCACAAACGTGCCTGTGAACGTCCCGGAGTCTGTTCCCGTGCGGGTCTGGGCGCTGCCGCCGTCGGGCGTCACCGTAATCGAGAACGTACGGTTGTTGGCGTCGCAGTCGAAGTACGCATAGACGCGGTATCCGGGAGAGGTGAACCGGGAACCAAGTCCCGAGATCGAGAGGCAGCCCTCGTCGTTGGGGGGCACGCCGTCGTCCGGTGTGTCGAACGCCAGGTAAGAACTCATCAGGCGGAAGTTCCCCCCGTGGCCGTTCCTGGCGGCGCCCGACGCGGAGACATAGGCGGACGTCAGCGTCGACGTGAACCGTGCGGCGTCGGGCTCGCCGTCGTCGTCTGCAAGCAGGACGTCAGCCTGGCATTCTCTGCCGGAGATATCTCCGCGGGGGAAACCGATGCTGTTCCAGTGCACGCCGTCGATCGGGACGACCCCAGCGACTTCGCCGGCGTCGATCCGACTGGCCTCCGAGCCATCGGATTTCAGGTGGAGGTTGAGGCTGATAGTGCTCGCCTCCAACACAGTCGCCAGTGCAACGAACATCCCGATGCCTGTTTCCCATGCACGAGAGCGTCGGCGGAACGGCCTCCCGGGCAGAGGGCTGAGAGACTCAACGTCAAAGGAACGGAGTTGCTTGTGCATTGCTGTCACCATCGTGGCTTGCAGTCTCCGTACAGTAGCTCCGCCAATCTGTTGTCCCAGCACTCCCCCAGTTGCTGTCGCGCCGTGTCGTCCTGGCGCTCCGGCAGTCGTTCCTTTTGCAGTCCGGCAGTGGCGCGCTAAAGTTGCCGTCTTTGGCCGGTAGGTCAGATTGCGAACCTGACGTCCGGTCTCCAGTCGGTACCGAGGAGTGCACACCATGACCATCGCCCCGTTCCATGTCTCCCGTCGCGGCTTCCTCCAACACAGCGCAGCCGTCGCTACTGCGTCCTCGTTGCCGTTGTGGGCCGTCAGAGACGCTCTCGCCCAGGACGCCGCCAAGGAACCGGCCACGCCCGACGAGATACGGATCGGGCTTATCGGTTGCGGCGGGATGGGCACGGGCGACGGCAGGAACGCGTCGCGTTTCGGCAAGATGGTGGCCGTGTGCGACGTGGACGCCGGACACCTCGCGCGAGCCAGGAAGACGTTTCCCGGGGCCGATGGCTACAGCGACTTTCGCGAACTGCTGGCACGTGACGACATCGACGCGGTCGTCTGCGGGACGGTCGATCACTGGCATGCCCTCGTCTCGACGGCAGCGATGAAGGCTGGCAAGGATGTCTACTGCGAAAAGCCCCTCACACTGACCATCGACGAAGGCAAACGCCTCGTCCAAGTCCAGAAAGAGACGAAGCGGGTCCTGCAGACAGGCACGCAGCAGCGCAGCACAGTGCGCTTTCGGCTTGCCTGCGACCTGATCCGGAACGGCCGGATCGGGAAAGTCCAGCACGTCGAGGTATGGCTTCCGGCCGGCTTGCGGCAGGGCCCGTTCAAGACGTCGACCGTTCCCGATGGCTTCAACTTCGACTTCTGGATGGGACAGACACCGAAGGTCGACTACCTCAGAGAGCGTACGCATCGCACCTTCCGGTACTGGTGGGAGTATTCCGGCGGTACCATGACCGACTGGGGCGCGCATCACAATGACATTGTTCTTTGGTGTCTGGATCAAGACCACTCGGGCCCGGTCAGCATCGAGGGCAAGCAGACGGTTGACATGATCCCCGGCGGGTATACGGCGGCAAGTGAGTACGAGGTGCTCTATACCTACTCGAACGGCGTTACTCACTCCTGCAAGAGCACGACGGCCAGTGAATGGCACGGTGGTGTGAAGGATCCGAAGGGGCAGCAACACGGGATCAAGTTCACCGGATCCGACGGCTGGATCTGGGTCACCCGCGGCAGGATCGATGCCAGCGATCCCCGCATCCTCAAAGACAAACTCCCCGATGACGCCAAACGAGTGTATGCGAGCAACGATCACATGGGCAACTTCTTCGAGTGCGTGAGGTCTCGCAAAGACACCATCTGTCCCGTCTCGGTCGGACACCGCTCCGCCAGCCAGTCCCACCTCGGCGTCCTCGCAATCCGTCTCGGGCGTAAGCTCAAGTGGGATCCGGTGAGAGAGGATTTCATCGACGACGCCGAGGCGAGCTCCTACATCGCCCGCGAGATGCGCAAGCCCTACGACTACAGCATGGTCTGAGCGTCGCCTCACGTCGCCTGTAGGCGCGTCCGCCTGGAGTAGGCTCGGCATCACGGCACGTCGCGGTACGTCGCGGCAGGCCTTGCACGGAGAAACGTGCTTGAGAAAGCCACCCCTCCGATTACATTACATGCTGGTTTTGTGCCGCTTGGGAAGTGTCCCGCCGAGGAAGCAGTCAGGCGGTGGATGTAGAGAATCTCTCAATCAACGATTCGAGACGGGAAAGGACCAGATGCAATGACTACTATCTACGATGTCGTGGCACGTGAAATCATCGACAGCCGAGGCAACCCGACGATCGAGGTCGAAGTGACGCTGGAGAGCGGCGTTGTCGGGCGCGCGGCGGTCCCCTCAGGGGCATCGACTGGCGAGAATGAGGCCCTGGAACTCCGCGATGGCGACAAGGCTCGTTACTTGGGCAAGGGCGTGCTCAAAGCGGTCGAGAACGTGAACGAGAAGATCTTCCCCGAGATCGAGGGCATGGACGCACTCGACCAGGTGGCGATCGACAACACGATGCTCGAGCTGGACGGAACGGCCAACAAGAAGAACCTGGGCGCCAATGCCATTCTGGGCGTGTCCCTCGCCACGGCCCATGCAGCGGCCAACGCGCTCGAGATGCCCCTGTTTCGTTACATCGGCGGGGCAAACGCCAAGGCGCTGCCGGTGCCGATGATGAACATCATCAACGGCGGGGCTCACTCCGACGCCCCTATCGATTTCCAGGAATTCATGATCCGGCCCGTAGGCGCACCGTCGTTCCGCGAAGGCTTGCGCATGGGCGCCGAGGTCTTCCACTCGCTGAAGAAAGTCCTCCACGATCGCGGCCTCGGCACCGCGGTGGGTGACGAGGGTGGCTTTGCTCCCAACCTGGATGGCGTGGAAGACGCTCTGGATGTGATCCTGCAGGCCATCGAGACGGCGGGCTACAAGGCCGGTCGCAAGGAAGACGGCGGCGATATCAGCATCGCGCTGGACGTGGCCAGCAGCGAGTTTTTCGTGGATGGCGTGTATGATTTCAAGAAAGAGGGCAAAGGCGTCAAGAAGAGCCCCGAAGAGATGGCTGACTACCTCGCCGGTTTGATCGAGAAATACCCGATCGATTCGGTCGAGGATGGCATGGCCGAGAACGACTGGGACGGCTGGAAGATCCTCACGGCGAAGATCGGGGATCGCTGCCAGTTGGTCGGCGATGACCTGTTCGTGACGAACGTGACGTACCTTAAGCGCGGCATTGACGAGGGGGCAGCGAACTCCATTCTGATCAAAGTGAACCAGATCGGCACGTTGACCGAGACTCTGGATGCGATTGAGATGGCGCACAAGGCCGGCTTCACGGCTGTTATCAGCCACCGGTCGGGTGAGACCGAAGATACCACGATTGCGGACATCGCAGTCGCCGTCAACGCTGGACAGATTAAGACCGGGTCAATGAGTCGCACCGACCGGATTGCCAAATACAACCAGCTTCTCCGCATCGAGGAGATTCTCGGCGAATACGCTGTCTACGGCGGGTGAGCCAACCGTGGACGCCACGCCGATGCCGTCGACAGGCAGCGGACGCTCTCCCAAGGGCGTATCCGCTGCCTGTTGGCTGCCGGCAGACATGCTGAGTCCCTTCACAGGGCAGACAGGACCATAGAGCACATGCCTGGCAAGAATCTGATCCAGAAGATAATCGAGACCCACCTCGTCGGGGGTGAGCCGGTTCCCGGTGCCGAGATCAAGATCCGGATCGACCAGACGCTGCTTCAGGATGCAACTGGCACCATGGCTTTCCTCGAACTCGAGGCGATGGGGGTCGACCGTGTCAAGACCGAGCTGTCGGTGCAGTACGTGGACCACAACACGAGCCAGTTCGGTCCGGAAAATCACAATGACCACCTGTACCTGCAGAGCGTTGCGTCGGAGAAAGGGGTCTACTTCTCCCGTCCCGGCAACGGGATCTGTCACCAGGTGCATCTGGAGCGCTTCGGCGTTCCCGGGAAGACCTTGCTGGGGTCGGATTCCCACACGCCCACGAACGGCGGCCTGGGCATGATGGCCATCGGGGCCGGCGGCTTGGATGTGGCCACCGCCATGGCTGGTGGACCGTTCAAGATGGCCATGCCGGCTGTCGTCGGCGTGCGTCTGACAGGGAGGCTTGGTCCGTGGGTGGCGGCTAAGGACATCATCCTGAAGATGCTCTCGATCCTGACGACGAAGGGGAATGTCGGCACGACGGTGGAGTACTTCGGACCGGGCGTCGCGACGTTGTCCGTGCCGGAACGGTCCACCGTAACCAACATGGGGGCGGAACTTGGTGTCACGACCTCCGTGTTCCCGTCTGACGACACCACGCGTGAGTTCCTCCGGGCTCAGGGACGCGAGGACGTGTGGCGACCTCTCTCCGCGGACCCCGATGCGGAATACGCACGCATTATCGAGATCGACCTGTCGGCGCTCGAACCGCTCGCGGCCTGTCCGTCCAGTCCCGACAACGTGAAGGCGATCCGGGAACTCGGCGGTATACCGGTTGACCAGGTTATCATCGGTTCCTGCACCAACAGTTCGCTCAAGGATATGATGATGGTGGCGAACGCACTGGACGGCAAACGGGTGCACCCGAATACGTCTCTCGCCATCGCGCCGGGCAGTCGGCAGGTCCTCGCGATGATGGCCGAGAACAACGGATTGCACAAGGTGATCGCCGCCGGGGCGCGCATCTTGGAATCTGCGTGCGGCCCGTGTATCGGGCAGGGCGCGAGCCCGGCAAGCGGGGCAGTGACAGTTCGGACGTTCAATCGCAATTTCGCCGGCCGGACCGGAACCAAGGGGGACCTGTGCTACCTCGTCAGTCCGGAGACGGCCGTTGCAGTGGCCCTGACCGGGAAGCTGACAGATCCACGCGACTTGGGTGAGCCGGTCCCCGACTGGGAGATGCCCGAGCGGTTCGTGGTGGACGACAGTATGGTCATCGCTCCGCTCCCCGAGGGGCAGCATTGCGAGATCGTCCGGAAAGAGACGATCGGTGATCCACCCGGCTGTACGGCGTTCCCGAACGACATCGACGGGGAGGTACTAGTGAGTTTGGGCGACAAGATCACGACCGACCACATAATGCCGGCGGGTACGCACCTTAAGCTGCGCAGCAACATCCCCGAATACGCCAAGGTCGTGTTCGCCTGCCTCAACGAAGAGGGCAAACCCACGTTTGCCGATCGTGCCGCTGTTGTGCGGGATGGCGGTCGACACGGCGTGATCGTGGCAGGGGAGAGTTACGGACAAGGTTCCTCGCGTGAGCACGCAGCCATATGTCCCATGTACCTCGGCGTCCGAGTCGTGATGGCACGAAGCATAGAGCGCATCCACGCAGCCAATCTTGTGAATTTTGGCATATTGCCACTGGTGCTTCCTGCGGCAGAGGCAGCGGCTGTTGAGACCGGAAGTCGCGTTCGAATCAAAGACGTACGCACGCAGCTCGGCGTCGGCCACCCCGTCGTTGTATCCATCACCGGGGCTGACGGCGCAACTCGAGACGTATCGTGCTGCCATAGCCTGTCGGCAGAAGACATCTCGACCTTGCTCGCGGGTGGCCGGCTGAATGTGACAGGCGGCTGCTGAACCTCGCCGCGCCACGCGGATATTCTGGAGGCTTCGTGGCGAATCGCAAAGGAAGAATCAGACTGACCGGGTTGATGCCCCACGCCTACGGGGGTGTCGCCAGGCTCAGCTTGGGGATGCAACCGGATGGCACCAAGCTTATCCTGCGGGAGTTGCTCCCCAAGTACACCTGGCGGTGGCGGATGCACCTGCGCTTCGTCCGGGGGACGAAGATAAGGGAGAAACTCACACCCCACCCCAACTTGGTCTTTTCGGTCGAGCGTGGATACAGAGGCGTCTGTCCGTACGAGGTGATCGAGTATGTTCCGGGGAGGAACCTGCGAGAGATGATCGAGACGCAGAAGGACACCGTTCGTGCGCACGCGTTCGATATCATGCGTCAGTCCGCCGGTGCGCTCGCTTACATGCACCAGAACCAGACGCTGCATCTGGATGTGAAGCCGAATAACGTGATCGTCAATACGACGGTAGACCCGATCGTCGTGAAACTGACGGACTTCGACTTGAGCTGCAGTATCAGCAACACGCGCAACGAGAAGCGCTCGGGGACGTTGACGTACATGGCCCCGGAAGAGATGCGGTCCGGCGTCGTCGGCATACAGACAGACATCTTTGCGTTTGGCGTCATGTGTTACTATCTTGTGACGGGCCGCATGCCGTACTCCGCTCACTCCGAGAAAGAGATGCGCAGACGTCAGTTCGGCAGGAACTTCAAAGTGGAGAGTCCGAGGAAGGTAAACCCCGATCTGATGCCGAAACTGGACTGGATCATCATGCGATGCCTGGAGAAAGACCCCGAGAAACGTTTCCCCAGCATGTCTTTCCTGTGCCAGGAAATCGCGAGTATGTAAGATGTACTGGTACTACAAAGTTCCTTTCCTCGTTTTCTGCGGGCTCGTCGTTGCCGGCTGTCTGTACTTGGTCGTAAGCCATCTCCCACAGGGAGTGAAGGACAAGATCACGTTCCGGCAGACGGAACAGCCCGGGGACGGACCTCGGGTCGTTCCGAGTGACAACGTCGATGGCGGAGGCGACGGGCCTCGGGTGGTGCCTGCCACATCGGACTTCCCCGGCGCGCAGGAGTTACTGCCTGAGGCGGCGCTCAGGCGTCTTGAGGCGGCTGAGGAGCAACTGCGCAACGACAACCTGCTGGCAGCCCGGAAGCTCGGAGCAATGGCCATGACCGACCTGGCCGGTCAGGAGTTCGGGGAACACTGGTTCCGTGCGGCTGAAGTCGTGAGTCGCGTCAACACCACCCTCCTGAACAGTGACGCTCCTGCTCCCGAGAAAGTCGATTACATCGTCGAGCAAGGTGATATGCTCGCGATCATCGCGAGGCGTTTCGGGACGACCATCGAAGCGCTGCAGCGGGGGAACAATCTGGACATGAACAACCCGTTGATCTACCCGGGAGACGTCCTGAAGATCTACAAGGCCGACTGGCACCTCTTGGCGATCAAGTCGCGCTTTGTCCTGCTCTTGTACGATGGCGAGGTCCTCTTCAAGCTTTATCATGTTGGTATCGGACGGCAGAACCGTACGCCCGCGGGCGATTTCGAGATCAAAAACAAGCTGCGCGAGCCCGCCTGGACGCCGCCCGGCCGGGTCATCCCGTACGGTGATCCGCAGAACGTGCTGGGCACGCGATGGCTGGGGCTTAAGCCTGTTGGCAACACGAATCCGGCCCTGCGCGGGTACGGCATCCACGGTACGTGGGAGCCTGACACGGTGGGTACGCCGGCCAGCGAAGGCTGCATTCGCATGCGGAACGAGGACGTTGAGGAGCTTTTCGATATCGTCCCTGTCGGTACGCGTGTGGTCATCAAGGATGAGTAAACATGGCAGTATCCCTCGAGTTCGAAAAACCCATAACTGAGCTCGAAGAGAAGATCGCTCAATTGGAGCAGTTCAGCAAGACGCACGACGTGGACGTCACGCACGGCGTAGACATCCTTCGTCAGCGGATCGAAGAGACGCGTCAGCGGGTTTTTGCAAACCTGACGCCTTGGCAACGCGTCCTGATGGCGCGTCACCCGGATCGGCCTTTCCCCCGTGACTACATCAACAGGCTGTTTACCGATTTCCTCGATCTGCACGGTGACCGCCGCTACGCGGACGACGAGGCCATCCTCGGCGGCTTCGCCAAGTTCGGTGGCCGTAACGTCATGGTGATCGGGACGCAGAAAGGGAGAGAACTCAAAGAGAAGGTGCGCTACAACTTCGGCAGTGCACATCCGGAGGGATACCGCAAGGCTCTCCGAATGATGCAGATTGCTGACAAGGCCCGAGTGCCGATTCTGCTTCTTATCGATACCCCCGGCGCCTACCCCGGTATCGGTGCGGAAGAACGCCACATCGGCGAAGCGATTGCAGTCAATCTTAGGGAAATGTTCAACCTGCACGTCCCGGTCGTTGCCGCGGTTGTCGGTGAAGGCGGGAGCGGCGGCGCCTTGGGTATCGGCGTGGGGAATCGCGTCCTGATCCTCGAGTACGCCTACTACTCTGTGATCACCCCGGAAGGCTGTGCCGCCATCCTGTGGCACGATGGCGCGAGAGCCCCTGAAGCGGCTGAAGCCTTGAAGCTGACGGCGGGGGACTTGGAACGCCTCGGTATTGTCGATGAGGTCGTCCCCGAGCCAATGGGCGGCGCTCACCGCGATGCGGACAAAGCCGCCGCACTACTCGGCGAGGCCCTCAGGAAGCACCTTGCCGAGTTCGACGGTCTGTCTTCTGACGAACTCCGCATTCAGCGGTACGAGAAGTTCCGTAGTATGGGCGTTTTTTCCGAGGTCTGATGCCCCGGGCATCTGGTGTGAGACAGAAGAGGGGCTGCGAAGGCAGAAGGGGAGAGGCGACAGGCTGGCAGGGAAAACCCAGGAGGTCCGCAGTCGCAGAGCGACTGTCGCCCGTAAGGGCAGCGCCTACGGGCGGGAGCGAGTCTACTCCCACTCGATCGTGCCGGGAGGCTTGGAAGTGATGTCGTAGACGACCCGGTTGATGCCGTGCACCTCATTGATGATGCGGGTGGAGATCGTGCCCAGGAGGCTGTGCGGGAGCTGAACCCAATCGGCTGTCATGCCGTCGCTGCTCTGTACGACGCGGAGGGCAACGGCGTTTTCGTATGTGCGGCCGTCGCCCATGACTCCGACGGTTTGCACGGGCAGCAGCACCGCGAAGCTCTGCCACACACGGCGGTACCAGCCGGATCCCTTCATCTCCTGGATAACGATGCGGTCTGCTTCCTGAAGCAACTGAACACGCTCTTTGGTTACCTCTCCCAGGATGCGAACCGCAAGCCCGGGACCGGGGAAAGGCTGACGCCAGACCATCTCGTGGGGCAAACCGAGTTCCTTGCCCAATGCGCGGACCTCATCCTTGAAGAGCATCTTCAGGGGCTCGACAAGATCCTGGAACCCGAGTTGCTCCGGGAGGCCGCCTACGTTGTGATGGCTCTTGATGTTGTCGGCATGCTTGCCGATGCCGGAGCTCTCGATGACGTCGGGATACGTTGTTCCCTGGGCAAGGAAGCGGGCGTTGTCGATGCCGTCTGCCGCTTCTCTGAAGACGTCGATGAAGTAGTGGCCGATGATCTTGCGTTTGGTCTCGGGGTCGGTCACGCCCTTCAGCCGGGCCAGGAACTCGTCGCCCGCGTCGACGAACTGAATGCGCATGTTCAGGTTCTTGCCAAACACCTCCAGGAGACGGTCGGCTTCCTCATGGCGCAACACGCCATTGTCGACAAACACGCATGTCAACTGATCGCCGATCGCTTTGTGGAGCAGCATGGCTGCAACCGAACTGTCAACGCCGCCGCTCAAGCCGAGGAGGACGCCGTTGTCGCCGACTTGGCGGCGGATCTCTTCGGTGGCGACCTCGATGTAGGCACGCGGAGTCCAGCGTCCGCGACAGCCGCAGATCGTGCGCGCGAAGTTACGGATGATGCGCTTGCCGTGGCGGGTGTGTACGACCTCGGGATGGAACTGCACGCCCCAGATGCGGCGGATAGGGTCGCAAATCGCGGCATTGGGTACACTGCGACTGCTCGCGATGACCGCAAAACCGTCAGCAGGCGTAGTCACTTCGTCCGCATGGCTCATCCACACTCGCGATTCAGCCGGGACGCGGTCGAGCAGTGCGTTATCCGCAACGACGTTGAGGGTGGCTTGTCCATACTCCCTTGAGCCCGAACGTTTGACCACGCCGCCGAAGTGGTTGGTGACCCATTGAAGGCCGTAGCAGATGCCCAGGATGGGGATTCCGAGCTCGAAGATGGCAGGATCGCAGCCGGGGGCACCCTCTTCGTGTACGCTGGCCGGTCCGCCGCTGAGAATCAGGCCGGAAGGCTGGTGTTGGCGCAGTTCGTCTGCGGAGATCGCACTGTCGACGATCTCCGAGTAGACGCGCGCTTCGCGCACGCGGCGGGCGATCAACTGCGTGTACTGCGACCCGAAGTCGAGGATGAGTATTTTCTCTTGCGTCTGAGCCATGTTGCAGCTCCCTCATTCAGAGTGCCGAAGGGCAGAAACACATGCGCCCCGTCTCCCGTAGAGGAGCGGGGCGTGCCCACGTCAACCATACCGGGGCACAAGTGTACCACTTACGACCGGGAAATCAACTCGCGGAAACGTCGGAAAAGGTAGGACGCATCGTGTGGCCCGGGCGCCGCTTCAGGATGGTACTGAATGGAGAAGAGCGGCTCGTGCCGGTGCCGAAGGCCTTCCACTGTATTGTCGTTCAAGTTGATGTGTGTGATGTCGACCTTGCCGGCGTCGAGGCTGTCCTGATCCACGGCGAAGTTGTGATTCTGGGATGTGATCTCGACTTGACGAGTGGTGAGGTCCATCACGGGGTGGTTGCAGCCGTGGTGACCGAACTTGAGCCTGTATGTCTTGCCGCCCAAAGCCCAACCGAGAAGTTGGTGTCCCAGGCAGATGCCCATGAGAGGGACCTTCCCGATCAACTCCGCGATGTTCTCGATGGCGTAGGTGACGGCTGCGGGGTCCGCAGGTCCATTGGAAAGGAACACACCGTCGGGTTTCATCGCAAGAACGTCGGCAGCGCTGGTTGCAGCAGGGACGACGGTGACAGCCATTCCCGTTCTGCGGAGTCCGCGCAGGATGTTCCATTTGATGCCGAAATCGTACGCCACGATTTTCAGATCGGCGCGGGGTAGATCGGTTCCCCCCAGACCCCAACTTGTCGTGTGTCTATCATCTGTGTCCCATTCGAAGGGCTCGGAGCAGGTGACCTTGGCCGCGTAGTCCTGCCCGTCAAGGCCTTCCCACTCTCTGGCTTTCTCGATTGCCTGCTGTTCGGTGAGCTTGCCTTCGACACTGATATAGGCTTTCTTGGTGCCTTCGTTTCGGAGCTTCGAGGTGAGGGCGCGTGTGTCGATGCCGGCCAACGCCGGGATGTTGTTCTGCAGGAAGTAATCCCGGAGAGAGAGCGTGCTGCGCCAGTTGCGGGGTTCGTTGAGCTCGTGGACGATGAAGGCGTTCGCGAATACTCGCCGTGACTCGACGTCTTCAAGATTGACGCCCGTGTTCCCGATCTCCGTGTAGGTCATGGTCACGATCTGACCGCTGTAAGAAGGGTCCGTGAGTATCTCTTGGTAGCCGGTCATACCCGTGTTGAACACGACTTCACCCAGAGTGTCGGTTCGTGCTCCGACAGAGTAGCCTCGGAACACCGTTCCGTCTTCGAACGCCAGGAACGCCTTCTTCTCCCGCTTTGCGGCCCAGTTGTACTTCGCGGCTGTCGTTTGGTTGGTCATGGTGGGATGTGTGTCGAGTCGTGCTTTTTGGTTGAGGACGCCGAGGCCTTGTCAGACCAGGCGCCACTGCTCTCGGAATGCGTCAACGATGTCGGATGCCAGTCTCAGTATGGCAGCATGGATGTTGGTCACGGAACCGGCCATGACCGGCAGCTGGAGCCCATCTGCGTCTTCGAGTACGGCCAGCGATCGACGCAGGTGCTCCGACGCCACTGAAAGGTGTGCCATCTCTTCCTCGGGGAGATCCTGTGGCCCAAGACCAAGTCGCTGAATCTGCTGAAGCAGAACGACCCGGGCGTCGGAAGCTTCGAGGAGTCTGCGCCTAAGTTCCTTCTTCAGGTCCGGCTCACATCCCGGGGTATACTCGCGTTTGACGGCTTTCCAGC
>JGI10211J34971_10002948_pt1 | contig 13713 bp, 5 predicted proteins | sample Etolagsediment_FD_34971 | JGI IMG/M metagenome (IMG submission 34971) | reverse complement strand
TCTCCTGCACAAAGACGACATTAATTACCTTAAATCGAAAGAGATAGACGAAGAAAAAGTTTCAAATTACAACTCAGACAATCAGGGAAAATATGTGATGGGGGTGTACCGCCATATCGACTTGCTTGAACCTTATGGCGTGAACTGGGCTTTGGTTGAAGAAATTGAACATACGGAAGCGTTTGAAAACGCCCGCCGCCTCAGCGATATCGCGAAATTGTCGCTCATTATTACTGTTTTAACGGTAATGCTCATTGCCTTACTGGTAACCAGATGGTTTGTGAACCCAATTAAACAACTGTCGTCGTGGGGTAAAGAGGTCGCCGTTGGGAAGCTGGAATCGAAAGCCATTAAAGCGCCTAAGAACGAAGTAGGAGATATGCGCAATACCTTTAGCCGTTTGGTAACTTCCCTGAGTGCTTATGCTAATGTGGCCAAGCAAATGTCGAAAGGCGATTACAGCGAAATGGTTGAAATCAGAAGCAAAGAGGATATTCTGGGGAGTTCAATCAACCAGATGATCGAAAGCCTGCGATCGGTAGTGGAGCAAGCCAACCAAATTGCGAAAGGAGATTATGCCACGGTAATTACTCCACGCAGCGAAAATGATGCCCTGGGAAAAGCTCTCTTTAAAATGACAGAAACCTTGCGCGACAATGCCATACGTTCACAGGAAGAAAACTGGCTGAAATCAGGACTCAACAACCTTGACGGAGAACTGAAAGAACACGAAACCATCGACAGCCTGATGCAGACCATTATCAGCTTCTTCTGCCAATACCTGAATGCTCAAACCGGTCTTTGTTATCTTTTCGATGGAAAAAAACTTGAAATCGCTTCTACTTTTGCCGTAAGCGACGAAGACAAAAACAGACTTAAAAGTTTTGCTCCCGGTGAAGGCATTATAGGCCAGACATTTATTGATAAAAAGAGAATCATTGTTTCGGATTTGAATGACACCGACTTTCCCGTTTTCAACTACGGTTTGGCCGAAACCAAATTGCGCCATTTGGTGCTTGTGCCTTTAACCAAAAACAATGAAACAATCGGTGTAATGCAGCTCGGTATGATTAACCACCCAACCGAAGCCCACCTAAATTTTATCGATCAAGCGGTGAGCGACACCACTTTGGCCATCATCACGCTACTGGCCCACTTGAGGGTAATTGAGCTTCTCACCCGGACACAAGAACAAGCCAACGAGCTTGAAGTACAACAAGAAGAACTTCGTCAAACCAACGAAGAATTGCAGGAACAAACCAACGCCCTGCGCATTTCGGAAGAAAACCTCCAGGAACAACAAGAAGAGCTCCGTGTAACCAACGAAGAACTCGAAGAAAGAACAAAAGCTCTTGAAATTCAACGCGATGCCATTAAAAAGAAAAACCTTCAACTTGAAGCAGCACGCAGGGATATCGAGAAAAAAGCGCATGATCTGGAACTGGCGAGCAAGTACAAGTCAGAATTTCTTGCCAACATGTCGCACGAATTGCGCACCCCGCTCAACAGCATCATCGTGTTGTCGCAGCTCATGGCAGAGAACAAAAAAAGCCACCTCGACGACAAGGAGCTCCAGTTTATTAAAACAGTCCATAGCTCCGGAAACGATTTGCTTAACCTGATCAACGACATCCTGGATCTATCAAAAGTTGAATCCGGAAAAATTGAGCTTGAGCCAGAACGTTTGTATTTGGTAGATTTAAAAGCTTTTGTACAAGATTCTTTCGAGGAAGTAATGAAAACGAAAGGGTTGAGCCTTGGAACACAAATTGAGGAAGGTCTTCCTGAGTACATCGTTACCGACACGCAACGTGTTCAGCAGATTGTAAAAAACCTGTTTTCAAATGCCATTAAATTTACAGAAAAAGGAGCTGTCAACCTGATTATTTCAAAACCAAAGGCGGAACTGAAGTTTAACCATCCTGATTTAAATACTAATAACTGTATCGCTATCGCTGTAAACGACACGGGTATCGGCATACCGGAAGACAAACAAGAGCTTATTTTTGAAGCTTTTAAGCAAGCCGACGGAACCACAAGCAGACGTTACGGAGGTACTGGATTAGGATTGAGTATCAGCAAAAACTTTTCGCGCCTTTTAGGAGGGGAAATGCACCTTTCGAGCAAGGAAGGTAACGGATCAACGTTCACGCTGCTCCTGCCCTTTACGCTGCCTGACACTGTTGATCAAGCAGAGGGTCAGGATATTCAGTTCAAGGATGCCATGGCTTCTTCCCTAACAAAAAGCAGCGAAAAGAAAGAAGATCAAGCCAAGGAAGAATCTGCGCAGTCGGATGAAAGCGAGCTCACCTACAACGACGACAGAAACAACATTTTTGAAAAAGATCGTGTTGTGCTCATCATCGAGGATGATGAAAAATTTGCGTCGGTATTGCTCAGTCTGGCTCACGACCACAAATTTAAAGCGCTTATTGCGCCCAATGGCGAACAAGGGCTTTATTTGGCCGACTATCATCTGCCAAAAGCTATAATTCTCGACATTGGACTCCCGGGCATGAACGGGTATGAGGTGATGGAAAAACTTAAACTCAACCCAAAAACCAGACATATCCCCGTACATTTTATGTCGGCGAGCGACCGCAACATCAACGCATTGAAGATGGGTGCAATAGGTTTCCTGACTAAACCTGTGCTAAAAGAAGAAATCGATAAAGTGTTCGACAAGATAGAACTGCTTATCAGCAAACCGATCCGTCGGTTGCTGGTTGTTGAAGATGAGGCCATCACACGAAAAAGTATTATCAACCTGCTGAAGGGCGATAACATTGAAATCACAGATGTGCCATCAGGCCAGAGCGCCATCGATTTGCTTGAAAAAGAAACATATGACTGTATGATTCTGGATCTGGGTTTGCAGGACATGACCGGATTTGAGCTTCTCGACATCATCAATGAAAAACATCTTTCTCCAAATCTCCCCATCGTGATTTATACCGGAAGGGAGTTGACCAAAGATGAAACCGATTTGCTACAAAAACATTCTCAGAGCATTATCCTGAAAGGAGCTCACTCCTTTGAACGCCTTTTGGCTGAAACAACCTTGTTTTTGCATCAGGTAGAATCGAAACTGCCACGTGAGAAAAAGGAAATGATAGAGCCTTTTCATGGAAAAGAAAATGTACTCGAAGGAAAAACCATCCTTGTGGTTGACGACGACATGCGTAATGTATTCGCTATCAGCAGTCTGCTCGAGAACCACAGAGCACAGGTCGTTATCGGTAAAAACGGACGCGAAGGCATCGAAAAGCTCAAGGCCAACAAACACATCGACCTGATTTTGATGGACATCATGATGCCTGAAATGGATGGCTACGAGGCCATGCGCGAAATCAGGAAACTGAAAGAATACAAAAAAATGCCCATCATTGCACTCACGGCCAAAGCCATGAAAGAGGACCGCGAGAAATGTATTGCTGCCGGGGCGAATGAGTACCTTTCCAAACCCGTTGAGAAAGACAAATTATTGTCGCTTTTGCGGGTGTGGCTTTATTAAACACCGATTTCAAACTGCCTTGTGGCAGAGAATTATATAGTTTTTGATAAAAATACGGGTATGAGTAAACTAAAAAACTGGTTGTACAACCTGAAAATCAGGTTCAAATTGCTGGTCATTCTTTTCATCGTGCTGGTGAACTTTTTACTTTATTACGCCTTCTCGACTTTTATGCTAAACACCACAAGTGTGTACACTTCCCTCATTGATGCGGAAAGGTTGCATACACAATTGTTCGAGACGGGTCTTGCTTCCTTTTATTCATACCTGAGCTCCGGCGACACCCTGGAATATCAACACAGCATTTCAAACATCAATCAGGCTAACCGACTGGCCTCCCTCATGGTCAATATCGATAGTGTAGTTCAAAATACATCCAGGCATGAGATGCGTGAAATATTCTGGGATTATTACAAAGTACCACTTCATCACGACCGGAGTGCGGTAAACCTTTTTTCTGACAGAACCCGGCTGTTCATACAAATGAACTTTGAGATTCTGGTGGAGACCTTTGATATCGCAGCGCAGGGCTACCGTACCGGCGACCATATTGTGCAGCAACTTATGCACTATAAATCAAACCCTTCTCCCGAAACGCTTGCGATAATAAATTCCGAAGCCGATGTAATCCGTCAATTCTATAACGATTTTTCGGAAAAAATAAATGAAGCAACCGATTTTGGAATGAGACTTCAGTTTTACAGCAGTGCGTTCTTGCTCATTTTACTGGTTCTTTTCACCATTTTTACCATCAACAAATTATCGGGATATTTACACAAACAGCTGCGAAGTCTGGTTTCACAATCGCAACAAATCGCCCAAGGTAACCTGGATATAGATTTGAGAAAACCCTCACACGACGAGATCGGACAGCTTTTTGAGGCATTTAATGAAATAGTGATCAGCATGAAAGGCATGATTACCCACGCCAAAACCATTTCAAATGGGGAATATTCAGTTAAAATAACCCCACGATCGGAAAAAGATGATCTGGTAATTGCCCTCAATGTGATGGCCGAAAATCTGCAAAAAAACAAGCTTAAAAATGAAAGAGAAACATGGCTCTCTACGGGATTAAACCAATTAAACACAGGTATTAGCGGAGAATTATCATTAGGACAGTTTTCTGAAAAAACCCTTAGATTTTTAGTAGCCTATGCCAAATCACTGGGCGGGAATTTTTACATCAGAGAAGCTGACACTTTTGTTTTACAGAGCAGCTTGGGTATGAACCCTGAATTAAATCAGGTTAACATCTCCTCGGTGGATGGAATAGTGGGGGAAGCCGCCAACCAGGATCAATTGGTGCACATTTCGGCACTCAACGATAAAAAATATACTTCCTTCACCTCAACCGGCACGTTATCTCCCAACGAGCTCATTATCCTCCCTTTAAAATTTAGCAACATAAACCTGGGTGTAATTGAACTTGTAACTGCCAACACCTTTAAGGAAGAGCACCTCGACTTTTTCAGGAGTGTAAAAGAGGTGATTTCCATAGGCTTGCATGTTTCACAATCGCGACAACAACTAAAAGAACTTCTCGAAACAACCCAACAACAAGCTGAAGAACTGGCTGTGCAGCAGGAAGAACTGCGGACGACCAATGCCGAACTGGAAGAACAAACCCAGTTACTGCGTGAAAATGAAGCAGAACTTCAGGCGCAGCAAGAAGAGCTTCGCGTGACCAATGAAGAACTGGAAGAAAGAACGCACGATTTGGAAATTCAACGAAACGAAGTTATGCGCAACAGCGTTGAGTTGGAAAAAGCTAAAAGTGTTGTTGAACAAAAAGCCCGTGAAGTTGAAATAGCTAGCAAATACAAATCAGAGTTTCTGGCCAACATGTCGCATGAGCTCCGCACGCCGCTCAATTCGCTGTTAATCCTGTCGAAAGACCTGAGTGAAAACAGAAATAAAAACCTGACCAACAACCAGATAGAAAGCGCCAGAATTATCTACAGCAGCGGGAACGAACTCCTCAACCTGATAAATGACATCCTTGATTTATCAAAAATTGAGGCCGGAAAAATGATCGTTAACCCTGAGCCAATCACCATCGAAGATTTAGAAGCCGATATCACTGGATTATTCAAACCCGTAGCTGAACAGAAAAAACTATACCTAAAAACAGAAATAGCCGCATCGCCCGAAACAACATTTTATAACGACAGGCAAAAAATTCACCAAATACTTAAAAATCTGGTCTCTAACGCCCTAAAGTTTACCTCCACAGGCGGCGTAACCATTCGATTTAAGTTTGCAGATGAAAAATCGGAACAGCTGTGCATATCGGTGACAGATACCGGAATCGGAATTCCGGCAGAAAAACAAGCCGAAATATTCGANGCCTTCAAGCAAGTGGATGGCAGCATTTCGAGAAACTATGGCGGGACAGGGCTTGGACTTAGCATCTCACGTGAGCTGGTAAGGCTTCTTCGCGGAGTCATCACCGTTCAGAGCGAACCACAGGCAGGCTCAACTTTCATGGTATGTATCCCCGCCAACTTCGATTCAACCGATGAGGCAGAGAATCTAATTGTTAGCACCGCCCAGATAAGCAAGATAGAAGAAGTAGAGCCCAAGTTCATTGCACCTGTGGCAGAAAAACATGATGACGATTTGGTTTTTATACAAGACGACAGAGAGAAATTAGAAAAAGGCGACCAGGTTATTCTTATCATAGAAGATGACATGATTCTTGCCGCCGACCTCCAAAAAAAATGTCATGAGGCGGGCTTTAAAGTCTTGGTTTCCGGAAGTGGAGAAAACGGATTGTTTTTAACCGAAAAATACCGACCTGATGCCATCATACTGGATATTATGTTGCCTGGAATTGATGGTTACAAAGTGCTGGAAGCACTGAAAGAAAACCCCGAGACCAGACATATTCCGGTACAGATGATGTCGTCGCTTGATCCTGACTCATCCATGTTCCGAAAATGGGCCATCGGATATCTGACAAAACCATTAAAACAAGAGGATATCGATGCCGCACTGGATAAAATCTCGGTTCACATCAACAAAAACGTAAAAGACCTCCTTATTATCGAGGATGACGAAGACAACAGCATCCTGATAAGCAAAATGCTGGGTGGCAAGGATGTGAATCTAAGCCTCACAGGATCAGGAAAAAAAGCCCTCGAGCTGATAGGAAATAACAACTATGATTGTGTGGTTCTTGATTTAGGTTTACACGACATGTCGGGTATCGAGCTGGTTAAGAAAATCAATACCAAATACAAGAAAAAACTACCCCCCATCATCGTTTACACAGCCCGCGAACTGACCAAGGAAGAAACCAAAGAACTACAACGCTACACCAAGTCCATCATCATAAAAGGAACCATGTCGGATGGTCGGTTGCTTGATGAAACAGCACTTTTTCTTCACCGCGTGGTAGACGACATGTCGGAGAGCAAAAAGAAAATCATTAAGAGACTTTACAACAAAGAGGCCGTCTTCGAAAACAAAACGGTGTTGGTGGTAGACGATGACATGCGTAATGTGTTTGCACTGACCAGAATTCTGGAAGACCGTCATTTGAAAGTGATTGAGGCCGAAAATGGCATAATCGCCCTGGACAGGCTGGCAAAAAACCCCGACATCGATATCATACTCATGGACGTAATGATGCCGGAAATGGATGGACTAACAGCCATACGCAGAATTCGTGCGCAGGAAAAGTACCGAAACCTGCCCATTATCGTGCTGACGGCCAAAGCTATGAAAGAAGACCGGATTAAAGCCATTGAAGCTGGCGCAAACGATTATCTGGCCAAACCTGTGGATAACGAAAAACTGCTCTCGCTGATGCGTGTCTGGCTTTATAACAGTAAATAAATGGATGCAAAACCAAAAATATTAATCGTCGACGACAAGCTGGCCAATCTCATTTCGCTTGAAAAAGTACTGTGTGATCTGGAGGTAGACTTCGTTAGAGCCCTCTCTGGCAATGAAGCCCTTAAACAAACGCTGCACCACGATTTTGCACTTGCCATTGTCGATGTACAGATGCCAGACATGGATGGTTATGAAACAGTAGAACTTTTGCGAAGTGGCAAAAGAACCCGATACCTGCCCATCATCTTCGTTTCAGCAATTTACTCCGACGAATTCTATATCAGAAAAGGAATTGATGCAGGGGCTGTGGACTTCATCACTAAACCAATAAAATCGCCTATGCTTATCGGCAAGGTTCGGATATTTATTGAACTTTACATGCAACAAATGCAGCTTAAAAAACTGTTAGCCGAAAAAGAAGAAAACGCCCTCGAACTTATCAAAGCCAAAGAAAAAGCGGAATATGCAACATACTCCAAATCAATATTTCTGGCTAATATGTCGCACGAAATCCGTACGCCGTTGAATGGGATTATCGGTATGAGTGAAATTCTTTCAGAAACTGAATTAACTGAACTGCAACTCGATTATTTACATTCGATAAAACTTTCTGGCGAAGATTTGCTCGTTATTATCAACGACATCCTCGATTTTTCGAAAATAGAAGCTGGTCAGCTCCAAACAGAATCCATATCCTTTTCGCTTGTCAAGCAAATAAACAATGTGTTTAAAGTACTCCAGCTTAAAGCCAACGAAAAAGGAATAAAACTGGATATGCATATGGGTCAGGATGTTCCGGAATATATCAAATCTGACCCACTAAGAATCAAGCAAATCCTGATCAACTTACTAAATAATGCCATCAAGTTTACCGAAAAAGGAGGGGTTAGTCTTCGGTTAAGTACTACCAAACAAACCCCTGACGAGATAATACTCAAATTCGAAATCATTGATACAGGCATAGGCCTTAGTCCTGAACACCAAGGCAATATGTTTAAAGAATTTACTCAGGCCGACAGTTCTACCACCCGGAAACACGGGGGAACAGGCCTTGGGCTTACTATCTCGAAGCGTCTTGCCGAGTTGCTTGGAGGCGAAATCGGTTTGGAGAGTGAATGGGGAAAAGGTTCAACTTTCTGGTTCACTATAGTGGCAGAACACGGCGAGCAACCTGCCGGAGTAGAAAAACTTCCAACAGGAACTGTGTTGCCACTGAGCTTGAAAATATTGCTTGCCGAAGATAACCTGATCAACCAAAAAGTCAGTTCAATAATGCTCAATCAGATAGGTCTGTCGTGCGACATTGCCAACAATGGCGAAGAGGCAGTGGCAAAGCATCAGGAAAACGAATATGACATTATCCTCATGGATATCCTGATGCCGGTGATGGATGGCATGCAAGCCACAATGGAAATTCGCACCCACGAAAAAAATAAAGGGATCGCGAAAGGAGTAAAAATTGTCGCACTAACAGCCAACGCCTTTCAGCAAGATATCGACAATTACCTGCAAAATGGCATGAATTACTACTTAAGCAAACCTATGCGAAAAAATGAGCTCCTCCTTCTGTTCAATGAAATTTTTAACCAGCCAGAAAAATGAACCTCTATTCAGACGAACTTAATCAAACAGTAAACCTAGAAATCGAGCTGATTTTAGAAGCCATTTTTCAACAATATGGTTATGATTTCAGAAATTACAGCAAGGCCCATGTTAAACGCAGGTTGTTAAGTCGTTTATCTACCTCAGGGTTAAAAAGTATCTCCGAAATGCAGCACAAAGTGCTTCATGAGCCCGGATTCTTTGATCAACTGCTCCGCGATCTGTCGATAAATGTCACCGAAATGTTTCGTGATCCTTCGTTCTATTTGGCCATCCGTAAAGAAATTATTCCTATCCTAAAAACCTACCCTTTTATAAAAGTTTGGCATGCCGGATGTTCTACGGGTGAGGAGGTCTATTCTTTTGCCATCTTACTCAAAGAAGAAGGACTGTACAACAGGGTTCAGATTTACGCTACGGATTTTAATACCAATGTGCTTGAAATCGCAAAAAAAGGCATCTACCCCATCAACCGGATCAAAGAATTTACTGCTAACTACCAACAGGCAGGAGGCAGGCAATCGTTCTCTGATTATTATATGGCCGACTACAACAGCGTCATCTTCGACCAATCGTTAAAAAAGAACATCGTTTTTGCCGAACACAACCTGGTTACCGACAGCGTGTTCGCAGAGGTAAACATCATTATTTGCCGCAATGTGCTGATCTATTTTAACCGCGACTTGCAAGACACCGTCTTTAACTTATTTTCCGATAGTTTAATAAATGGAGGCTTTCTGTGCCTGGGATCAAAAGAGACCATCCAGTTTTCATCAAAAGCTGGATTATACGAAACAATTAATTTTCAAGAGAAATTGTATAAAAAGAGAATCGTATAATGGATATCAAGCGTAAGTCAGTAAATAAAATGCATGGTATTGTCATTGGGTCATCCACAGGGGGCTTTTATGCCTTGAAGAAAATCATCACCTCTCTGCCCGAAGGTTTTTCCCTTCCCATCATGATTGCACAGCACATCAGCCCCAATTCGGATAATTTCATGGCAAAATATTTCGACGGGCTATCGCTTGTTACTGTCAAAGAAGCCGATGAAAAAGAACCCATACTGCCAGGTGTGGTATATATTGCCCCACCCAACTATCATTTACTCATTGAGGAAGATTTCACCTTAACGTTGTCAACGGAAGAAAAAAGAAACTATGCACGACCATCGGTGGATGTGCTATTTGAATCAGCAGCCTATGCATTTGGACCTAAGCTAATTGGTGTAGTATTAACTGGTGCAAACAACGATGGAGCAAAAGGCTTGCTGGCAATTAAAAACTTCGGAGGAACGACTATCGTTCAAAACCCGAAAGAAGCAGAAGCCTATGTCATGCCTCAGGCTGCTTTAGAGACCGCTAATCCTGACTTCGTGCTCAGCCTTGATGAAATTTCACAAAAACTGATTGAACTGGAGAATCTGTTTCGTGGCGAGTCTTCAAATCAATAATTCAACAACCAAACCGATGCAACCCATAAATTTCGTTTCATCTTGAATTGGGTCGCCACGATTCTGTATTTTTGCCAACATCAATAATATACGCTATGAGTTTTCAACATCCTGAATTTCTNTATGGATTGTTCGCCATTCTGATTCCACTGGCCATCCATTTTTTTAANTTCAGGAGACATAAAAAAATATGGTTCAGCCATGTAGCACTCCTAAAACAGATTACCATCGAGTCGAAAAAACAAAGGAGTGTGCTGCATCTCATCGTATTGCTATTACGGATTTTAACCATTATTTTACTTGTAATCGCCTTATCGCAACCCAATTTTGGCACAAAAGAAGCCAATACACTATCGAATACACAACATCTTTATATCGACAATTCCTTTAGCATGATGCAGGAAGGAGCCAGAGGACGTCTTTTTAATAATGCGGTGAACGAGGCCAAGAAGCTTGTTCAGAGCTCACCGCAGAACTTTCGGTTCATTTTGAGCACGAACGATTTTTTCGACAGACAACAAAAAAAACTTAGTCCCGAAGAAACCCTGTCAGCGCTGGATCAAATAAAAATTTCTCCTACTGAGTCCAAACTGTCCTCCACCATTCTTTCGCGCCTTAACAGCCAACAGGAACAGCACCAGTTTTTGCTATTTTCTGACTTTCAGCGCAACAAAACCGATATCGGACAATGGCCATCCGACAGTGCTGTTACTTATCAGCTCTTCCCTTTTTCAAGCAGTAAAAATAAGAACCTCCTTGTCGACAGCGTCTGGTTTTCAACCCCCATTCTAATCCCTTATCAAAAAACTACGTGTCATATACGCATCACCAATAAAACAGCGCAGTTCTATGATAAATTACCTGTAACACTGGCGATCGATGGTCAACAGAAAGGTGTTTCAAGTGTTGATTTACAAGCTTTTAAATCGGTTACAATAATCATCAGTTACACACCTCAAACTTCAGGTTGGAAACAAGGTCTCATCACCATCGACGATTATCCGGTAACATTTGATGATGCACTGTATTTTACGTTTAAGGTCGTTCCACACATCAACATTCTGGCTATCAACGATCGCGGACAGTCGCCATGGTTGAGGAATTTTTATCAAAGCGATAGTTTATTTGCTTTCCGGGAAGTAGAATCCAAGCGCGTTAACTACAACGCACTCGACCAATATGATCTGATTATTCTAAATGGCCTTGACGAGTATAGTTCGGGGCTCTCGCAGCAACTTACGCAATATATCAGAGCCGGAGGTAATGTACTGCTCATCAGCAACAATAACCTGAGCGAGCAGCCACTTCTGTCCATTGCCGGAGTGGATGCAACCCTGTCCATCGACACTTCTGACACACGTGTTTCAGGCATTAAATTGAAAAGCGACCTTTTTGAAAACAGCATCAGCCGCATCCCTCAAAATGCCGACTTACCAAAAATATTTACTCACACACGCTATCAATTTCCAACCAAATCAGGTGTAGAATCGCTAATAACACTCCTTAACGGGGATGATTTATTGGTTAAATACCAGATGGAAAAAGGACAACTCTTCATGTTAACAACAGGTATTTCAGATGATTTCAGCACTTTATCTTCCAATCTGCTTTTCGCTCCGCTTTTTGGAGGAATAGCCACTGGTTCTGGGTCTTCCGACCATCTTTTTCAAATCGTTGGCAACGATGAATTAACACTAAAAAAACTATCCATGTCCTCAGGAGATGATCCGATAATCGTTGAAAATACTGAAACTGGACAGTCTTTTATCCCTGAATTAAGGACTACATCGGGGTATGCTCATCTAAATACACATGGACACATTACAACATCGGGATATTATCATATAATGCAACGCGACAGTCTTATTGCAGTAGCGGCTTATAATTACAACCGCGAAGAGTCAGATTTGGTATGCTATACCCCGACACAACTCGACAGCCTTTGCCGCATGGCCAATCTGCCCCATTATGCAGTGGTGGATGTAGCCGATATGGAATTTGAAGAAATGATAAGTAAGCTAAAAAAAGAAAATCCCGTTTGGAAGCTATTTATTATCTTCGCACTTTTAGCGCTGGCGGCAGAAGGATTGGTTTTAAGGCTGAGAAAATAAACGCAAATAATTAATTTTCAGCATGTTAAAATCAATAAATTAGCCAAACCAGGCAAACATAAATAACAATTATCAGTAAGTTGATGAGCGAATCGGATGAAATTACAGGAATAGAAAACACCGGACTAAACCCCAGGGAAGAAGGGTATCGTACCACCCATCTGAAAGGCATGTACGAGAATTGGTTTCTCGATTATGCCAGTTATGTTATTCTTGAACGGGCTGTTCCGGAAATCGACGATGGACTCAAACCTGTACAACGCAGGATATTGCATGCCATGAGCCGACTTGATGATGGCCGCTACAACAAAGTAGCCAACATTATCGGACATACCATGCAGTTTCACCCGCATGGCGACGCTTCCATTGGCGATGCACTGGTGCAACTAGGGCAAAAAGAACTTCTCATCGACATGCAGGGAAACTGGGGCAACACGGCCACTGGCGACAGCGCTGCCGCACCCAGATACATCGAAGCCAGGTTGTCGAAATTTGCCAAAGAGGTGGTTTTCAATCCTAAAACAACACAATGGAAACCGTCGTACGATGGAAGAAATAAAGAACCTGTTACCCTTCCGGTGAAATTTCCTTTACTTCTGGCCCAGGGCGTGGAGGGCATCGCAGTGGGATTGGCCTCTAAAATTTTACCGCATAACTTCAATGAACTTATTGACGCCTCAATTGCCTGCTTGCAAGATAAAGAGTTCGAGATTCTGCCCGACTTCCTTACAGGAGGATTAGCAGATTTCTCGAAATACAACGAAGGACTAAGAGGAGGAAAAGTCAGGATAAGAGCAAAAATTGCTCAAATTGACAAAAAAACATTGGTTATCAAAGAAATACCCTTTTCTACCACCACCACTTCTCTCATTGATACAATTGTTGCGGCAAATGAAAAAGGCAAGATCAAAATCCGCAAAATTGACGACAACACTTCCGACGAAGTAGAAATCGTCGTCCATCTCGCACCAAACGTATCACCTGATCAAACCATTGACGCCCTATACGCCTTCACCAATTGCGAAATCTCTATTTCGCCAAACAACTGCATTATCGAAAACGGGAAACCACGTTTTGTTGGCGTAAATGAAATCCTGCGCAGCAATACCGGGCACACCCTTTCACTCCTGCGTAGCGAACTCGAAATAAGGCTTAATGAGCTGGAAGACATGTGGCACAACGCCTCTCTA
>JGI10211J34971_10002947_pt1 | contig 13715 bp, 11 predicted proteins | sample Etolagsediment_FD_34971 | JGI IMG/M metagenome (IMG submission 34971) | reverse complement strand
AGACTTTTGAAATTCTGGCTGTGCGAAGATGTACGAGAAGAACTCGAAGATAAGGAGGCCTGGCTTGGGTTGGTCACTGACCTCGAAGAGATGTTAAAAGAACTGGAAGATAGCCAGGAAGGCGATTAGGTATAGTTATTTTTGCAATAGGCAAAAAAGGGAGGAAGGAAGGGGATGGAGGGTAGAGATAGCGTGAAGCGGGCAGCGTATCGCTGTATGGGTGAACTGTGCAATAGGAGGACTTCGAGCTAATTCGTCCTGAATTCAATTTTTTCTCTTGCTAACGTGATAAGGGTCCTGTACACTTCCAGATGGCGGGTGCCGGGAGAAGACTCTTCGGCAGGCAGGCAACCATAAGTGCCGCTATTAGCTAATATTAGGGTCAGAATAGAGTTATCAATCGTTTTAACGTGTTTATAGTCAGGGAAAGGTTCCAGAAATTGATTGGGAGAAGTAAAAATGAGAATCAGGTGCATAGCAATTGTCTTGGCTTTTGTGGCATTGTACATGCCTGGTTGTTGTAAACGTGTAAAACCCGGAGGCAAAAAAATGGACATTAAAAAAGAATCTTTTGGAAAGACGGCGGATGGCAAGGCGGTGGATTTGTACACACTGACCAACGCCAACGGTCTTGTGGCCAAGGTGACGAATTATGGCGCGATTGTAACCCAACTTTGGGTGCCGGACCGCAACGGGAACTTGGTAGATGTGGTTCAGGGGTATGATACATTAGATGGTTATATTCAGGACAAGGCCTATTTCGGCGCGATAGTGGGGCGGGTCGGCAATCGCACCGCAAAGGGCAAGTTTACATTAGACGGCGTGGAATATACGCTGGCGAAAAATGAGAGAGGCGTAAATCATCTGCACGGCGGCAATGTTGGATTCAACAAGGTCGTGTGGAGTGCTTCCGAGGTGCGAAAGGCCGATGCCGTAGGGGTGAAATTGACATATCTCAGTAAGGACGGTGAAGAGGGTTATCCAGGTAACTTCCACTGCACAGTAATATATACGCTGACAAACAATGACGAATTGAGGATTGATTACGAAGCGACAACGGACAAGCCGACCGTTCATAATGTTACACATCACGGCTATTTCAACCTGGCTGGTCATGGCGAGAGCGACATCCTGAGCCACGAGCTTATGATGGATGCCGACAATATTACGCCGGTGGACAAAGGCCTTATCCCGACGGGCAAACTGATGCCGGTAGCGGGTACACCCTTCGACTTTACTAAATCCACCGTCATCGGAGCAAGAATCGATGCAGATGACCAGCAGCTTAAATTCGGCTTGGGATATGATCACAACTGGGTGCTGAATAATACCGACGGCAGTCTAAAAAAGGTAGGTGCCCTTTCCGATGCGGCAACAGGCCGTGTCATGGAGATTTACACCACCGAGCCGGGTCTTCAGTTTTATTCAGGGAACTTTCTCGATGGCACCAATATCGGCAAGGGAGGCAAGGTATATAATCATCGCTACGCACTTTGCCTGGAGACGCAGCATTTTCCGGATTCGGCTAATCAGCCGGCGTTTCCATCTATTGTCCTTCGGCCGGGCGAGACATACAAGAGTACAACGGCCTTTAAGTTCTCGACGAAATAGGGGCCAGGGGCAAAGGTAAAATGTCTTTGGGTAGGTGTTATCGATTCTGCGGTTAAGAGATAAAGGAGCAAACATGACGGCATTACATGTAGTTGACTGGCTCATTATACTGGGTTACTTTGTTATCGTGTTTGGTATCGCGTGGTGGGCTTACCTTAAAGAAAAACAGTCACAAACGACTACCGAGTATTTTCTTGCCGGCCGTAATTTGGGATGGTGGGTCATTGGTGCGGCGGTTTTTTCGTCAAACATCGGCTCGGAGCACTTGGTCGGTCTTGCCGGATCGGGCGCCACCGACGGGGTCGCCATGGCCCACTATGAACTGCACGCCTGGTGCCTGCTGGTTTTGGCATGGATCATGGTACCCTTCTACATGCGCTCAAAGGTCTTCACAATGCCGGAATTCCTCGAGAGACGCTTTTCACCGGTTAACCGCACCGTTCTCTCCATCATTTCAATGGTTGCGTATGTTCTCACGAAGCTCGCGGTAGGCATCTTCGCCGGTGGTGTGGTCTTTGCCGTGATGATTCCCGATGTAACCTTTATGGGACTCGACAGTTTCTGGATAGGATCCATATTGGTGATAGTTCTTACGGGTATCTACACCATCATGGGTGGTATGCGGGCGGTCGCATATACCTCGGCGATACAAACGGTAATCCTGGTTGTCGGCTCGGCTTGCGTGATGTATTTCGGCTTAAAAGCGCTCGGCCATTTTCCCACTCCTGAGATGATAACTGAGATGAAGCTTTATCCAGCATTAGCTGCTCGCCCCGACTTCGTCAAGGGATGGGAGGCTTTGAGGGGGTGGGCCGGTTCGGAGATGTTCAATCTGTGGAAGCCGCTGGTGCCCGATGGGGTCGCCGCGACCTGGGCACCGGTCAGGGAACCCACTCGCATGGCTTGGTACTTCAACAGCAACTATCCCTGGATCGGCATGCTCTTCTGTGCACCGATTATCGGCTTGTGGTATTGGTGTACCGACCAGTATATTGTTCAGCGTGTACTTGGAGCACAAAATGAACAAGTCGCACGTCGGGGCTCCATCTGCTCTGCGGCACTGAAATTGCTCCCTGTCTTTATTTTCATCATTCCCGGCATTATTGCCTTTGCCCTGGCCAAGAGCGGGCAGAATGCCGCCCTGCAACAAAATTTCTTTGACGAGAACGGCCAAATTATTCGCGATAACGCCCAACAGGCCTTCCCCATGCTCGTTACCCAGGTACTGCCGATCGGGGTACGCGGGGTTGTCGTGGCCGGATTGCTTGCAGCACTGATGAGTTCGCTCGCGGGCGCTTTCAATGCGTCGGCGGCACTGTTTACCATTGACTTCTATTCGAAGCTGCGTCCCCTGGCGTCCCAGAAACATGTTGTCTGGGTCGGCCGTGTGGCTACCGCTGTCATGGTGCTTATCGGATTAGCCTGGATACCCGTCATCAGGGGCGGTAAGGGATTGTACGACTATCTGCAAGGCATTCAATCCTACCTGGCGCCGCCGATCTTCGTGGTTTTCTTCCTCGGTATATTCAACAAACGACTCAATGCCAAAGGCTGCTTATGGGCGCTCATTGTTGGTTTTGCTCTGGGGCTCTTCAGATTAGCCGTCGATACCCCGGTCAAACTGATTAAAGACTTCTCGTATGCAGAAGGTTCATTCTTCTGGGTTATGAACAACATTTACTTCCAATACTACAGCTTGATAATCTTTCTAGTCTGTATTGGTGTCATGGTTCTTGTCAGCCACTTGACGGAAGAGCCCGCCTACAGCAAGATCAACGGTCTGACCTACGAGACGCTTACCGACGAGGATCGCAGGACGTCGCGAACGTCATGGAACAAATGGGATGTTATTGCTTCCGGCGCTGTTCTGGCTGCGATCTTGGCCGCGTATTTGTATTTCCGCGGTTAAACAATCTTAAATCATTATAGTCAAGAGTGAGTTTTTGTTTATAAAGTGAGTTTAAGCAAATGGCTTTTACGATTGGATTGGATTTTGGAACGAATTCTGTAAGGTGTCTGTTGGTCGATGCTGCCATCGGCGATGAATTAGGAATGGTAATGACAAATTCGAATCAAAACGAAATTTCCCGGGTGCTTCTGGATAAGCACTATTTACGTAAACATGGAAAAAACGCCTATTAAGGCCAAAAAGGAGAATCCTAAGATGAAAAAACAAACATTCGCAGTAATCGTAGGAAACCGGGGCTTTTTCCCGGATTCGCTCGCGAAAACCGGCAGAAAAGACATCGTAGATGTCCTCAGGAAAAATGGCTATGGTGTCATAGCTGTTTCAACAAAGGAAGCAAAGTATGGTGCTGTCGAGACTTTCGAAGAGGCCAAAAAGTGCGCCGCGCTTTTCGCCTCCAAAGTTGACAAGATTGACGGCATAATTGTAACCCTGCCGAATTTCGGTGATGAAAAGGCCGTCGCCGAAACAATCAAACGCTCCGGATTGAACGTCCCTGTCCTGATTCAGGCAGAGCCTGACACCGTCGGCAAGATGACAATAAAAGACAGACGCGATTCCTTCTGCGGCAAAATCAGCGCCTGCAACAATCTGAGACAAGCCGGCATTCCTTATACATTGACCGAATCACACACAGTCAAAGTCACGTCTGCGGAATTTAGAAACGAGCTTGACGATTTTTCTTCTGTCTGCAGGATTGTCAAAGGTCTTGAGAACGTACGATTCGGCGCAATTGGTGCCCGGCCGGGCGCGTTCAATACGATGCGCTACAGTGAGAAAATCCTCGAATACGCTGGTATCGCCGTTGAGCCGGTAGACCTGTCTGAAATACTCGGCAGAGTTGACAGACTCAGCGACAACAGCAGGGGGGTACAGAACAAGCTCAATGCCATTAAGAAGTACGTCAGAACCAGCTCTATTCCTCAGGACGCGCTGCTCAAGATGGCCAAATTCGGGTACGTGGTGGACCGGTGGGTTAAAGAGGTCGGAGTTGCAGGCACGGCTATTCAGTGCTGGACGAGTCTTGAGGAGTTCTTCGGCATAGTGCCCTGTACGCTTATGAGTATGATGAGCGAAGCTTTGCTGCCCAGCGCCTGCGAGGTTGACATCACCGGCCTTTTGGGAATGTATATTCTCCAGTTGGCTGGCGGCACACCCAGTGCGATACTCGACTGGAACAATAGCTATGGTAACAATCCGAACAAATGCGTCTTGTTCCACTGCAGCAACCTGCCCAGGTCATTCTTCAAAAGCGCGAAGATGGACTATCAGGAAATCATCGCCGGCTCCGTCGGCAAAGAAAACACCTACGGCGCCGTCGTCGGCAGGGTTGCTCCTAACAAGGCTACATTTTGCAGGACAACCACCGATGATGTCGCCGGCATTATCAGTGCCTATACAGGCCAGGGCGAATTCACAAACGACAAGCTCGAAACGTTCGGCGGCTACGGCGTGATGAAGATACCGAATCTCCAGGACCTCATGCAATACATCTGCCAGATGGGCTTTGAACATCACGTCGCGGTTAATCTCTGTCAAAAGGCCGACGCAATTGCAGAAGCTCTTGGCACATACATGGGCTGGGAAATCTATCGGCATATATAGCCGATAAGCGTGTAAAACGAATTAACCTGAATCATAAGGCAAGATAGTATTTTGTTAGCGGCAGAGGTCTTCCCGGACCTCTGCCGCTAATCGTTAATAGTTCATTAGACTGCTGTTTTGGGAATATCATGCGTTTTTTGCAATTGCTTGACGCTGGCGTCGGCTGTATCTATAATGGCGGGCCGTTGTGTATTGTCAAAATCTGAGTTAGATTTGAGGAGCATAAACTGTGGCAGCGAAGCCTAAGAAGAAGTCGCACAAGAAGAATCCATGTGAAAAATGTACGGGGCTGTGCTGTCGATATTTTGCATTGCCCATCGACGACCCCGAGGATTGGGATGATTACGATGACATACGATGGTTTCTCTGCCATGAGGATATTACGGTATTTGTCGAAGACGGCGACTGGTATCTCAATGTAAAGAACAAGTGTAAGCATCTTTTGGATGGGAACCATCTGTGTGACATCTATGACAAAAGACCGAAGATTTGCAGGGGCTATGAGATTGATACGTGTGATTTTACCGGCGATGATTACGACCATGAGCTGCATTTTAAGGATGACAAGCAGATGGAGGAATATATGAAGATAAAATTCGGCGATAATGTCCTCGATAGGCTCAAACCAAAGAACAAACGCAAAAGAAAATCTAAAAAGCGATGAAAATACAAGCTGTAAAAGGCACGAGGGACTTTTATCCGCCGCAGATGGTGGTGCGTAACTTCATCATAGACGGCTGGAAGGCGGCCTCTTTGCGCAACGGCTTCGAGGAATACGATGGCCCGATATTTGAATACCTCAAAATGTTCCAGATCAAAAGCGGCGACGAGATAGCAGAGCAGCTCTTCAATTTCACCGACCGCGGCGGCAGGGCACTTGCAATCAGGCCCGAAATCACCCCCACACTTGCCCGCATGGTCAATCAAAAGATTAGTGCACTGCCCCGCCCTATCAAGTGGTTTTCCGTACCGAGGCTGTGCCGCGCCGAGCGTCCACAAAAGGGCAGGCTCCGCGAATTCTTCCAGTGGAATATCGACATAATTGGTGTCGATGACATACTTGCCGATGCGGAGATAATTTTTACTACTATCGATTATCTACGGTCGCTTGGCTTAACACCAAAGAACATCAAGGCTAAAATATCCAGTAGAAAGCTGTTGGCGGCTTTTCTTATAAATATCGGCATCACGGACAAGGATTTAGAATCTTTATATCCCGTGCTTGACAAAAAGGCGAGACTGCCGGCAGAAGCTTTCGACGAGATGCTCGCGAAGGTTGTAACCGATGCGAAAACGGCTGCGATGGTTAAGGCGTTTATGGAGATTGACAAACCCTCAAATATTACCAGTAAACTCCTTAGACTGATCAATGTCAGCGATGAAGCAGCCGAAGCAGAAAAAGAATTGGAAGACTTACTCGAATTGCTTGAATCAATGGGCATAGGTGATTATTGTGAATTCGATCCTGGTATTGTAAGGGGGCTTGCGTATTACACCGGTATAGTTTTTGAAGTGCACGATATTGTCGGCGAGTTTCGGGCCGTTTGCGGCGGTGGCAGGTTCGATAATCTTTTAAAGGATTTTGGCGGCCCATCGATCCCCGCTACAGGAATGGGGATGGGAGACTGTGTCTTAGAGATCTTGCTGCGGGAAAAGGGTTTGCTCAAAAATAAGCCTTCCACGCGGAGCTTGGATTATTTCGTCGCCTATGCCGATAAGGCACTTTTGACTGAAGCGATCAAGATAACCGCAAACCTGCGAAAGGCAGGCCTGGCTACGGATTTCAGTTACAAGGCCGGCAGCCTTAAAAAGCAATTAAAGGAAGCCTCATTAGCTAATTCAACCAGGTGCATCATCGTCGGCCGGGAGTATGAAAATGGTGAGTTGGTCGTAAAGGATATGGCTACAGGCAAGCAGGAGACGATTTTGGAAGATAAGTTTTGGGCCGAATTGGAAAACCGGAAAGGTGCTTTATAGAAAAACCTCTGTTTGTCATTCTTCGCTCCATTACATTCCACTCAGAATGACATATAGTCGTTCCGTTCAGAATGACGTTTGTAAGCTCTTCTAAAGGGCACGGAAAGGATAATAAGTGGCGAGAAAGAAGATAACGGTAGTCGGGGCGGGCAATGTCGGTGCTACGACCGGGTACATCTTAGCGGCCAAAGATTTAGGCGATGTTGTCCTTATAGATATCATCGAGGGATTGGCCCAGGGCAAAGCGCTGGATATTGCACAGGCCGGCGGAGTATATCCGTTTGCCTCGGCAATTACCGGCTCGACAGACTGGGGCGAAACCGCTGACAGCGATATTGTGATTATTACCAGCGGGATGCCAAGAAAGCCGGGCATGAGCAGGGATGACTTGCTTGCCAAGAATGCCGATATCGTTAAATCCGTAACCAGCCGGGTCGTAGAATATTCACCAAACGCATTTATCATCGTTGTCTGCAATCCGTTAGATGCTATGGTCTATGCGGCCGCAAAGGTTTCCGGCTTTACCAAAAATAAGGTTATGGGTATGGCCGGCGCCCTTGACTCGGCAAGATTCGCACACTTCATCGCAGCCGAGCTGGGCGTGGGCATCGGCGATGTGAATGGTGTTTTGATGGGCGGACACGGAGATGATATGGTGCCGCTGCCCAGATTCACCACCGTTGCCGGCGTACCGCTGACCGAATTGATGGCAGCCGCGAAAATCGCCGAGCTGATTGACCGGACTCGCAAAGGCGGGATTGAGATTGTCAATTTCTTAGGCTACAGCGCCTATTACGCCCCGGCGGCTGGCGCCGTCAAGATGGCCGAGGCAATAATCAAGGATAAAAAGATCGTAATGAGTTGCTGCGCATATTGCGGGAGCGAATACGCCGTTGGTGGTGCATTTGTCGGCGTGCCGGTAGTGTTAGGGGCCGGCGGCGTTGAGAGAATTGTCGAACTCGATTTGAATCAAGCCGAGAAAGCAGCATTTGACAAATCTATCGCTCATGTAAAAAACCTCGTTGCAAAGGTTGATGGACTGCTTGGACAGTGAGACGTTCAGGTGGTTGGCCGGTTAGAGGGTAGAAACCATGGGTAGCGAAAGCTGCTCGGCCTTTGGATTTGTTTGTTGTATAATCGAAGCTGGATGTCGATTGCGCCCAGCGCCCAGTCAATATAGTGCAGCTTATGAGCCGGGCGTTGATGGGCTTCGTCCATAAGGCCCTTGCGGATGGCCTGTAGGAATCTGCCTCTCGTCCGCCTGCTGATTTCGGTCGGGTTGGCCGACCATTCTCTCAACTCCTCATACTGATGTCGTAATCTCCTGCTGGTACTGAGCTGAGCGGCCGTCAGGTAATCGCCGGGATTATAGGCTAATTGCAGACCTTTCAATGCCATAATCAAAGGTTCGTAATTTGCCCGAGGCTCAAGGCGAATAAACTTGTATTGCTGAACGTGTGTCGTCGTGTAGGCTGGTGATTTGTCGCCGACATCATCGGTGCCAAGATGTGATTTTCGCCTGCTAACGCGTGCAAAGACTAATTCTTCGCCGTGGGTGTTCTGCTCGATTTCATCATGAGCCATTCTGGAAACCCAGAGTCTGCCGGTGGGTTTTTCCTGTGTACCACCGCCGAGTACAAGCAGACACTTGATAAAGCTTAACGGCAGGATTTTGTGGTCGCCGATTTGCTTTTTCCTCATCTGGAAGGAAAGGTGCAGGCTGTGCGGATTTACGGGGTAGAATATCGTAATTTCCCGAATCAACTGGTTCAGAAGCCACGGGTCGGCGGTGGCGGGTTTCGACAATTCGCCGGCTACGTTTAGTCTGCCCGGCGCAAGTTCCAGAAATCCTCGTCGCCTGAATTTCGTGGAGCCTCTATGGTCGTCGATATAGCCGCCTAATTTCCAGCTTAAAACGTCTAATTGGAAATCCTGAAAGTATTTGAATCCATCGAAGAGGCGGTCTGCGTTTTCGGCGCTGACATCAATGGCCTTGAACCCGAGATTGCTTAGCTCCAGTTCGGCCCCTAAGGGCATCAGGCCCGGCCGGCGTTTTGCACGAACCCTCTCAAGTTCGCTCTGTGCAACGCGCCAGTGAAAAGCACTGTCGGCGGCACTTACGGCGTATTTGACATAATCGATGAGGTCATATTGCCCGTCCCAGGGCATAGTCTCAAGGCAGCGCTGCAGGATTAGATCCACCGTGGTCTTGTTGGCATTTATCATTCGCAGGGCGATAAGCAGGCTGATTGAACGAGTGAAATACCTGTAAGACAGAAGCAGATGCTCAAGCTCGAATCGATATCGCGATTGAATATTCTGCTCAAATTGATTGAGCAGCACCTGTTTCACGACCAGGGCGATGTAGTTTTCTATAAATGGTTTTGCCTCCGGTTCATTGTGGAGGTATTTGATACTTTGGCAGGGCCTGTCGAGTTCGTGTTCGAGATAAAAATCACTGACTGCCTCATGTCCGAGGTGACTAATTACCAGGTCCCGCTCAGTGGTGGCGAGCAACTCCCTTCTGGCTCTGCGTTCAATATTGGCATCAAGGGATTTTTCGCCCGGGCGGGTGTGGGTATTAAAGAATTTTTCAATCCTTTTACGCAGCCACAGCTCGTGAATGAGGTTGACATGGAATCTGTCGCCAAACCGTTTTTTCATGGATTTGTGGCTGGCAAGATAGGCCTGGGCCTCTACCGGCCCGGTAGCGGTGTTGACTTTGACGGTCTCTCGGTCGTAGAGTTTGCCTTCGTATCTGTCGACTTCGGTCATTGCCGAAGGGGGTACGTTGTAGATGACAAAGCCTTCAACTTTAGCGGTATCATCGGCCACGGCGTAAAAATAGACATTGTCCGGGCTGACTCGCCGATAGCCGGGCAGCAGAGCAAGTTCGCCCAATAAAACGTTCGGGTCGGTGTGCGAGGGCCGCAAAGTGAAGCTGTGGCCGGAGACCGACTTGAAAATGGATGGGTCCCTCAGCGAGCCGTAAATGAATAAATTTACGTTTTCTGTTTCCATACTGAGAATAATAACAAGTTTCGTCTCAAACGACAACAGCGCCGACAGACCCGCAGACCTAAATTCCTTTGCCACAGGGCACGGAATGGGGGGCTACCTTCAGGTAGTAAGGATCGGCCGTTGGGCGGGCAAAATCGGGTGAATTTATTGAAGAAGTTCATAGTTAAGACAGTAATTACGTTCATTTGATCATCCCGCAAATTGGGTTTGATTGGGTTTGAATTGGTTTGAATTGGGTTAAATTGGGTTTGCTTTGGGTTTGCTTTTGGGGGGCTGGGGGGGCGTATATTTTCATATGCTTTTGTTAATGCTTTAGTTACGTTCATTTTTGCCCTTTTTGTAATTGGGTTTGAATTGAATAAAAGACTCGTATCTCGTATCTTGTGAATCGGTGAGTGGGTGAGTGGGGATGCTGGATGCTCGATACTGGATACTCGATGCTTGTAATCGGTTAAATGGTTCATTTGTCTCCTGCTCCAATGCTCCCCTGTTCTACTTACTCGCGGCCCTTCGTCTTCGTACCTAAGGTACGAGCTCACCTGAGGCACAAGCAGGACAGGCTCGGCCGCCGTTCTCTGGGGGCTCATTATACCCGATTTTTTTTAAAATACAAGCACTTTCTTAATTTTCTATTGACTATTGTAGTTGAAGATGACTGTTTTGACCACGGGCCATGACAATGGCCCATTGTTAATAAGCCGGCTAAGATCGAAGAGGATTAGACGCAGATTTCGCGGGTACCTGTGGCATAAATTTACGCTGATTTTAGTTTTGGCTTCACCGGTGCGGTTTTGTAAACCGCTGGTCGGTCAAGGTTGCAGGCCGATTACTATGCAAGCATGTGCACGACCTGCAATCGTTGCCCGGTGGATGGCGAAGCATCCATGGTGAAGCCAAGTTAAAGGCCGCCTACTATACAAGCATCGGCGCAGCTTATTAACTTTGTCCAGTGGCTGGCGGGCCAGCCGGGGTGAAGCCAGAGGGAGTTCTTAGTTTTGAGTTTTTAGGTTTTAGTTTTGAGTTGAGGAGCCGCTTCGCGGCAGGAATTCAAAAGATTAAAACTGGTGGGCCATAGGCCCACCCTACAAACCCCCGCAATAAATTGTGGTGAAGAAGAATAGAACCGGCGCAATAAATTGTGGGGGCTAACCAATAAGAGGGGTTGATTTTTTAATTCAGACCTGATATTCTATTGAAAATGAGGCTCAGTGACATAGCTGAGCTAAGTTATAAATTATTATATGGGAAATGCCAGATACTATTTTTTGAGAAAATTTGACATAGCCGCCTCAGTCCCTATAATCCTGTACTAAACGGAGACTTTTATCACAGGAGAAAAAATGAATACTTTTCAGCGAATCGTGATTTGTTTTTTTGTTGTACTGGTTTGCGCATCCTGTTTGTCCGGGGAAGGGGGATTGACACCTTCGCTGATTAAGCAGATTCAGCGTGATTTTACCCTGGATTCGCATACTCGGACGGTTTATAACTCCTTGGCTAATAACAAGATACAGGATCTGGCTCTCAATCGCCGGATTGTACGCAATCACAACGAATTCTTCAGTGATAAGGTCACGGTTAAGGGCATTACCAATCAGGAGAAAAGCGGTCGATGCTGGATTTTTTCAGCCCTTAATTCCCTCCGTCCGTCCGTCATTGAGAAGCATAACCTGGAATCGTTCGAGTTTTCGCAGAATTATATCGCGTTCTGGGATAAAATGGAAAAGGCCAATGCTTTTTTGCAGTACATGATTGATTTTCGCGACAGGGATCTGATGGACCGGGAAGTGGTGATGGTTCTGGGGGCGAATCCGTTTTGGGTTGACGGCGGGTACTGGGAAAACTTTTCGGACCTGGCCAACAAATACGGTCTGGTGCCGAAAGAAGTCATGCCTGAGACAAAAAGTTCGGGTGATACCGGTGCGATGAATCGATTCATGTATCAGAAATTGCGTTCGGATGTTGTCAATCTTCATAAAATGCACAAAGCCGGACGGCCCGTAAAAGATCTGGTCGCTGAAAAAGAAAAAATGCTGGCTGAGGTGTATCGGATCCTTGTGCTGAATCTCGGCCAGCCGCCGACGGAATTTACCTGGCGATACAAACCGGAGAAGGAAAAAGAGGAAGACGACAAGGAAGCAGACAGCGAGGATGAAGATCGTAAGGATGACGATGAAGATGAGGATGATGAAGATCATAAGGATGACGATGAAGATGAGGATGATGAAGAAAGCGTACCCGGCACTGTAGAAAAGGACGAGACGATCACGATTACGATGACGCCGCGGCAGTTTATGAACGAATTTGTCGGGATCAATCTCGATGATTATCTGAATATTTTTCACGATACGATCCATCGGGCCGGCAGTTATTACCAGATTCGCATGTCGCGTAACGGCTATGACGGCCGGGACATCAGCTATGTGAATGTTGATCTGGATATGTTGAAAAAGATTGCCGTTGATTCTATCCGCGGCGGGGACGCGATGCTGTTTGCCGCCGATGTGTCCCATGATCAGAGCCGGGAGATGGGGATTATGGCCGACGGTCTGTTTGATTACGCTTCGTTGTATGGTCTTGAGATTACGATGACCAAGGCCGAGCGTGCTCTGTATCGTGGCAGCGTGCGCAACCACGGCATGAATCTGGTCGGCGTGGATATGAAAGACGGATCGCCCCTCAAGTGGCGGGTGGAAAACAGTTGGGGCGAGGATTCGGGCAGCAAGGGCTTTTGGACGATGTACGACGACTGGTTTGACATGCACGTCTATAATATCATCGTGCTGAAAAAATATGTACCTAAGGAGGTTCAGGATATTGTCAAACAGCCGCCAGTGATTCTGCCTCCGTGGGACCCCATGCTTTGAAAAAAAACAAGTGTATAGTCAAATTTCCTCTTCCTACAGATTGCAAAGGAAGCATACTTCTTATCAAAAAGCTCATTGAGGGAGGAAAGTTCAAAACAGTGATAGATAGAGAATATCCGCTGGAACAAATTGTCGAGGCGTATAGGTATCTTGAAACAGGACAGGCGTAGCCAGTTTTGAATTTTGAGTTAGATCCCGCATCCCTTCGACTTCGCTCAGGACAAGCTCGTGCGGGACAAGGTTTTGAGTTGTCCGAGTCGCTTACTACTTCGCTCTTCGAGCTACGAAGACCTAATGAACGTCGAACGTCCAACGTCGAATGATGAATGTGGAATGGCTCCCTAAGGGATAAATGCGCCATGGAGTTTTTTTCTGGGTCCCGGATCAGGTCCGGGATGACAATAGGGCGCAGGGATGAAAATAGGGCGCGGGGATGGCAATAGGGTGCATGGAATTTTAAGTTGTTGTTTTTTTGCAGAAGAAGAGTTTGTCGTCTTTCAGGCTGAGTCGGGTGATGTTTTTGGCAGTTGCGATGTCGGCGGCGGAGAAAGTTGTTACATCAAAGCCGGCTTCGGCGAGGCGGTCGGCAAAGTCGGGGCCGTAGCGTCGGACGTGGTTGTGCTGGCCGAAGAGGCGCTCGCGCTCGGCGGGATCTGTAATGGAGGGGT
>JGI10211J34971_10002946_pt1 | contig 13715 bp, 10 predicted proteins | sample Etolagsediment_FD_34971 | JGI IMG/M metagenome (IMG submission 34971) | reverse complement strand
ATGGACGGCGACGCGGTATTTGCCTTAGACACCAACACGGGAAAACCACGGTGGGTACATCGCGGTAAACGTATTCCCAATATCTCGGTCACGGTCGCTGACGGCACTGTTTTTTTCGTTGAGAGCGCACCAACGCTTGGCCAAAAGCAGGACGCTTTGGAAGCGAGACAGCAACTCATTGAGAAAGGTGTTTACGAACCTGCGGTCACAGCCCAACTTCAGCCTGATGATGCTGATGTCAGAGTTGCTGTTGCCGTAGACGCTGCTTCCGGGAAGATCCGCTGGAGAAAAGCAATTGATCTGACCGGGTGTGGCGGTAACAAAATGGGAACCGCTTATGCTGATGGTCTGTTGCTTTTTTTGGGTCACTTCAGCAACCACGACGCTCTCTTTTTCAAAAAGGGCGAACTGGCCTGGCGCCGAATTACGGCCCTAAATGCCGAAACCGGGGAAGTTGTGTGGTCCCAGCCGCTCAATTACCTTCGTCGGCCCTTAATTGTGGGCCACAAAATCATTATCGAGCCGAGGGCTTGTGATCTCCACACCGGTGAGATCATCATGCGGAACCATCCGATCACCGGTAAACGAGTGCCCTGGGAGTTCTTGAGACCTGGTCATAGCTGTGGTATTACTTCCGCTTCTGCCGAAGCCCTGTTTTATCGTTCATACAACGTCGGAATTTACGAACTCACAGAGGACAAAGGCTTTAGTCTTTTCGGAGGCCTTCGACCCGGCTGCTGGCTCAACATGATAACCGCAAACGGTCTGATGCTAATGCCTGAAGCCAGTTCCGGATGCACTTGTTCTTTTTCCCTGCGCTGTTCTCTGGCCCTTGTGAACAAACCTAGGAAGACAACAAGTGGCTGGACGGTTTTCATAACACATGGTGAGATGACTCCGGTCCAGCACCTTGCCGTTAACTTCGGTGCTCCTGGGGATATGAGAGATAACGAGGGAACCTTGTGGTTCGGCTATCCTAATCCTAAAACCGAATATGTCAAAAACCATTTTCCCAATTATGGAGTGAAGTTTGACTTAAATGACCGGATCTTACAGGGAATGGGATATTTCTGTAAAGATTTCAGAGGTGTAACCATTGAGGGAACAGACAAGCCATGGCTTTTCACATCCGGTTGCCGGGGACTGGTTCGTTGTGAGCTACCTCTGATTGATGATTCTACCGAACAGAAGCCTGGTATATACACCGTTCGTATGGGCTTTAGCGCCTTGCCTGAAGACCGGCCGGGACAGCGCATCTTTGACATTAGACTTCAGGACCAAGTAGTGCTCAGAAACTTTGACGTTTTGCAGACAAGGGGAAAATCGAGCAAGGCAGTCGTCAGAGAATTCAAAGACATTAGGGCAGATAGTATCCTCGTCCTTGAACTTATCCCCAAAACCACTAAGACGCAGATAGGTCAAGCCCCAATCATCAATTTCATCGAAATCGTCAAAGAAGAAAACCAAAGGCAATAATGATCGGTTAACAAAGAACTGAGAGCCGAACACACTTGAAGTCATGTACTATTGCTTAAGTTGATCCGACAGAACGAAGTCCATTCTATGTGTTCGACTTGGTGTCTGCCACAAGTAGGCGCGTCGAATTTCTGGACGGTAAGCCACCCCTTTCAGGAGTGGTCGTTAACTCTTTCTTTTTTGCCAACGATGCGAACTCGCAGCCAATCACCTGCTGGCATCGTGTCTATAGCATCGCGCAAGACAGGATCAACATTTGTATAGACTTTGTTCGTCAGATCGGGTGACGAATGCTCCAGAAGCTTCTGTATCACAACCGTCGAAACGCCCATTCTGGGCAAGCACGGAACCGAAAGTCTTACGTAAATCATGGAAATTGAAGTCTGGCAGCCCAACTTTTCGATGCCTCCCAGACTTGTGAAACCTCCTAAAAAGTTCTGATTTTTTTCAAGCTTGCCGAAAGCACACGAATAACCAGAAATGCGGTAGTTATAGATAAAGCGGACTTGTAAATGGCTCACTGGGGTATATTTTTCAGGTGGTATGTAACAAGTCGAGGGTGTTTTGATAGCTGAGTTTTTCCTGAATTGGTAGTAACAGAAGACAAGATCTTTTCAACAGCCCGTTTTGACTATTTCACATGAGCGTATCGGCGGCTTGCTGAAATACCCCCTCATTCTTAGCTGCCATCATATAGTGACCAGCCGAAAGCGGAAGTATAGAACTTATACATTTCCGCTTCGTTTTCATTTATATCAATATCCGAAGCCTTCCGAAACGCCTCTTTAGCCTCTTCAGCTTGACCCAACTCAGCCAACATTCTGCCTAAAAGTATGTAGTGTTCTCTTAAAGGAATATTCCCTGGTCCCCACCCTAATCGTCTACTCCAGGGGCTTGACAACGGGCAGATACGAACAAGCTCGTCCTGGAATTCCATCGCTTGTTGAATCGAGTTCATTGCTTCCTCGTAAAGGTTCCTTCTTTGATGAAGATCGCAAAATCTGATATGCAGACGTACACGTATGGCTTTGTGCTCAAAGCTGTCCGGTGTCTCGAATGCGAGTTGTTCGCACAAACTCTGTGCTCTGACATAGACCTGTTGGGCCTCATCTAACCTGTTCTGTTCAGCTAGAAGAAAGCCCAGGCGGCAGTAGTCCGCGGCGGCACTGCGAAGATAATCATGGTTGTGAGGCTCCATTTCAATGGTCTGCTCTTTGTGTTGACTTGCTTGCAGGTATATCTCGACGGCTTCATCAGTTTGACCATTGGTTAGTTGAAAACCTGCCAACATCATCTCGTTCCAACTCAGCAACCATAGATGCAATGAGTCTTCGACAGGTGCTGACAACAGGTGTTCATGAAATGCCTTGGCCGCATTATAGTGTTGAGCTGCTTCCTGTTTCTGCTCCATGCGTCGAAGCAAATCTGCCAGTATGATTCTTGCTCGCACATGGGTGTATTGACGATGTAGCTGATGTGGGAAATCTCTGGCAATGCGATCCATGCGCCTGACAGCTTCATATGCCAGATCTAAAGCTTTGTTTCGTTCGCCTGTCATCCAGATGATCTGTGCCAATTCCGCTTGATGAACCGCTGCTTCCGTCGGATAAAGAATTTCACCGGGATATCTACCAGCGAGTTGCCTCTCAAATTCAATAACCTGCTCAGTTGCTTTAATGGCCTGCTCGGGTCCTGCCATCCATAACAGTGTTTTTGCCAGACGTTTATACGCGTTGAGCAATCTATATTGATGGTTTCGATCGCTGGGTCTCTGAATACCAATCTGCTCGAGAAGCTCAATGACTTGCCGTTGCTTTTCCGCACTTTCAGCCAACTTTCCTTGCTCCCTCAGCGCTTCACTAAGAGCCTCGGTGCAGTTCTCCAGAAGGCCTTGTAAACGTGTGTGGTCTGGTGTTATTTTGTGGACTTTGTTGCATATTTCAATGGATGAAGTATAGGCTTTCTCAGCTTCATCATATTGGCCCAACTGCATATGGATGGAACCGATGCGCAGGTAGGACAGGCATGTTTCGACCATCACGTCGGGATCTTGGCTGTTCGTTTCAAGCAAGCTTCCGTGAAACGATAGCGCTTTCTGGAGCAGTTCTCTGCGAGATTCCTGAACCGCCGCAAAATTAGTCGACTGTTGCTCCACGATATGAGTTATTTCATCCACTGCCTCGCGGGCCTTTTCATAATGGCTCTGTGCCCTTTGACGTTCCTTCTGAACCTGTGTCAGAGCGGCCTCTGTACGAGCCTTCTCTTGCCAAATAATCACAGTACTGAGAAATAAAGCAACAACAGCCACGACCAGAATTCCCGCAATAGAACTTACAAGTGCCCTATGTCGAAGAGCCCATTTGGCAAAACGCTCGCCCATTAAAGGACGCCTGGCTTCAATGGTTCTATGATCGAGAAATCGTTGTAGATCTTCGGCTAATTCTTGACTGCTGGCATAACGGCGAGCCGGATCCTTAGCCATTGCCTTGAGCACAATCGTCTCTAAATCCTTTGGTACCGACGGATTAAGCAGGCGCAGTGACCGCGGTTCATCCATCTCAATACTGTTCATGAGTCTATGACGTTTCTGATGCGCAAAAGCAGGCTCAAGGCTCAGTAACTCATAGAGCGTGGCTCCCAGCGCATAAATATCCGTACGATGATCCACCACAGCGCTGTTTCCAGCAATCTGCTCGGGACTCATATAGCGTATCGTTCCCAGAACATCTCCTGGTCTGGTAAGGACAGTGGCTGCATTCGTTCGATACTGGGCCAAACCAAAATCTGTAATCCACAGATGGCCTCGCTCATCAAGTAGGATATTGGATGGTTTGATGTCTCGATGAACTACTCCCATGTCATGTGCATATTGCAAGGCCTCAGCAGCCTGAATGCAAAGCCGGGTGACGGACCGGACATACTCGGAACTTTGGGTTGAGCGGACGGTCAACAAGCGCTTGGTGCAATTGCTCAAACTTGTCTTGGGAAAAGGACTTTTTTGTTCATCTGCGGGTGTCTGATTAGCATACTGACGTAATTCGCGAATTATCGAGGCCAGAGAGCGTCCCTCAATATATTGCATAGCATAATAGTACACACCCCGCTCACACCCGACGGAAAACACGGGTACTATATGCGTATGATGTAAGCATGCGGCTATCTGTGCTTCCATTTTGAAACGCTTGAGCTGATGTGGATCGAGGACCGCCACAAAGGGCAGCACCTTCAAAGCAACACGCCGTCCCAGGGACAGCTCCTGGGCTTCATAGACCACACCCATGCCCCCGCGTCCGACTTCCCGTAAAATCTTGAAATCGCCCAGAATCCGCTCTCGAAACATGNCTTTATTAAAGGCTTGATCCTTTCCAGACCAAACGTCTTGCGAAGAGCCTACTATCGTCAACACCGGCAGGATCTGACGCAGATTCTCAGCAATCGACGGATAACGTGCAGCATAATCGGCCACTTTGGGATTTTCTCCCTGTTCGATTCTACGCAGGAAGTCTTCAGCTACCTCCGCCATGAGCAATTCGTCATCTTTGTCTAAAAACGAGGGATCTTTTGTCATAGCTGCGACTCTGTAAAACCCATGTCACGCATTATGTTACCCAGTCGGATCAGTGCTCGGCCGTAGCGTTTTCGTGCCGCAGCCGATTCTACGTGCAATATATAACCAATCTCCTTGTAGGACAGTTGTTCAAAATGGCGCATCAATAGGATTTCCCGGTCTTCATCGCCCAATTGCCCCAAGGCTACACGCACATGTCGAATCTGCTCGGCCCGAGCTATCTGCTGACTGGGTGCAGGACTTTGTTCGGTTAGTTGCTCAGCCAAGGCCACAGAGGATTGTTCGGGCAGTGGAACTTCACGATAGACCGAACGTCGATCAGCACGTATGTGCCTGCGGCAGGCCATCAGCAACTGATCCTGGACAATTTGCCGTAGCCACACGCGAAAGGAAACGGGTTCACGTTCCAAGTAGTCTGGGAATCTCTGTGCCGCCACTGCATATGCGTCTTGAATAATATCCGATGCATCAACTCGACTGCTTAGGTGCGGATCCATACGTAGAGCTACGATTTGCCGCAGGGTGTCCCGATGGAGTTGGAATAACTGCTCAAACGCTTTGGAATTGCCCATTCGCGCCTTTTGTAAAAGATCATGCAACTCTGCTGATTCGCTATTCTTATTCATTATTCCTATACAGATTACTTAAAAAGCGGAGAAAACTTCTGTTTGTTTATTATATAAATTCGGATTTCCCAAGTAAATTCTTGTAAAAAGATTCTGGTTGTATAAGGCCAGTTCATTTTTTGAGGTTTCAGTTGATGACGACAGTCCGGGTCTCGGTACGGCCATGAATCCTTTAGTGTTGTTTTTTACTCCCCAGGATTCCGGAATCGGCTTGGCCCCGAACCACCAGAGTGCAAAGGTTCACATGGGCTATCTAACGCTCATCAGTCGCCAGAACCGATCCGGTCGTAGAATGCAGTTGAGACTGCTCATTGAGCGACAGCCACAGCAGGTTATGCAGAATCCTCAACATTGATTTTCGAAGACCTTAGAATGATTTTCACAATTCTTTTATCAGTGCTCAGTTCGAAATCAACGTTTAATTCGCTTAGTTTATTTGTAAGAGAATAACCAATATTCCTCCAAGCCCGCTTTTTCGAGAAAATTGAGAATTTTTTGGGTCACATCAGGTGTTCAGTTGCAGGTAACTAGGTAGAAACTGGATATTTATAAATAGTTCATTGGTGTCACAGCTTGGACCTGCTGATCCAACCGGGCTTAAAAACAAAGGTTTTTCAGAAATATCCAGAAGGCTTTCTATGTTGTTGATTACGAACTCGTAGAGAAGGGAGACATCCCACGGGGACGGAGTCTAGGTAGTTAGCCTTGCCTATGAGAGCGGGTGTAGGTATCAGGAGAAATGGCAAATGTCAGTTCATAACATTTGCCTCCAAGGAACCTCATTACACACGGCTTTTGAGACAGGCGTTATATAAAAGGGGAATAATGGAGACACCACTAACAATGATCCTATCAATTCTGTTCAGTGTTTTTCTATCCGGTTGTTCTGAGCATGGGGATCCGGTACAGGTTGAACGAGTGGTTTTTAGCCATGCTGATGAAATGATCCGCCATGAAGACTTCATCATACTGGCAGACCGTCGAGTTTTCACTGTGATGGCATTTATGAACGCCTGTGGTTATAACAAACAAGTCGATGGAATCCCAATGCATCCGGTGCGTGTCCGTGTTCGTGAGGCAATCCGACTGAAGGCAGAAGCATATCCTGATGCACTTGCTGAATGGAAAGAGTATTACAGAAGAAAGGCCTTGCCTAACTTTTGTTACCTGGATTATGCGCTCAGTCTTTGTGATGACTATCCCTTTAGGCGAATACGGCCGGATAGCGAACTGGGTTATCCTGCCACTGGCCGAAGGCTCGCTGACTTCCCGGACATTCTCAACAAATTCTGGGAAACGATTGGTCTGGAGCAGATATGGGCTCAGGTCAAATCTGGCTATCTTGCAGAAATAAGGTCCTACGATCTTAGTCAAATGGCTCGCCAGTTGACGTTTGTGTGGGAGTATTTGAGACTTGAACGCAAGGACGATTTTACGTTCGTTTCAGTTCCGAATCTTCTCGACACTCACTGTCACGCTATTGGGGCGCGCTATGAGGACTACTGGTACGCGGTGGAGAGCCCTGGCGCCTATTCCTATGACTTCAATGTGCATGAGTATCTCCATTCGATTATCAATGCCTTAGTAGACGAGAATTACAAGTCGTATCGGCCGAAATTGGATGCCTACTTTAAGGCTGGAAAAGACACTACTATCGCTAAGACTTATGGCAGTCCAGAGGGGTATGTTTCTGAATGTCTTGTCAGGGCGCTCGATCACAGAATTGCGGTTATGATGACAGACAATCCGAAAACGGTTGAACGCATGGAAGCCCTGGTCAAAAGAAGAACCCAAGATGGATTGCTGTTGACGGAACCGTTCTATAAGCTGCTGGTCGATTTCGAGCAAAGCAAATTGGACTTCGAGAAATTCCTGCCTGAGCTCCTCGAGAAACTCCCCGAACATCGTGATTCGTAGATGCGTTCGACAAGTGGCCCAAATTGCCGACCGAAAGGTAGCCACAGAATCCCGATGTTGTAGCCACATGTCGGTGAGTCAGTAATGAAAGAGACAACCTTCACAGAGATGCAGGAAGATGACTTACCTGCTGTCATGGATATCTACAATCATTACACAGCTACCACCACAGTAACATTCGACTCTGAACCCATTTCGATGGAGACATTCCAAACTCGTATCCTGTTGAATCATGACCTGTATAAGGCCTATGTAATCAATCATATGGGCGAGATTGCAGGATTCTGCTTTTTGTGTCAGTTTAACAAGCACGAGTCATATAATCGGACAGCCGAGATGGGTGTGTATCTGAAACCGGAATACACCCGTCGAGGAGTAGGAACAAGAGCTGTAGGGCATTTGGAGCAAATCGCCGCTGCAAAGGGGCTAAGAGTACTAATCGCCTCAATCTCGGGAGAAAATGAAGGCAGCGTCAACCTTTTTCGGAAACTGGGCTGGCAGCAATGTGCCCATTTCAGAAAAGTCGGTGAGAAATGGGGTAGGGCAATAGACGTGATCTTCTTCCAGAAACTGGTAGAGGGAGATCCGTAATTAAGAACACCGGCTAATATCGGGATCGAGTGTGCCTGTTTGGGCGGCACTCTCATCCTGTGCGTTAGTAATAACCAAGTGGAGTGTAAGCTATGAAATACAAGACAATCAATTCCTTGAACAAGGATATTGAACAATTAATAATTCTTCACGCTATTCTGTTAGTCTTTGCTGTCTCTGGTTGTAACACTATCAATCCCAAATTACAGGATGAATACATAAGGCCCGATTTGAACAATGGTATGTGTCGTGTATTTGACAAATACCGCCATTCCATACCCAAGGCAATGGCCGAAGAAAAAGTGCCTGGCCTGTCGCTCGCATTGGCTGATGGTGACGGCATCCTGTGGGCGGCCGGGTTTGGCTATACTGATTATGATCAAAAGACGCCTGTTACAACAGATACTATGTTTGCGCTCTGTTCCATATCCAAAATTATCACGGCCACTGCTGTGATGATTGCGGTTCAGGATGGATTGCTTGACCTGGACGTTCCTATCATTGAGTACTGGCCGCAGTTCACGATCAATAGTCGATTCGAAGAGAATCCACATAAGAAGATAACCCTACGTCACTTGTTGTCTCACACGTCAGGCATTGCGCATGAAGCCCCTGTTGGCAATGCCAGGGAGCCATCCTATGGAACACTGGAAGAACATGTTCTGAGCGTCTCAGATACATGGCTCAGGCATAAAGTTGGGGAAAGATTCAGCTATTCCGGCTTTGGGTATGATATAGCAGCGTACATATTGCAGATTCAATCGGGCCAGCCGTTCGCGAAATACGTTGAGGACAAGGTGTTTACTCCTTTAAAGATGACCAACTGTTCGGCAGATCCTGAGTTCATCAGAAGCCATCCCAACAAGGCCGGGGGCCACATGCCCTATGTCAAACGGACACCCCAGGTATGGGATATACCTTACGCTGGAGCTGGCAGCGTATACGCAAGCGCCAGGGGATTGGCCACATTCGTGCAGTTTTTCCTCAATGGGGGTAAGGTTGATGGCCAAACCGTTCTTGATGAAATCAGCATTAGAAGCATGGTTACCCCATCGAAATATATTACCCCAGCGAACTACAAGTATGGACTGGGAGTCATGGTTTATGACCAAAAATACTATGCGTTAGGTCATCGTGGCGGGGGAGGGGGATTCCAATCAGCTATGTTCTGGTATCCTGAATATGAGTTTGGTATTTTGCTGATGTTTAATTCCGAAGAGCTTAAACATCCGGTTACTGTCGCAATTGATCTCATGGAGGAGAATCTCGTTCAGAAAAATGAATCATTCGAGATGCCATCCGTCGAGTATCAATCCTGGCAGCCGCCCGATCCCAATACCTTCACACCGTTCCAACCAGCATGGAAAAAGTACATTGGCACTTATACGTATATTACGAGCGGCTGGAAGCCAGGCATCTTAATGAGGATCGCATTGGCCCTGGGTTTAACGACTGAGTACACTCATGTAAAGGTATTCGAGAAAGATGGATACCTTTATGTCGACAGCATCGTATTTCACGACGACGATGGCGGCCGACTAGATGAGTATCTGCCGGGACTATTTTTTACGCCCACCGGTAAGTGTCTTGATCTTCGTGGTCCCAAGCTTACTTGGCAAAACTGGAGAATTAAGAAAGTTAATAATGATACTGATAGGAATTTTGACATAAACTTTTAGGCGGTTGAATTCAAGGCCAGAGAAATTATAGATAAAAAAAATTCCCTGTTGTTAACATGCTAACAAGTGGCTGAAAATGGACGGCTTGAAAGTCGCCACTTCGCCTTAGACGTTCGGAGTAGTCGACAGTGAAGAGCGCTAAGTACAGATTTTTATTAACTGCTGTAGTTGTTTTTGCATCTCTAATAGTACTAACCGTACTCGGTAGACTTTTTTGGCTGCATCCGATTCGTATCGCTGGTGGTAGCATGGAGCCATCTCTTAAGATTGGCGATATTGTAGTTGTTAATAAGTTGTCGTACTTTGTCAGAGAACCTAAAAAAGGAGATGTGGTCTTCATCAATACAACCAAGTTACCGCTTAACTCAAGTGCCCGAGACAAACGATGGATAAAACGTGTTGTTGGCGTTCCTGGGGACAGAATTAGCATCCACCCTCCATATGTCCATATTAACGGTGCCCCTTTAAATTCTCCGGAGATATTTGTTACCATTAGCGAGCGAAAAAAAGGCTATCAAGGTTATCTTTTACCCGATATAACCAAACACCCTGATTCTGTTATCCAGAAGGACTCTGATGAGATTCATCTTGCTGACAATAAATATTTCATACTTGGTGACAATACAACTAATAGTCATGATAGCCGTCATTTTGGCCCAGCTCCTAGGTCTGCGATTATCGGAAAACTCTCATGGAGAATCGCTCCTCGCCGCAGGCGAGGCATTATCAAATAACATTAAATACGAACAAAGGGATTAAGAGGCACGTCGTACCTCCGGTCCTTATCCGTTTCCGAAGATAATTGAACCAAGAATTAATGTGTCAGGGACGTTAATCCAGTTGGCAACAGATGTTAAGAAGTTGCTTAATTCGAACAGGCTGGCACCAGCCGATTAACCGCACCGTTAGGTTTTAGTCAAATTTTAGGAGCGCAGGATGTCATTTATAACCGCTTATTTGAACGACCGTTTAAGTGCAAGAGCCGAGAAGGCATTTCTGAAAAGCTGGAGACGGGAACTACTTCAACATGTTTATGGCGAGGTACTGGAAATTGGGGCTGGAACCGGAGCAAATATTGAGCATTATTCTAATCAGGTCACGAGGCTTGTCCTGATAGAGCCTGATAAACACAAGCGCCGAATCATGGAAAAGAAAATATCAGATAAGGGCCTGGAGAATGTTCAGATCTCCGATGACACGGCAGAACAAATTTCTGCCGAGGATGCATCTTTCGATTGTGTCGTGGCATTTATCGTATTTTGTTGCATATCCAATCCTGGAACCGCCCTGCAAGAGATAAAACGAGTATTAAAACCCGGGGGGTATTTCGTTTTTTTGGAACATGTTGCGGCTCCTGAAGGTACTTCGATAAGACGCTGGCAAGACAGGCTCAATCCAATCTGGAGGATTGTGGGCGATAACTTAAATCGAGAAACCGAACAGGCAATTATTGCAGCCGGCTTCAAGATGAGAGAAATCACCAGAGAAAGCATCCCCAAAGCTTTACCCATATATCGATCATCAATCCGTGGTATTGCAGAAAAAACCTAGCAAGCGCATCAAGCCGGCCAAACCAAGGGCTACCGCCTGTGGTTTGTGGCTGATGTGGGGCGTTCGATTCAGGAAGATGAAATGAAGGATTACGGCATATCGATCAACGAGCACTGCCCATGCAGCCAGTCGGAGTGCCCAATCAGGGGAAATTGTGTGCTCTGCATTCAGAACCATCTGGAGCACAAGCGCCACATTCCGGAATGTATTCAGAACATGTTGCGGCCCGCTATACAGACACTTGCGGATCAGGTGGAATTCCAGACTTCAAACGCTCGCCCAACCCCGGAATTCTGGGAGCAACTCGACAAGAAGGAATTCCTGAAGGAATCAATGGGCAGGCACCGCAAAGAGGAAGAATCGAACCATTGAGTCGATGGTATCGTCGCGTACGCGTCGAACCGTCACTTATTACGTTAGGCCACATTGAATGGACGCGTGGTTCTTTCGACTGGGTGATGAGGAGTGGTCTTTTAGTCGCTATCTACCGTGGTACAAGGAGCATTTTGACAATCCACCATCGAGATTCATTGACAAAGTGAAATGCCCCGTGCTTATCCTGCACGGTGAGCTGGACCACAACTCCCCACGCACTGAGGCGGAACAGGCACAACAGGCGCTCATTGATGCTGGGAACACGAACGTGACAATGCATATATTTCCGGGGCTTGATCACAGTTTCAGGAGGCTCGGAGACCCCGATGAAGATTTTGTTACCGCTATGAAGAGGCCGCTTGACGCAGTGATGCCAGAAGCGCTGACAAACTGGCTCAAGTCATTGTCAATTCTTAGCTGAATGTGTCAGCATAGCCTAATCAGTAGTTGCGTAGGGACGGATTGACGCCCGCCCATGAGCCGCATCGTTCTCCCGGAAAGACTGATGATGGAACTTACATTTCGTAAAGCAGAGCAGAAGGAAATTGAGACCGTGCTCTCCTTCCTCAAAGAAGCGGCTCTATGGCTCCGCGACAAAGGAATTGATTACTGGCAAGACTGGATTGATCCACCATCTCTATTCACTGATTGGATTCAGCAAGGATTCGAGCAAAACCAATTCTACATAGTGCAAATGGATGGAAAGGAAATTGGCTGTTTCCGACTACAATGGCAAGATCCCATGTTCTGGGGTGAGCAAGAAGACACTGCAGGCTATATTCATTCCTTTACCATTACCAGGAAGTATGCCGGCCAAGGGATCGGCGCCCAAATAATACGACTTATCGAGAACCATTGTCTTGAGAATGGGAAATCGCTTCTTCGGTTAGACTGTGGCGTTGATATCACGGGTCTTCGGAAATATTATGAAAATCTTTCTTTTAAGCCTGTTGGCGAAGTCACCGTAGAAGGCGAAAGATTAACGCTATACGAAAAGCCTTTAAGGACATGAATAAAGAATAAGTCGCAGCCGGAAGACAACTAACAATATTAATCATTTCTATCTCTGGAGAGAATAACCGTATAGAACTTTATGGACCAATATCTATCATCAACAGAAATAATCGATTTGAGGACACCTGCTGTTTTTCAGCGTGCCAAAGATATTGCAGCAGGGAGTACCGACATTATAGCTGTATCGCAGGTATGTTTTGAGTGGGTGAGAGACTATATCAGTCATAGTGGGGACTGTAAAGCTGCTGTGACCACCTGCTGCGCCGAAAGAATCTGCCCCCCGAGGTCCGCTGAAGAAGTCGCGGTACGCTTGTTTTGGGACTAGATTTAAAAAGATAGAGATAATCGAGAGGGAACCATACCCTCATGTAAAGGTGTTCGAAAAAGATGGATACCTTTATGTCGACAGCATCATATTTCACGACGACGATGGTGGCCAACTGGATGAGCATCTGCCGGGACTATTTTTTACGCCCACCGGAAAGTGTCTTGACCTTCGTGGTCCCAAGCTGACTTGGCAAAACTATAAGATAAAGAAAGTGGATAATGATAATGATAGGAATTTTGACATAAACTTTTAGGGAATTTTTAAAGTCAGAACCAGATTGGTCATTGGAATTTTTTGAGACAGTTTACCCACACACCCAATACGATTCACCGGTGACTATCGACTACTCTACATCTTTCTGTGGATCATATTCGGGAACGAAAAGAATCTGCTCAAGCGAATCCACCGAGAGATTTCAGCGGTGAATCCAGATGTTGCCGTAACCTCGGTCAGCAGACTTTCGGAACGGCACCGTAGGCTCGACTCGGCCCTCATTTTGGTTGTGCTTGCTGTGTTACTCGTCGAATATATTCCGGCCCGACAGGCGGCGAGGATCGATCCGATGGAGACGCTTAGATACGAGAAGTTCT